>ONZX01000382.1_pt1 | contig 30204 bp, 25 predicted proteins | sample 1671831 | NCBI WGS metagenome assembly ONZX01 (sample SAMN06348197, study PRJEB24527) | human gut metagenome | reverse complement strand
GGCGGTTGTTCAGCAGGCTGTAAAAAGTGGTGATGAAGTAGGGGGTGACGAACTCGGTGCCCAGATCGTCCAGGATCAGCAGGTCGGCAGCAGAGGCGGTGCGCAGCAGGGTCTCAGCATCCTCGGAGGAGTCGAAGCGGGCGTTTTCCAGCTTGCCGAAGAAGTCCGGACTGGAAACGTAGATCACGTCAAAATCCTTTTGCAGCACGATGCCCGCAATGGCAAGGGCGGCGTGGGTCTTGCCCAGCCCCGCGTTGCCAAAAAGCATCAGGCTCTCGCTGTTGTGGTCGAATTCCTCAGCGTAGCTGCGCAGATCCTCCAGCAGGCCGCCCATGTAGGTGCGGACAGGCTCACCCAGCTTCTCGTCCACGGTGTTGGGGTAGTACCGCAGCTCCATGGTGTCAAAACTGGAAATGGACAGGCTGGACAGCGCCTCGATCTCCTCCCGTCGCAGACCCTGCATCAGCTTGTGAACGCAGGTGCAGGTGTGGCCCTGCACGCTGCCGGTATCCTGGCACAGCTTGCAGGTGAATTTTGGCTCCAGCGCATCCGCGGGGCGGCCGCTGGCGGCCAGCAGGGCGGTGAGCTCCTGCCGGGCTTTGCTCAGTGCGGTGGCGGCTTCGGTGCGGTCTTTTCCGGCAGCGCCTGCCAGCGCGCAGCGGATGCCCCGCACCCGCACCTCGTCCTCAGCGTGGCGCAGGGCCGGGATGGCGGCCTCCGCCTCCAGCCGGGCATCCTCGGCATTGGCACGGGCGGTCTGCCGCCGCAGAGCCACCGTGCGCAGGGCGGCTTGATACAGTTCCTGTTTGGTACGCATAAAAGCTCCTTATTCTGCAGGCGTGTCCGTCTTTTTGCGGAGCGGACGGCGGCGGGCAGCGTTCTTGAGAAAATCGTTTCCGCTGGGTTCGGCGCGGTCCACCCGGAGGTTCCGGCTGGCACCCATCCCGGCCACCGGGCCCCGCACATCGTGGACGGTGCGCAGGCCCTTGGCATTCCAGGTCTTGAGGATGCTGTTCCAGTACCAGAGATCCCGCTTGGGCCCGGCCTGCACGGCGGCTTCCTGCACCATGGCATCATCGTAGCCGTAGACCTCGTACCAGCGGGCAATGGCCTTGCGCCCGCCAAGGGTCAGCTCGGTGTCGGCAATGCCCAGCAGGCCGCTGACGTACTGCTCCCGCTGGGCGCGCAGGGCCAGCAGCTGGAGGTGTGCGTCGGCCTGTTCGCCGGTCTCCACACCCTCGGCCCGCCAGACCTTCAATTCGTGGCTGACGGCACCCATCGTCCGCTTGCCCCGGCTGGCCACATAGGCCACGCAGAGCATGACGGTCTCGGGTGCAAAGGCCTCCTGCACATAGAAATTCACCAGCTTTTCCATTTCGGGGTGGGTCAGCGGACGGGCAAAGCTGGTCTGGGCGCAGTCGATGAGGGAGGAGATCATGGGGTCGGTGCGGCTGGCCGCTGCAATCTCGCTCCAGGTCATAGGGGCAGGGGCTGTGGGCTCCTCGCCCGGGGCGGCGTTCTCCTCGTACCGTTCCAGCAGACCTGCACCGGCCCAGAAGGACAGCGCACTCTCGGCGGTCATCTTGCTGCGGAGCTTTAAGTCGGCGCAGAGCTTCTCCGGGTCAGTGATGCCGGTGGCCAGCACATACAGAGCCACCCGGACGTTATATTCCTCCGCAATGCCCAGCTTGGAAAAGACCAGCTGCGGCACCGGGATGGTGTCACCCTTGAATTCTTTCAGTCGGTAGATCATGGTGCACCTCAGTGTTGTGTTTCGGCATCCGGTTCCGGTGCGGGCGGTGTCCAGGGCTCGCAGTCCAGGATGGACGGGTGGGCGCTCCAGCGTTCCGGTTCGGCGTTGTAGGCATCGTTCAGATATTGGGCGACTGCGGTGCGGCCCTCCTCGGTCATCGGGAAGATCTCCCGCCGCCGCAGGGCCGGGTCGGTCTTGTCCAGCGTCCACGGCTCGGGCCAGAGATCCACCGTGAGGATGGCTTCTTCTTTTTTTGCCTCCTCGCCGCCGTCCGGGTCGGGGACAGAGCGCTTGCCCGGGGTGATGAGGTAGCGCATCCCGTCCTCGTTGCCGCTGAATGAGTTTTTGTTCTGCAGATAGTGCAGCATGGGCACAAAGATCATGTAGAATTCCTTCCGTTGTGATAATCTATCTTTCATTATAAAGCAACTGGCGCAAAAAGCAAGTTTTTTCCGCCTGCCGCGTTCCGACAGAAAAAACTGTTGACAAAACCGCTGCACTTTGCTACACTAATGGAGCAGTCCTGCAGGGTTAGCTCATCCGGTAGAGCGACTGCTTCCCAAGCAGTAGGCGGCGGGTTCGAGTCCCGTATCCTGCTCCAGAAAATAGCGCTCCAACGTGTAGTAAAGAACATGTTGGGGCGCTTTGCATTTTGAGGTACTTTTGGTGGGCGGCTTGTGCTTTGCCGGAAAATATGGTTCAATAGAGGAAAACAGACGGGAACGCACAGCGACTAAGAAAAAACGAGGTGGACACAATGAATCTGAAAGAAGCATTCCGCTATCAGAACAAGCTGCAGGCCCTTTTGGACGAGGCCCAGGGTATTCTGGACTGCGATTCCAACGTGACCAAGGTGGCCAACACCTATCTGCGCCACAAGGTCATGGCAGAGGCTGAGGACGAGACGATCCTGGACCTGCCCCAGACCGAATATGCCCAGCAGATCACCGATATTGCCCGGTTCATGCTCTATCTGCTGGAGGAGAAGGGCCGCCTGTTCGCTGCCATCCGCAAGGCAAAGGATGCGCTGGACATGGATATGGACAGCGAGGTCAGTCTGAACGCTGCGCGGCAGAGCGTGGCGCGCACTTTCAAGCGAATGAATGACCTGCGCAGCTCCGAGCAGCTGCTCTCCGGCGGGGGTACCGGGTACCGCTTTAACGCCGAGGGCAACCAGATCTCCTACTGCTGCGATGTGAAGCGGGTGACCACCATCAACTATGACCGCAAGGTCATCCACGCTGCTCTGAGCAAGCTGAACCGGCAGGCAGACGAGACCTCCAACCGGCTGGATCTCTGCCTTGTGACCTCCCGTGTGGACTATGCAGTCCCCTTTGATGTGAACGCCAGCTTTGCCGAAGCGTTTGAGACCTATCTGGAAAGCACCAATGCCTGAATAAACGCTTCACCGGCCATTTTGGGTGCGGCAAGCGCCGGGGACGCGGCTGCCGGTTCAGGTGCAGATGAACGATAACGCTGCACATTTCCGCAAGGAAGTTTCGGTCCGGCTCACCTTACGAGCCAGCATAATTGAAAAATCTTGCGTTCGGCTTTTCCGCCACCGCCAGACGCTTTTCCGCCGAAACCGTCCCTTGCTCTTTCCCGCATTCCTGCTACCGTGCTAACGTCTCCATGGGCAGGCAGGCAAGCCACCCTTTATGAATTGTCCCGCAGACTGCTGCGGGAGCATTTTTCCGCCTGCGGGGCGGGTGCACTGCATCCCCCATTTTGCAGGCAGAGCAAATGGCAGAAGCTGCCCTGGATGCTTGCCGCACCCAAAATGGCCGGTGCAAAACCGGAGGGATAAGCGATGAAGTGCTGCAGCCCCGGCGGTAAAAAACTGCCGGGGCTGCAATTCTTGGAGGGAGTCGTTCGTATTCCAGACAAAGCAACTGAATTTCGACAAAGACGAGGTATGATCATGTCAACCAAACCGATTCGTTCCACTGCCGCAAATTGCATTGACCTGAGTGCAGCAGCGCTTCATCTCATTGCCATGGCGCTGATGCTGATGGATCACCTGTGGGCGACACTTCTGCCGGCGCAGGACTGGCTGACCTGCGCCGGGCGGCTGGCGTTCCCTATCTTTGCATTTATGACAGTGGAAGGCTACTTTCATACCCGGAATCTGAAGCGTTATGCACTGCGGCTGCTGTTGTTTGCACTGCTTTCGGAAGTGCCCTTTGATCTGATGTATGGCGGGACATGGTTCTACCCGGTGCATCAGAACGTGATCTGGACGCTGCTATTGGGGCTTCTGGGCATCTATCTGATGGAAACGGTGCGCAAAAAGCAAAAGCTCTGGGTCTCGCTGCCGGTGTGCGCCGCAGTGGCAGCAGCAGGGGCGCTGCTGGGAACGCTGGGCATGACGGATTACTACGGTGCCGGTGTGCTGACCGTGTTTGCTTTTTACATTTTCCGGGGCCGGAAATGGTGGTGCCTGCTGGGACAGGTGCTGACCCTGTACTGGATCAACGTGGAGCTGCTGGGCGGACTTGTGTACCCCATCCAGCTGTTCGGCATGGAGTTTGAGTTGTGTCAGCAGGGGCTTGCGCTGCTGGCGCTGATCCCCATCTGGCTGTATCGCGGGCGGCAGGGCTGCCACAGCAAACCGTTCCAGTATGCCTGCTACGCCTTTTACCCGGTACACATGCTGCTGCTTGTGCTGGCGCTGAATTTCGTGAACCGATAAGAACGTAACTGTTATCCCTGCGGGCCATGGATGCCTGCAATCTGATGGTATCCCGGGGGAATCTATTGCAATGCAGATCCTGCCGATGGGAGCATTTTTCATACATAGAAAACCAATCGCCATGACAGCGGTGACCATTGCAATGATCTTGCATTTTGTCTCTGCTGTCATGGCTTTTTTCTGAACAAAGCTGTCAAGATGCATTTTGTGTGCGCTTTTCTGCGGAACGAAAGCGTGGTATACTGAATGGAACACCCGCAGGAGGTAAAATGCCCCATGAAAAAAGATAGATCGTTCCGCCCGGACCGGGTTCTCTCCTATTTCAAGGTGGAGTGGTTCCCGCTGCTCCTTGTGACCCTTTCGGGCCTTGTCTATAACATCGGTCTGCTGGCCGCGCCGTGGTTCGAGGGCCGGTTGGCCCAGTGCCTGGCGGATATCCTGGGCGGCAGTGAGACTGCTGCCCAAATGGCGCTGCTGGTGCTGGCCTACATTGCGGTCACACTGCTGGTGCAGGCGGCGCGCTTCATCAAACGCTTTTATGTGCGCCGCTTTGCCAACAACATCAACCGCCGGATGAAGGGCATCCTGTACGCCAATCTGGTGCGGCAGAGCCGGGCAGCGCTGGAAAAAGAGGGGGCCGGTGAGCTGATGACCAAAGCCATCGCCGATGTGGACGACTGCGTGGAGGGAATGCGCAAGTTCACCACGGAGGTGTTCGACACCGGTGTGGCGCTGGCGGGCTATGCGGTCATGCTGCTGGTGTACGACTGGCGGCTGGCGATCCTGGGCCTGCTTTTTACTCCGGTGTCCTATGTCTGCGCGGCAGGAATGAAAGAAGTGGTGCAGCGCGCCGGTGCGGCCTATAAAAAGGCCGCCGGTGCCCTGAGCAGTGCCACGCTGGACCGTGCCCGGAATGCCGTGACCTACCGCATCTACGGCTGCGAGGAGGCCCGGATGGAAAAATACGAGGAGGCCCTGAGCCTTTACGAAAAGACTGCCGTGCGGAACAACGTGTGGCAGTCCGCACTGCCGCCGCTTTATCTGGCGGCATCTGAGGCAGGGACCCTCTTCATCCTGTGGTTCGGCGCAAAGAATGTGCTGGGCACCGGCTGGAACCACTGGGATATCGCCGCCTTCACCACCTTCCTTTCCTGTTTCACCAAGCTGGTGGTCAAATCCTCCAAGGTGGCCAAGCTCTTCAACGCGGTGCAAAAGGCAGAGGTCTCCTGGAAGCGCATCAAACCCCTGATGAAAACGCCCGAGCAGCTGGATGCCCTGCAGATCCCGGCGGCACAGGATGTGACGCTGAAAGAACTCGCCTTCTCCTATGGCGAAGAGCCTGTCTTTTCCGGCCTGAGCCTGACGGCCCACCCCGGCGATATCATCGGCATCACCGGCCCGGTCGCCTGCGGAAAATCCACCCTCGGCCGCGTATTTCTCTGCGAAGCGCCCTATCAAGGCTCGGTCTGCTTTGGCGGCAGAGAGCTTTCCACCCTGACCCCGCGCCAGATCGCCGCCACGGTCGGGTATCTGGGCCATGACCCGGAACTGAGCGCCGACACCGTGCAGAATAATGTCCTCTGCGGCAGCGAACAGGATGTCATGCCGTGGCTTGCAGCCGCTGCCCTGAAGGAGGAAGTGCTGGCCATGGAAAAGGGTACGGAGACGGTCATCGGCAGCGGCGGCACCCGCCTTTCCGGCGGGCAGGCACAGCGTCTGGCATTGGCCCGGACGCTGGCCCATCCCCGCCCGGTGCTGGTGCTGGATGACCCATTCTCGGCACTGGACCGCAGCACCGAGGATGCGATCTTTGCCGAGCTGCAGGCGTATGCCAGGGATAAGGTGGTGTTCCTGATCTCCCACCGGCTGTACCATTTTCCGCAGATGCAGCAGATCATTTTTATGGAGGGCGGCAGGACCACCGTTGGCACCCACGAGGAGCTGATGGCAGCGGTTCCGGTCTACCGCCAGCTGTATGAAAGCCAGATTGGCCTGAAAGGTGGAGAGGGCGCATGAAAAAGAAAAATGATCACGGCGTGTTTGCTGCCGTCCGGATGGCAGCGGCTTCGCACCGCCTTCTCACGGTGGGCACGGTGCTGTGCGTGGCAGCTTCGGTGGCGGCATCCCTGCTGCCGCCCCTGCTGCTGGCCCGGGTCATCGACCGTCTGACCGCGGGCCTCCCGCTGTCCTTTCTGGCCGTGCTGCTCTACTTCGGCAGCCTTGCACTGGAAGGTGTGCTCACCTCGGCGCAGGAAAGCCTGCTGGTGCTCTTTGGCCAGAGGATGACCCATGCCCTGCGCTCGGAGATGTCCCGGAAGCTGAGCCGCCTGCCCGCCGGTACACTGGCAGAGCAGAACCCCGGCGAGGTGGCCGCCCGCTTTTCGGGCGATGTGGACACGGTGGAAGCCCTGTTCACTTCCGGCATCATCAGCATGGCGGCAGATGCCTGCCGCATCGTCTCCATCATGGGGGTCATTGCGGTGAAAAACACCGGCCTTGCGCTGATCCTGCTGCTGGTGCTGCCGCTGTTTGCCGTGTTTACCCGTCACGTCCAGAAACGGATGCTGGCCGCGCAGCTGGACAACCGCCGCGCGGTCGCCGCTGTCTCCGGGCAGGTGCCCGAGACCCTGCACAACATCCGCACCATCCGGGCGCTGGGTCTGGAGGATTACATGGAGCGCCGGTATGACCGGTGCATCGGTGACAGCTATGCCGCCATGGAGCGCACCAATTTTTATGATGCCGTCTATTCGCCGGTGGTGCTGCTGCTGAATGCTGCTGTGGTCGGCATCGTGATGCTGCTCTCCGCTTCGGGGAACGCACAGCTCCTGACCCTGTTCGGTATGTCGGTGGGCACTTCGGTGGCCGTCATCAACTACATCTCCCGCATCTTCGCCCCCATCGAGAGCCTGGGCATGGAGATCCAGACCATTCAGTCGGCCATGGCGGGTGTCAGGCGCATCGATGCCTTTCTCGACCAGCCGGAGCGCACGATCCCTCCCGCGCGCAGGGAGGCTGCCCGGGGCGATGTGGAATTTGCGCACGTCACCTTCGGCTATGGGGAACGGCACGTTCTGAAGGATTTTTCCATGACCGTGAAACAGGGGGAGCAGGTCACGCTGGTGGGCCGCACCGGTGCGGGCAAGAGCACCGTGTTCAAGCTCCTGCTGGGCCTGTATCAGCCAGAGGCCGGTACGGTGACCATCGGCGGCGTGAAGGTGGGGGACATCACCGACCGGGAGCGCCGCACCTGCATCGGCTGTGTGGAACAGCATTTCTCCCGCGTGCCGGGCACCGTGCTGGAACAGATCACGCTGGGAGACCCGCGGATCACCGGGGAAATGGCAAGGGCTGCCGCTGCACTGGCCGGGATCGATGCTGCCATCCGGGCTCTGCCGGAGGGTTATGACACCGTCTGTACCGAGGGCATCTTCTCACAGGGCGAGTGGCAGCTGCTGTCCATTGCCCGTGCCGCTGCCGCAGACCCCGCCGTGCTGCTGCTGGATGAGATCACCGCCAATCTGGATGCCGAAACGGAGGCCCGCGTGCTGGAGGCTCTGCGCCGTGCCTCCGCGGGCCGCACGGTGCTCTCTGTCTCCCACCGCGTCTATGAAAATCTTGGCGGCAGAACGATTGAGATCAGGACCCGGGAATGACGTATGATAAAAACGCCCCCTGTGCGCCGCAGCAGGCACACAGGGGGCGTTCTGGTATGCTCAATTCTTTTCGATGTAGACGCTGGTGGAGGGGAAGGCGAAGTCCACGCCGTTTGCCTGCATCACGTCCATGATGTTCAGGTTCAGATCATTCTGCTGCTGCAGGAAGGTGGCATAGACGTTGGTGGTCAGGTAGGCCGAGATGAGGATGTTGATGCTGGAATCGCCAAAGTTGGTCAGCCGGACGATGTTGGTGCCCTTGTTGGTGTAAGGGCTGTTGTCCAGCATGGCCTGCAGGTCAGCCATCAGCTTTTCCAGCTGGGCACGGGTGGTGCCGTAGGTGACACCAAGGGTGAACTTATAGGGCCGCATGGTGCGCAGGGCCGCGTTCTGGACAGTGGAGGAGCAGATCTGGCTGTTGGTGATAATGACTACGCTGTGGTCCATGGAGCGGATGCGGGTGGAGCGGAAGTTGATGTCGATGACCTCGCCCTCCACGTTGCCCACGGTGATCCAGTCGCCGATGGAAAAGGGTTTGTCCAGCAGGATGACGATGCCGCTGAACAGGTTGCTGGCGCTTTCCTGCGCGGCCAGCGAGATGGTCAGGCCCACAAGACCGGCACCGGCTACGATGCTGCCGATGGGGAAGCCGACGATCTGCGCGCAGGTGGCAGCGCCCAGAATGATGACCAGCACCTTGTAAGTGGTGTCCAACAGGGAGCGCAGGGTCTTATTGCTCCGGATCTCCGGGCTGAAGGAGGCCAGCAGCAGGTCGGCTACCTCAGAAGCATTGTACAGGCCCTGACAGAACAGGAGGGTCGCTGCGATCTTATAGGCCGTGAACAGAAACTTTGTCAGGCCCGGAATGGCCCACGGCAGGCTGGTCAGGGCCAGATACAGGCCGCTGTAAAAGGCCATCCGCTCCAAAGGGCCCTGTAAGCTGCGCAGGAGGATGGGCGTGGCGGCAAAGTGCCAGCTGCGGGCCAGCAGAGCGGGAAAGATCTTCCGGCGCAGCAGCCAACCGACCAGAAGCCCCGCAAAAACGATGACAGCAGCGCAGACAGCCCGGGCAGCCAGTGCCCACCAGCCCTCCAGCAAAAAAGGCCCGATCTCGAACCCGAGGTCACGAACGGTAAAAATCATGGCAAAAAGCTCCTTGTATCAAAAATTGTAACATCCTGTCCCACAGTATACCATATCCGGCCCATGCAGGGCAAATAAAAAAGGGGTTGACAAGGCGGAGCAGCCGCGTTATACTCTTGGCCAGAAAGTTCGTTTCAGGGCGGGGTGAGATTCCCCACTGGCGGTACAGCCCGCGACCACCCGCAAGGGTGCTGACCCGGTGAGACTCCGGGGCCAACGGTATAGTCCGGATGCAAGAAACGGCAGGCAATACGATTTGTCTACGCGCCCTGTTGCAGTGTTTGCTGCGGCAGGGCGCGTTTTTGATTGTCTTCCCGGTTCCGAACCACGCGAAAGGGGCTTTCCAATCTACGATTTGGGGCAAAACGCCCCAGGAGGATATTACCATGAAGAAAAACACGACCCGCAACCTGACCGTTGCCGCCATGCTCAGCGCGGTGGCCTTTATCCTGATGTTCATCGAGTTCCCGCTTCCGATGCTCATCCCGTCCTTCGTCAAGATGGACTTCTCCGACCTGCCCGCTCTGCTGGGTGCCTTTGCCCTTGGCCCGGTGTACGGCGTGATCATCAGCTTTATGAAGAACCTGCTCCATGTGGTCATCAAGGGCACCTCTACCGCACTGGTGGGTGAGCTGTGCAACTTCATGCTGGGTGCGGTGTTCTCCGCTCTGGCCGGTTACCTCTACAAGCACCACAAGAGCCGCAAGAACGCCATCATCGGTGCCGTGGCCGGTGCCGTGGCCATGGCCCTGTTCAGTGTGCCGTCCAACTACTTCATCACCTACCCGGCCTACGTCAAGTTCTACCACATGCCGCTGGAAGCCATCCTGGGTATGTATCAGGCTATCCTGCCCTCTGCCAACAGCCTCATCAAGTGCCTGGTCATCTTCAATATGCCCTTCACTCTGGTCAAGGGCCTGCTGGATGCCCTGATCTGCATGTTGATCTATAAGCCGCTTTCTCCCATCCTGCATGGCCGGAAGTGAGTGATAAAGCAAAAAAGAAAGGACGCGAGAGCGTCCTTTCTTTTTTGCTTTTATCGATTCGATTTAAGACAGCGCGCCCTTTTCCAGCCACTTGCCCCGGGCAAGGCGGATGAGGAACAGCAGGCCCCGGATGCTCAGTTCGCAGCACATGGCACCCCAAACGCCCATCAGGCCCAGCCGGGGAGCCAGCAGGAACGCCAGCGTCAGCCGGATGCACCACATGCTGAATATGTTCAGCACAAAACAGGAGGTGCTGTCACCCGCACCCTGCATGGCACCGCTGGCCACGATGGAGGCACCGAACATGGGCTCGGCCCAGGCTTCGATGCGCAAAACCTGAGCACCCAGAGCGATGACAGCCGCATCGGTGGTGAAAAGGCTCATCAGGGCGGGGGAAAAGATCCACAGACCAACGCCGGAAAGGGCCATGACACCCATGCCAAGGCCGGTGCACAGCCAGGCAAACCGCTTGGCCATATCCTTCCGGTTGGCACCCACGGCCTGGCCGATGAGGGTGACAGCTGCGCTCTGGATGCCGTATCCCGCCATGTAGCACAGGCCCTCGGCGTTGACAGCCAGGCTGTTGGCGGCAATGGCCACGGTACCCAGGCCGGCCACGATGCGCACCAGCACCACCTGCGCCAGAGAGATGGCGGCGCGCTCTCCCGCCAGAGGGCCGCCCACCCACAGCAGGTTCCGCAGGCAGGAGCGGGTGATCTTCCAGGGGGCAGGCTTCCGGATGCAGAGGGGGCCTGCCCGCAGCAGCAGGATGGCCAAAGCCAGCAGGCCGCCCACCACAGTGGCCAGGGCGGTGCCCAGGGCTGCGCCGGGCACACCCAGCCCGGCACCCCAGACGGTGATGCCCCACAGCGTCCGGGTGGGGTTGATGAGGAAGAAGTTGAAGATGGCATCCAGCACGCAGACCAACACGCTGATGAGGCTGGCGGTCAGGGCGTTGCCTGCCGCCCGGAGGATGGAGAGGTACAAGCCCATGGCCATGGTGAAGGGCAGAGCCGCTGACCAGATGGCAAAGTAGGCTGTGGCGTTTGCCCGCAGGGAGGGGTCAGCTCCCAGCCACCCCGGCAGAAAGGGGCTGATGCCCAGGCCGAAGAGAGCGGCACCCACGCCCAGGATCACATTGAAAAGCATGGCCTGTCGCAGCACGCTGCGGGCATCATCCTGCCGGTCGGCCCCCCAGATACTGGGCGATCTGGATGGAGAGGGCAGTGTACAGGCCCACCAGAACACCGTGGAGCAGCCAGGTGCTGGAGCTGACGATGCCGATGGAAGCAGTAGCTTCTGCACCGATGTGGCCCACCATGGCAGCATCGATGTATCCCATGGCAGTGACCACCAGCTGCTCCAGAATGGAGGGGATGCTCAGCGCCAGAGCCACCTGGGCCGTCTGGCGGGAGGGGATGGTCTCACCCTGCCGCATCCGGGCCGAAAGCTGTTCAAGTGAAAGTTTCATGTCTTCTCCTTTTTCTCCGATTTTCCTGTGAGACAAAAAAATACCCTCAAAAGGGCGTTTGTTCATTCATTATAGACAGGGGGGCGAAAAATGTCAACCCATCTACCCCCGGGGTAGCCATTGCCCCAGAGATTGATTTTTTGGCCCGGGCGTGATACACTTCATTTGTATCCAGCCGTGAAAGAACAGGAACGGCCTCTGCCGCTCCGGGAAAGAGGAAAAAACTATGCTTCAACTGCTTTCTGGCAACCCGCGCACCGTGGATGCGCTGGGCTTTCTGTTTGCATTTGCGCTGACCGCGCTGATGGACTCGGTGTTCCACGATAAGCTCCCCCACGACCATGGCCGCGCGTTTGCCGTGAACGGCGAACTCTCCAAGGGCAAGGCCCGGGGTTCCGGCCTCATCTTTGTACTCTGCATCGCACTGGTCACGCTGGCCGTGGTGCCCTTTAAGGTAGAGTACGTCATCTACACCGTCCTGCTCATTGCGTCCATGCTCTCCGGCTACTTTGACGATGCCGCCGAGACTGCCTGGAACGAGTACAAAAAGGGCCTGATCGACCTGGTCATCGCCGTTGTGGCGGGCGTGACCTACCTGAACTTCAACGGCACGGAGGTCAACTTCCTGAGCTGGAGCTTCAGCCTGCCCTATGCCGTCTACCTTATCCTGATCATCGTCCTGATCTGGGCCAGCATCAACGTGGTCAACTGCACCGATGGCGTGGACGGCCTTTCCGCCAGCCTTGCCGTGGTCAGCATCGGAACCTTCCTGCTGGCCTACTGGGAGGAGCTGGGGGATTACGCCACCGCAGGCATCGTGTTCATTGGTGCCTTGCTGGCCTACCTGTGGCAGAACGCCAAGCCTTCCACCCTGCTGATGGGTGACGCGGGCAGCCGCGCCATGGGCTTCTTCCTGGCCGTTCTGGCCCTCAAGAGCAGCCATCCCTTCGCCTTCCTGCTGGCCGCGCTGGTGTTCATTGTGGACGGCAGCCTGGGCATCCTGAAGATCAGCTTCAAGCGGTTTTTGCACATCTCCATCCTCAAGAACACCCTGACCCCGCTGCACGACCATGTGCGCAAGCGTCTGGGCTGGAGCGATGAGCAGGTCGTGGCCCGCTGGCTCATCCTGCAGGCTGTGGCATCCGCCTGGCTGCTGCTGTTGGTGCGGTAAAGCACAAAAAGAGATGCAGCGCCCGCACAGGAAAGCTCCTGCGCGGGCGTTTTGCTGTTCTGGTCCGGGAGGAAAGTTCCAGCTTCCGGCACAGCGTTTCCAGACAGGCTGGATCACGAATTTCCTGCATGAGTTCACCTCATTTCTTTTGTTTCATTGTGCCATGTGTCACAAACAAATGCAAGCAAAACCTTTATAATAGGGACGAAAGTGGAGGAAAAACCAATGGATTCTATTTTTGATCTCGATCATCTGTACCGCACCTATTTCAAGATGGCGCTGCCCTCGGTGTTCGGCCTGATGGTGAGCGTGGTGTATAACCTTGCCGATACCTTTTTCATTGCGCAGTCCAACGATACGGCGCTGATTGCGGGTGTTTCGCTCTGTGCGCCGGTGTTCACAGCCCTCATGGCCTTTGGCAACATCTACGGCCAGGGCGGCAGCTCACTCATTTCCCGCCTGCTGGGACAGGACGACCGTGAGGGCACCGGCCGGGTCAGCTCGTTCTGCTTCTATGTGGCCCTGACCACGGGCGTGGTGTTGGCAGCCCTGATGATGCTGTTCCGCGTCCCGCTGCTGGGCATTCTGGGTGCGACTGCTGAGACGATGCCGCACGCACAGGCCTATTACACCGTGCTTGCCATTGGTGCCCCGGCCACGGTGCTGAACTTTATCCATTCCAACCTCGTCCGCTGCGAGGGCATGGCCACCCAGTCCATGATCGGCAGCATCGGCGGCACGGTCATCAATATCATCCTCGATCCCATCCTCATCACCACAGTGGGCTGGGGCGCAGGGGGTGCGGCCATTGCCACCATTGTGGGCTACCTGTGCAGCGACCTGTACTTCCTGTGGCTGCTCCACAAAAAGAGCCGCTGCCTGTCTGTCAAGCTATCCCAGTGCCACGTCACGGGCAGGGAGCTGCAGCAGATTTTGGGCGTGGGTGTTACTGCCGCGCTGAGCAACCTGATGCAGAGCCTGACTGTCATTGTGATGAACCAGTTCCTCTTGCCCTACGGCAACGATAAAATTGCCGCCATGGGCATTGCCAGCAAGGTGAGCATGATCGCCCAGCTGGTGCTGGTTGGCTTCTCGTTCGGCGGCATCCCACTGTTCGGTTACCTGTACGGCGCAAAAAAGCGGGACGTGATGCGCAAGCTCATCCGCTTCTGTCTGACCTTCCTCGTCTCCATCGCCGTGGTGCTGTCCTTCATCCTCTGCCTGAATTCCGGGGCGCTGATGCAGCTCTTCGTGCAGGATGCCGGGATGATCGCCACTGGTACGCAGATGCTCCGCTGGCAGGTCTACACCGCAGCCTTTGGCGGCGTGGTACTCCTGCTCACGGTGCTGTTCCAGGCAACTGGTAAAATCATACCGTCCTTCCTGCTCTCCATCAGCCGTCAGGGCGTGGTGTTTCTGTTGGCACTGGTGGTCTGCGTACATCTGTTCCAGTATCAGGGCGTGCTGATGGCTCAGGCTGTGGCCGACATCCTGAGCGCTGCGCTGGCCCTTGGCCTGCTGGCGGCCAGCCGCGATATCATCGCAAAACAGTAAACACAAAAACGCCCGGAGGGCCGCTGAAAGCTGCGGTTCTCCGGGCGTTTTTCAGTATTCGATGCCTTTGCGCGCCTTGATGCCCTTCTGGTAGGGGTGGCGGCAGCATTTCATTTCGGTGGAGTAGTCGGCGGCATCCAACATCCACTGCGGGGCCTTGTGGGCAGTCAACACGCATTCCTGCGCGGCGGGACGCTCCAGAACGGCCCGCCGGAGCAGGTCTTTGTCCACCATGTCCAGCTCCCAGGCCGAACCGGCCTCATCTAAAATGAGCAGGTCGGCAGGCTCGGCCAGTGCGGCGGTCAGGTTTTCGTTCTGCACGGCCCGGGCAGCGGCCTTTTCCGCTTCGTTCATCTGGAACACGAACTTCTGCCCGCCCTTGCCCCGGAAAATTTTTGCCCCCAGCTGGGCCAGCAGAGGAATCTCGCCGCTCTGCCCGCCCTTGAGGAACTGCACGATGACAACCCGTTTGCCGCTGCCCAGTGCGCGGAGGGCAAGGCCCATGGCGGCGGTGGTCTTCCCTTTGCCGTCGCCCCAGTAGAGATGCAGCAGGCCCTGTTCCATCATCCGTTCTCCTTGGTGTACTGCACGGTCTCCACCAGGTGCAGGATATGCTGCTCCGGCCAGTCCCGGGCATCCAGCACATAGCCGCCCGCGTTGGGGCCGCACCAGTCGGGAAAGCTGCGGCGGGGCACGCCAAACCGCTCCAGTGCGGCCATCTGGGTGCCGCCGTGGGCCACGATGACCAGCCGCTCCTGCCCTTCGGCAAGGGCCTTGTCAATGAGGTCGGCCAGCGTTTTGCACACCCTGTTGCAGAAATCGCTCCTGCGCTCCCCGTCCGGGTGGGCGGCGTGCTCGTTTTCCTGCACCCATGCCAGATATTCCGGGTCCTGCTCCACCTGTACGAAGGTCTGGCCCTCGAACCGGCCGAAGTTCATCTCCTTCAGCCCGTCCACCGGAATGAGCTTTGCCCCGGGAAAGAACACCCGCGCCGTCTGGGCGGTGCGCTGCAGCGGGGTGACATAGACCACCTCCGGTGCAAAATCTGCCTGCCGCAGCTGGGCGATGCCCGCGGCAGAAAGGGGGATGTCCCGCTGGCCCTGATATCGTTTTTGCGCGTTGTACTCCGTCTGGCCGTGACGCAGCAAATAAATGAGCATAATCGTTCTCCTTTTTGGTTTGTTCTGCACCATTATAGCCTATTTTGCGGTTATTTTCCAGCCATGCTCTTGCAATTCTTCTGCATTTCAGATATATTGAGTGGGTATGAAATTTCAGGGGAGAGAAGTGTCAATGGAGATCCGGGACTGGAAAGCAGCGCAGCGCCGGGCGGGCATCATGGTCCGCAGGGGTCTGCCGCAGGCAGAAAGAGCGGCGGCAAATGCGGCCATCTGTGCCCGCCTTCTGGCCATGCCCTGCTTCCAAAAGGCAAAGAAGCTGCTGCTCTACGCCGCTTTTGGCGGGGAGGTGGATCTTGCTGTGCTGGCAGAGCAGGCGGCCCGGCTGGGCAAAACGGTGGCCTATCCGGTCTGTGGGGAAAACTTTACCCTGACCGCCGCCGTACCGGGGCCGGACGGCTGGGAGGTGGGGGCTTACGGCATCCGCACACCGGTTCTGGAGCGGGCGGCGCTCATCCGGCCGGAGGCGCTTGATCTGGTGCTGGTGCCCTGCACTGCCTTTGATGCGGCCTGCCGCAGGGTGGGCATGGGCAAGGGCTACTATGACCGCTATCTGCCCAGGTGCCGGAACGCCGTGGCGCTGGGCGTGGCCTTTGAGGCCCAGCGGGTGCCGGAAGCGGCTGCAGATGAACAGGACCGGCAGCTGGATGGATTTGTAACAGAGAGGAAAGTATATCGTGGAACTGATGAATTTGAGCTGTGAAGGTTTTCTGGAGGAGCTGGCCAGCAAGGCAGCAGCTCCGGGCGGCGGCGGCGCTTCGGCGCTGGTGGGCGCGGCCGGTGTGGCGCTGGGCAGCATGGTGGGCAGCCTGACCGTGGGCAAAAAGAAATATGCTGCCGTGGAAGCGGACATCATTGCCCTGAATGTCCGGGCCGAGGCCCTGCGCAAGCGGCTGGAAGCGCTGGTACAGGCCGACGCGGAGGCCTTTCTGCCCGTGGCGGCGGCCTACAAGCTGCCGAAGGAGACCCCGGAACAGCAGGCCCACAAGGCCGCGGTGCTGGAAAAGGCACTGGACAGAGCCTGCGCCGTGCCGCTGGAGGTGATGACTGCCTGCGGTGAGGGCATCGCACTGGCCGCAGAGTACGCCGAAAAGGGCAGCGTGCTGGCCCGTTCCGATGCCGGATGCGCGGCGCTGTTCTGCAAGGCAGCCATGCAGGCGGCGGGGCTGAACGTGAAGGTCAACACCCGCCTGATGGCAGACAAAGCCCATGCGGATGCGCTGGAGGCCAGAGCGGAACAGCTGCTGGCTGAGTTTGTGCCGCAGGCTGACAGGGTCTATCAGAAGGTATCAAATGAGTGAGGGGAGAAGAAAATGGCTCAGATCTTGAAGGGTGCGCCCGTGGTGGCCGCCATGAACGAAGCAAACGCCGCGCGCTGTGCCGCGCTGAAGGAAAAGGGCATCGTGCCCACGCTGGCTGTGGTACGGGTCGGCGCGCGGGAGGATGACATTTCTTATGAAAAGGGGATCGTCACCCGGTGCGGTAAGGTTGGCGTGGAGGTGCGGCAGTTCCATCTGGCGGAAGATGTTACGCAGGAGGAACTGCTGGATGTGATCCGGCAGATCAATGGGGATGCATCGGTTCACGGGTGCCTGATCTTCCGGCCCCTGCCAAAGCGGTTCGATGACCGCAGGGTCCAGGAGGCACTTGCCCCGGAAAAGGACGTGGACGGCATCACGGACGGCTCGATGGCCGGTGTGTTCACCAATATGCCCATCGGCTATCCGCCCTGCACGGCGCAGGCCTGCCTTGAGATCCTGAAATACTACAACGTGCCGCTGTCCGGCAAACGGGCCGTGGTCGTGGGCCGCAGCTTGGTGGTGGGCAAGCCCGCTGCCATGATGCTGGATCGGGAAAACGCCACCGTGACCCTCTGCAATTCCCGCACCCGGGACCTGCCCGCCCTCTGCCGGGAGGCCGATGTGCTGGTGGTCGCCATGGGCAGGCGGGGAGCCATCGGGGCCGACTGCCTGCGGGAAGGTCAGGTCGTGGTGGATGTGGGCATCCACGTCAATGAAGAGGGCAAGCTCTGCGGCGATGTCCGCTTTGATGAGGCAGAACCCATCGTGGAGGCTGTCACCCCGGTGCCCGGCGGTGTGGGCACAGTGACCACCTCTGTGTTGGTGGGCCATGTGGTGGATGCCGCATCCGCACAGTAAAACAGAAAACAACAGGCGGTGCCGGAGATTTTCGGCACCGCCTGTTGTTCTCATACGGTTGCAAGCACGGCAAGGATGCTCTGCCAGCGGGGGTTCTGCACCTGCTGCGCGGCACGGCGGGGCGCGGAAGGTGAAACCGTGCGGGCAGGACGCTGGACGCAGTCAGCCGGCTGCGCAAAGGGGGAGACGAGTTCGGCCTGCCATCGGGCGGCCAGTGCCATGGCTTCAGGGCTGGATTGCAGGGTGCGGCGCTCCGTTCCGGCCAGAAAATCGCCCAGCCAGCAGAGGATTGCCGCAATGGGCAGGCAGTCGGCGGCACGGGTGGACCAGTAGTTCCACTCGCCACCCCGGCCCACAAAGCTCTCCACGGTGATCATGGCACCTTCCCGGGCAGATTGAGGCAGGCAGGAGCGGGAGGTGCCTGCCGCGCGGCGCAGCTCCCGCAGAATGATCTCAGTACGGTCCGCATCCAGGGTGTCATCCCGGATGCAGGCGGAAAAGTCCGCGCTGTCCAGCAGGTTTTCGGCCCGGGTGGGGAATTGCCCTGTCATCTCGCCGGATGCGTTGTGGCAGAGCTGCCAGCCCTTGCGGAACAGCTGGAAGTTCAGGTTGCGGCGGCCCATGGTGGAGTAAAACACCCGGGCGCGTCCATTGGGAGACTGCCGCAGCTCCAGATAGGCATCAGCGCCGCCCAGATCCTGTACCTTGACGGTCAGGAGCAGGGAAGAATTGTTTTTTTGTGCGGACATGGCACGGTGCATCTCTTCAAAATAGCGGCTGGCATCCATAGCGGGTCTCCTCTCTGGTTTTGGATGATGTGTCGGAAACCATCCATCGGTTGTTCTCTGCCTGCATTATAACATATACGACAACAAAATACAACTATAAGTTTGACAAAAACCAAAATATTTTGGAAATTCAGGGATGCAGACAAACGGATTGGTTGTAAATGAAAAAGGCTTCTCCCGTCGGAGAAGCCTTTTGTGGTGGCAGGATTCAATCGCCCAGCTCCCGGATCTCATTCTGGATGAGCCGCCCGGCGGCGCGTGCCAGCTGATCCATGCCCCGGATGCGGGCGAGATTTTTGCCGTAGATGCGTTCTGCATCGTGGCTGGAGCTGTCCTCGCCCATGAACACGGCAGAGACGCGCAGACCCCTGCGCTGCAGGTCGCGCACCTCAGCGGCGGCATCGTCCACGCCGTAGGAGCCGCCGTAATCACAACCCAGCGGTTGTTCCGGGCTGGGCGGCACACGGCGGCTGTCGTTGGGGGAAGCATCCGTCAGCAGGATGAGCAGATGCCGGGGCGCGGGACCGGGGTCAAAGCTGACCAGATCGCCTGCCGCCCGCAGGGCAAGGCCGTCACGGTTCCAGCCCGATGCAAAATACTGGTCGATCCCCTGCAGGCTTTTGTCCGCGAAGCCCTTGAGCACCCGCAGAACCGTATAGCCCCGCAGGCTGCAGAAGCTGCTGACCCGCACCGGGATGCCGCAGGCGGCAAGGCTCTGGGCCAGGATCGTGCCCTGCGCCGCAATGACCTCCTGACAGTGGAGCCGGGAAGCCGAAGCGTCCAGCAGCAGGTCCACGGTGAAGGAGGGCTGATTCTCCTCCTCGGCACAGCGGAACACCCGGCTGTCGTTCAGAAGGGGAGCGCGCCAGACCCGCTCCGGGTCCAGAGCGCCGCTGCGGGCGATCCGGGCATTGGGCTGCTGGTGGACCAGAATGCAGTTGCGGATCTGCTCGGTGAGCCGGAGCACTACGCTGCGGTGAAGCGCCCGGTTTTTGGCGTAGTAGGCGCGGTTGCGGTCGGCCTGCAGCTGAGCCTGCTCGGCCAGGTGCTTTGCCTCCGGTGTGGGGGCCTGTTCCGGGCTGGGCACGCCGGAGGCAAACCAGAGGCGGCACCCGAGGTGCGCCCCGGTGCAGAGCGCCTGCTCGGCCTTGCGCAGACGCTCGGGCGGATAGAGGGAACGGCCAAAGCAGCTTTCAATGTAGGCGCGGTCCTCGGCGGCATTCTGTCGCAGGGTGATGTGGGCCAGCCGCTTGTCTGCCGTGGGGCCGGAGCCGCCCGCCTCCACAGAACCGGAGTGCTCCACGGTCAGACGGTCGGTCTTGATCATCTGGGTGGGCAGCGTTTTGGTGGCAAGAGAGGCCAGCAGCCCCTCCAGATGCAGATGAAGCCCCACTTTGTGCCGAATCCTGCCGTCAAACAGGGCAAACCTTGCAAACAGGCCCAGCAGCTCACCCTTGAGCTGGCCGGGCTGGGGCGGTTGGGAGGGAGAAAGTGCCTCTGCCAGCCGGCTCTCGTAGGGGGTCATCACAGGGGGATGCCTGCCCTGTACGGTGCGCCAGCGGTCAGCCTGCATGGTGTAGACCAGCTGATTTTTTGCCATCCACTCCTGCCGCGAAAGCTTGTACTGGATGCCGAAGAAATAGTCCGCGTGGGCCCGGCGCAGCTCGGAAAGGACCGGGCGGCGGGGCAGCTCCAGCAGATAGACCGCGCTTTCGAGGTAGAGCCATGTCAGATCGTCCAGCTGACTCTCCCGGAGATCGCCGTCCCATGTGGCAAAAAGATCGCGGAGCAGGTCATCGCCATAGTATTTGTGCACCAGCCCCACGACACAGTTCATATAAAAATCGATCGTGCCGTCGGTGTTGCGGGCCAGGAAAAGCGGCTCAAAGCCGTAGGCTCCTGCCGCCGCCCACACCTGATTGGCGGCCCGCCGCTCCGCGGCGGTATAACTCCGGGCATCCATCAGCGGAACAGCTTTTCAGCCGTCAGGCTGGCCGGGATGCGGGCGGCGATCACGTCCCGGATCAGCCCCTGCTCGTAGGAATCAAAGGCCTTGTTGGTGATGCCCATGTCCAGCGCAGGCCCCGCAGCCACGCCCCGGCGCATCAGGCGCAGAGCGTCCAGCATTCCGCGCAGATCCAGCGCTTTGGTGGAAATTTCGGCGCTGTCGCATTTCTTTTGCAGGTCGAGGAAGAGCAGAGCAAACTGGTGCACATATTTGTCCGTCAGGTCGGCAAACTGGGCCCGCAGCAGCTTTTCAAGGTTTTCCTCCGTGATGGTGGGCATCTGGATGACTGCAAAGCGGGAGGTCAGGGCCTCGTTCAGCTCCCGGGTGCCCGCGTAGCCATAGTTCATGGTGGCGATGAAGCGGGTCTCTTCGGCCAGCGGGATGCGTTCGTAGCCGGGCACATCAATGGCGCGGCGGAAGTCCAGCACGGCGTGGAGGACGGCCAGGGCCTCGTTTTTGGCCATGTTGATCTCGTCCAGCACGCCGAAGCCGCCGCACTGGGCACAGCGGTAGACCGGCCCGGGCCGGAAGGTGACCGCACCATCCACAAAGGTGTCCATGCCGATGAGGGAGGCTGCATCCATGTTCACATGGAACGAGATGTCCCATGCGGGGCGGCCAAAGGCGGCGGCCAGATTCTCGGCCAGCACATTTTTGCCGGTGGCCTTGCCGCCGGCCAGCAGCAGGTTCTCGCCGCAGAGCAGGGCCGCCAGTGCCTGCTCCCAGACCTCCCGGCCATAATAGGTAAAGCCGGAAGCCGGGATGCGGGGGCGCAGGGCCTCGGGCAGAGCGTGGGCGGCGCGGTATTCTTCCACAGCGCGCAGCAGGTCGGGGCTGATGCCCTCCTGCCGTAATGTTTCCATCAGATCAGACATCCAAGACATCTCCTTGCGGTTGGCTTTGCCAAACCGATTTTTCAGCCTTATCATAGCACAACCGCTCCGGTTTGTGTAGGGGGCGCGGGGGCATTTTTTGCCGGATTTTTGCCCGGGAAATGCCGCAGGGTGGAACGGATCTGTGTGCTGCCGTGCGGACGAAGGAGTTTTTCGTGCCCGGGGATCGTGCGGCAGCGGATATTTTGTGGAAAGCTGTCGAAATGGCAGGTGTTCTGTGTTGTGGGTATCCACTTTTGGCTCAGAATGGTAAAAATTCCGGAAATTCGATTGACAAATCCGAATATTTATCGTATAACCTATATATGGGAACAATTCCGGAGGGAATGCGGAACTCGTGCCCCTGCCCGTTCCTGTCGGAGGAACCATGGTCTGGTTCTGGTGCCGGTGCACTTGGTTTGGTGCAGACGGTAAGTATAGATTGATTTGAAAGAGAGGAATCCCCTTTATGATGAACAATGAGATCAAAATGCCCGCTAACTTTGCTGCGATCGATGAGAACGAAATGGTGTACCTGCAGGGTGGCGCAACCACCGAGGCTACCGCTTGGGACGTGTTCCTGAACGTTGGCAAGCTGTTCAACTACATCGCCCGCGTGTTCTCCGCAGGCAGCTCCATCGTCAACAACATCAATGTTATCGTGACCACCTTCCAGACCCTGAGCACCTTCAGCCTGACCGCTAAAAACTAAGGTTTGGGCCAAAACCGAATCAGCATTCACAGGGCATCCGCTCCGGCAGGCGCGGGTGCTCTTTTTTGCTGCACAGGGCGGGAAGGCATTCGCCCCCAAATGCAGGAAAGCAGCCGTTTTTCTGCAAAGCGGGCGGATTGTCCATTGACAAGGCTCAAGAGGGTGTCGTATACTAACGATGCCTTGCAAGAAACCCCGCATCCGCGGAATAAAAGAGGAGAGAGAATATGAAAAATAACAACAGCAGCATCAAGACCGTTGTCGCTGTCGGTATCGGCGCGGCATTGTTCTTTGTTCTGGGGCGTTTTGTGGCCATTCCCAGCCCGGTGCCCAACACCAACATCAGCCTGCAGTACGCCGTTCTGGCCCTGCTGGCTGCCATGTACGGCCCCGTGGCCGGCGGCCTGATCGGCTTCATCGGCCACACCCTCATCGACCTGTCCTGGGGCGGCAGCCCCTGGTGGAGCTGGGTCATCGCCTCCGCCTTTGTGGGCGTTGCGGTGGGCCTGTTCTCCAAGAAGCTGAACCTGCAGGAAGGCGAGTTCAGCAAGAAGCAGGTAGCTTTGTTTGCGCTGGCCAATATCGTGGCCCATCTGCTGGCCTGGATCCTGGTGGCCCCCGTGCTGGATATTGCCATCTACGCCGAGCCCGTCAAGAAGGTGTTTGCACAGGGTGCATTTGCCGCAGTGTCCAACAGTATCACCGCTGTGGTGGTGGGCGGCCTGCTAGTGCTGGCTTACACCAGAACCATCGCCAAGAAGGGCTCTCTGGATCAGGAGTGATCCCCGCATGAAACCCGGCCTTTCCATCTGCGCCGTCCGGCCCGTTGGAAAGGCTTTTTTGATGAACAGCTGAGGTACCATACCCATGGCAGAACGTAAACCCATCATCTCATTCCGCAACTTTTCCTTCCAGTACCGCGCCCAGAAGCGCCCTACCCTGACCGATATCGATCTGGAGATCTACCCGGGTGAACGGGTGCTCATTGCGGGCCCCTCCGGCAGCGGCAAGAGTACGCTGGCGGGGTGCATCAACGGGCTGAACCCGTTTTCCAACCCCGGCGCGTGCACCGGCACCCTGACCGTAGACGGTGTGGATGCGCCTCACAGCAGCCTCTTTGAGCTTTCGGCCCATGTGGGCACGGTGCTGCAGGACCCGGACGGCCAGTTCATCGGGCTGACCGTGGGCGAGGACATTGCCTTTGCACTGGAAAACAGCTGTACCCCGCAGGATGAGATGCACGCCATCACCCGCCATGCCGCCGAGCTGGTGGGCATCGAGAACCACCTCGGCTATGCGCCGCACGAGCTTTCGGGCGGGCAGAAGCAGCGGGTGAGCCTGGCGGGCGTGATGGTGGATCAGGTCAAGATCCTGCTCTTTGATGAGCCGCTGGCCAACCTCGACCCCGCCACCGGCAAGCAGGCCATTGAATTGATCGACGAGATCCAGAAAAAGACTGACACCACAGTGCTCATCATCGAGCATCGGCTGGAGGATGTGCTCTGGCGGAACGTGGACCGCATCGTGCTGGTGAACGGCGGCACCATTCTGGCAGACCTGCGTCCGGACGAGCTGCTCTCGGGCAGCATGCTGGCGGAAAACGGCATCCGGGAGCCGCTGTATGTCACGGCTCTGCGCTATGCCGGGGTGGATATCACTCCGGACAAGCACCCCGCCCATGTGGACAGCCTTGTGCTGGACGATACCGACACCCAAAAGCTCCGGGACTGGTTCACGGCCCGGCCCCGGCCCGCCGCGCAGCTGGAACGGGAGCCGCTGCTGGAGGTAAAGGGCCTGAGCTTTGGTTATCAGAAGGGCCAGCAGACCCTGCGGGATGTCAGCTTCTCGATCGGCAAGGGGGAGATGGTGAGCATCGTGGGCCGGAACGGCGCGGGCAAATCCACCCTCTCCAAGCTCATCTGCGGCTTCGAGACCCCGGATGCGGGCGAGATCTTCCTGAACGGCAAGCCGCTGGCTGAGGAGAACATCCGCCGCCGCGCCCAGCACATCGGCTATGTGATGCAGAACCCCAACCAGATGATCTCCAAGACCATGATCTACGAGGAGGTGGCTCTGGGCCTGCAGCGCTCCGGCCTGACCGAGGAGCAGATCCGGGAAAAGGTGGATGCGACCCTCAGGGTCTGCGGCCTGTATCCCTTCCGGAACTGGCCCATCTCGGCACTGAGCTTTGGCCAGAAAAAGCGGGTGACCATTGCCAGCGTGCTGGCACTCGAACCGGAGCTCATCCTTCTGGATGAGCCCACCGCCGGGCAGGATTTCCGGCACTATACCGACATCATGGAGTTCCTGCGGGGTTTGAACGCCCGGGGCGTGACGGTGGTGATGATCACCCACGACATGCACCTGATGCTGGAATACACCCGCCGCGCACTGGTGTTCTGCGACGGACGGCTCATTGCCGACCGCACTGCGGCCGCCGTTCTGTGTGACCCCGCGCTGGTGGAACAGGCGGCCCTGAAGGAGACCAGCCTGTACACGCTGGCCAACCGCTGCGGCATTGCGCCCGCACAGGAATTTGTAGAGAGATTTATTGAGCAGGACCGGGAGGTGAGAGAGGGTGGCCGCTAAGACTGTTTTGAATTATCTCCCCCGGGAGAGCGTCATCCATAAGATGACCGGAACCACCAAGCTGGCGTTCTTCCTGCTGTTTACCTTTGCCAGCATGATCACCTACAACACCTGGGTGCTGCTGGGCCTGTTGGTGGTCAGCCTGCTGGCCTTCAGGCTGAGCCGGATCAAATTCCGGGAAGTCCGGTTTATGATGACCTTCATGCTGGTGTTCCTGCTGCTGAACAACCTGTTCATCTTCCTGTTCGATCCCAATCAGGGTACCACCCTGTACGGCACCCGCACGGTGCTCTGCCACCTGTTCTGGCGGTATGACCTGACAGCGGAACAGCTGTTCTACATGGTCAACATCAGCCTGAAATATTTTGTGGCCCTGCCGGTGGCCATCCTCTTTATCTCTGCCACCGACCCCAGCGAGTTTGCTGCCAGCCTGAACAGCATCGGCATCTCGTATAAGGTCGGCTATTCGGTGGCCATTGCCCTGCGCTACATCCCTGATATCCAGCGCGACTACCACAGCATCAGCCAGGCCCAGCAGGCCCGCGGCGTGGAGCTGGGCAAAAAGGAGCCCTTCTTCAAGCGGATGAAGAACTCTGTCAACATCCTGCTGCCGCTCATCCTGACCAGCCTGAACCGCATCGACACCATTTCCAACGCGATGGAGCTGCGCGGCTTCGGCAAGAACAGCAAGCGCACCTGGTATACCCAGCGCCCCTTTGCCCGGCGGGACTTCGTTGCCCTGGGCGTGGGCGCGGCCCTGCTGCTCATCAGCCTGACCGTGACCATCCGCTTTGGAAGGTTCTATAACCCATTCCTCTGAACAAAAAGGCATCCCCGCACTTCCTGTTTCGGCAGGCCGTGCGGGGATGTTTTACTTTTACAGACCGTTGGTTCAATGATGCCGCAAGAAAGAGGGGGCTGTGTCACGCCGCGTCCACGAACTCCTCCGGGTCTTCCACGGCATCGGTGATGGTCTCCTCCGCGTCATCGGAGGAGTCAGCAGGCTGCTCCGGGTGGAGCAGGGCGTTGAGCAGGTCACGGAAGTCGATCAGGCTGTCGTCCACCTGCTGATTCCGGGCCAGCAGGTCCTGCACCATGTCGGGCTTGTCGGTGATGAGGTCGTCCACACCCAGCTCCAGCATGTGGGTGGCGACCTTTTCGCGGTCGATGGTCCAGGCAGACACGGTCTTGCCCCGCAGATGGACGGCGTTGACCATGCCGGAGGTGATAAAGGTGGTCTCCACGCTGAAAAAGTCGGCATCGGGCAGGTCGTAGTAGTTGCCTACGCCCAGAGCCAGAATGTAGCCGGTGGGGTACTCAGGGGCCAGCGCTTTGACCTTGTGCAGGGTCTCGTAGTTCTGGGAGGTAATGACGCAGTTGGAGCTGCCGAAGCCGTATTCCCGCAGCAGGCGTACGGTCTCAGCCTCCAGAGCAGGGGTGGCGGCGCTGGGCTTGATCTCCACGTTCAGGCCGATGCGGCCCCGGCAGAGCTGCAGCACCTGTTCCAGGGTGGGGATCCGGGTGTCGGCAAAGCGGCTGCTGAACCAGCGGCCCGCGTCCAGCTGTGCCACCTCGGCATAGGTCAGATCATAGACTTTTGCGTTTTTGCCGGTACAGCGTTTCAGGTTTGAATCGTGGGTCACCACGACCACGCCGTCGCTGGTCATCTGCACATCCAGCTCGATGCGGTCACCGCCCTTGAGGATGGCCGACCGGAAGGCGGGAAGGGTGTTTTCCGGGGCCACGGTGCAGTCGCCCCGGTGGAAGGTGACCAGTGGGGTCACGCCGCCCACGGCGGTGAGCAGGGCATCGTCCTGGGGCAGGGCATAGAGGTAGACTGCCATCAGCCCGGTGACCAGCGTGACCCCGGCCACCGCAGCGGTGAGCAGGGGCCAGCCGCCAAAGCGGTGCGGTTTGCCCTCCGGCAGCGCTTCTGAGGAGCAGTCACGGCAGCGATCGTAGAGGAATGCGATGATGGTGCACTGGGCCGTGGTGACCTTGCAGTCCAGCAAAAAGCCGAAGAAGGGGATCTCCAACAGATACAGCGCACGGGCGAGCAGCAGCATGGCGCGGGTGCTCCGCAGGCCGATCAGCGCTGCCACGCTGTAAACCAGCAGGGATGCTCCGAAAAAGACCAGAACAGACCGGATCAGCGCACTGAGATCCCACCGCAGCAGCACACCGGCCAGCCGGGGCAGGTGTGTTTTGACATGGGCTGCGCTCTCCTGAACGGCTTCCCACAGGCTTTTGCGTTCCAGCGTAAAGAGGGGGAGCACCAGGACCCAGAACAGGGTAAACAGGAATGCCGCACCCAGAATGAGAAGAAAAAGCACCAGATAGAGCGGCTTTGCCCGGACAAGCCCAAGGATGTACTCCGGCACAGCCAGCTGAGAGATATAGTTGTAGGTCACGAATACATCGGTAAAGGGGATGAGCAGGGCGCAGTAAAGCAGGATGGGCCAGTTCTTGGGGAGCAGGACGTGGCGGATATCCCCCAGCGACCGGACGAACAGGGAAACCGGACGCAGTGCTTCACCCCGGCGGGCCAGCGCAAACCCGTGCAGGAGGATGGAAAAGCCGTACAGGTTCCAGAACGCCGCCAGAAGGACGATGAGCACGATCCCGCCTAAAATGGTCGGTGAAGTAAAGATCTGATGCGCATTGTTGTTGGTCAGGTAGTTCACCGGCGAACAGCGCAGTGTCAGCGACCAGATGCCATTCATGGCGGGCAGAAACAAAAGATAGGTCAGGGCTTTGTACACCAGCACGGCTGTCAGAACGGCAGCGGAAGCCCGGTGCAGCAGGGTCAGGGCATGGTTCCGGGTGTCCTTGTAGGCCCGGTGTGCCCGCGTGAGGGAGCGGAAGAGATGCTTCAATTTGGATTCCACCTCGGTACTGGGATATGGTTCTGTCATTTTACAGTAGTATATCACAAAGCCGGGAAAAATGGAAACGACACGGATCGACAGTTTGTTCCAGAGGGCACAGGCGCTTTTCAGCGGAGCAAAAGCGTGTTACAATAGGGGCAGAGTAAAACAGACAGGGGAGGAACACCCAATGCAGATCATGGATCAATTCGGTGCAGCACCGGGGGCAGAGAGCGTCCGGATGCCCGATGGCACCGAGCGGACACTGGCGGCAGAGCACGCCGCGGCCATTCTGGTCAACGAACAGCCAGCCTTCCGGGTGGTCTGCACGCCGGAGCTGCTGCCGCAGCTGGCGCTGGGCCGCCTGCTGACCGAGGGCTGGATCACCTCCGCTGACGAGGTGGAGCGGGTGGCCGTCTGCGCGCAGGGCCTCAAAATAAGCGTTCAGCTGTGCCACCCGCTGGCGGCAGCGGAACAGGCCGGGCAGGAGGTGCCCAGCTGCTGCACCGATAACCTGACGCTGGCCAGCCCGGTGCGGCTGCCGCCGCTGGCCCCGGTGCCCCAGCGGGAGATCCCCGCCGCATGGGTGGATGCGCTGGCCGATGCCATGGGGCAGGGCCTGCCGCTCTACCGTGCTACCCATGCCGTGCACAGCTGCCTGCTGCTGCGTGCGGGCAGGATCTTGTACCGGTGCGAGGATCTGGGCCGCCACAACGCGCTGGACAAGGCCGTGGGCTGCGCCCTGACAGAGGGTGTGCCGCTGGCGGAGTGTGTGCTCTTTACCAGCGGCCGGGTGCCGGTGGATATGGTGCGCAAGGCCATCCGGGCCGGTGTGCCCGCGCTGGTGAGCAAGAGTATGCCCACGGTACAGTCGCTGGAGCTGGCAGAGGAATATGGATTGAAACTGTTCATCCGGCAAAAGACATGATTTCACCAAGAGGCAAGAGCTTTTGAGAGCAATTGTAGGGCTTTGTTTGTGCGTATGCGTTGACTAACCGGTGGAAAAGATGTTATTCTTATAACGAAGAAACCGTTCCGCACTGTTGCAGCAGGTGGAACGGCTGTTTTCGTGCCCGGGAGTTCCGGGCACAGCTGAATCAAACAGGCAGGTGATACAATTGAAGCAGGCAAATCATGCGCCGCAGTCCTTGTGGCGCAGGCGGCTGCCCGGCTATGCGGCCATGGGTGCGGCAACGCTTGCCATGGCGCTTGGCCTTGGCGGGCTGATGCACAGCCGCACCACGGTGGCCGGAACGGCCCTGCCGCTGGCAGATGCCGACGCTGCCACCTATGGTGTGAGTGCGGTGTACCAGCTGGATGACACCACGTATTATGTGGTGGGCAGCAAGCAGGGCTTCCAGAGTGAGGTGCAGGCCGGTGTGACGCTGGACCGCGATGGCAATGTGCTGGATGTGAAGATCCTGGCACAGGCCGAGACCGACAGCCTGGGTGCTCAGTGTGAGAACCCGGAGTTCACGGCCCAGTACCAGGGTGCAGCTCCCTTCACGCTGGCAGGCAAGCGTTACACTGTGACCGACCCGGCCACCGGCACGGCCTTTGCCGCCGCAGGCAGCGCCGAGACTGACGCTGCCCCCGCTGAGGCCTTCGACCCCGCCGCATGGCGTGCGGGCGATACCTCCCCGGAGGCCGAGGCTACCCGGAAGATGTATGAAGCCGGGCTGACCCTCTCGGCTCTGAACGGCCAGCCGATGGACGACGCGCTCATCCCCCCGATGGACAACAGTGCTGAGGCTGTGGCACGGCGCAAGCTGTACGCGGCGTGTCTGAGCAAGAGCGCGCAGGACGGCGAGAAACAGGCAGTGCCTTATGCAGACTGGTCCGCTGAAAAGCAGGCCGAGTACAAGCTGCAGGCCGCTGATCTGACCACCCAGGGCAGTGCGGCCGACACGGTCAGCGCTGACATGACCCAGGTGGATGCGCTTTCCGGTGCAACCATTACGTCCACGGCGGTCACGGACATCGTCAACAATTCTTATTTCTATGTAACCGAGGTGCTCTGCGCAGAGTGACCTCACGGAGGAATGGAAACCTATGGCAAAAACTGATTTTCTGACGGCTGACATGACCCGCCGTCAATTTATGAAGATCTCGGGCAAGAGCCTTGCAGGACTCACCCTTTCCGCATCTATGCTGTCCCTCTTCGGCTGCTCTCAGAAGCAGGTGGACGCCGGTGCTGTGGCGACCTGGGCACTGCCCCAGGGTCTGCTGGTGGTCAATGCTGACCTGTGCACCGGCTGCCAGCGGTGCGAGATCAACTGCACCCTGACCAACGACGGCGTGTGCTCTTCCTACATCAGCCGTGTCAAGATCCAGCGCCGCCTGAATCTGGACGGCGACGGCAACGGTCTGCTGTCCGGCACCGACAACTGCTTTGTCTACTTCCCGGATACCTGCCGCCAGTGCGAGGATCCCGCCTGCGGCAACGCATGCCCCCAGAAGGCCATTATCACCAATGAGCAGGGCATCCGCGTGGTCGATACCGACAAGTGCATCGGCTGCGGTGCCTGCGTGGAGGCCTGCCCCTGGCACATGCCCACCGTCAACCCCGAGACCGGCAAGTCCTCCAAGTGCATCGCCTGCGGTG
>ONZX01000380.1_pt1 | contig 30277 bp, 20 predicted proteins | sample 1671831 | NCBI WGS metagenome assembly ONZX01 (sample SAMN06348197, study PRJEB24527) | human gut metagenome | reverse complement strand
CCTATGTGCGGCGTAGGCCGCTTATTAGCCCGTCCAAGAATTGGGGCGCAGTTCATGAAAACGGGGGCCGAATGGGCTTCGTGGCCTGTCTGGCAGGTTTGGTGCCGGCGCTACTTAATCACGCGCACGCGATACATCGACGGAATCTGCTTGAGCGCCTCGATGGTGCTGCTGTCCAGGTGCTCATCGGTGTCGAACATGGTGTAGGCGTTCTCGCCAGCGGACTCGTTGGTCATACGCTGCACGTTGGCGTTGTCCTTGGCGAGAATGGCCGTGATCTGGCCGATCATGTTGGGCACGTTTGCGTGCAGGCAGGCGATGCGGCTCGCGGCGCGCGCCTTGCCCATACTGCAGGCGGGGTAGTTGACGCTGCGCGCGATGTTACCATTTTCCAGGTAATCCTTGAGCTCGCTGATGGCCATGTCGGCGCAGTTGGCCTCGGCCTCGCCGGTGCCGGCGCCCGAGTGCGTGGTGATAAACGTATTGGGCATCTTGACCGTCTTGGGTGTGGCGAAGTCGCAGCTAAACCAGCTGAGCTTGCCCTCGCGCAGGGCGGCGTCAACGGCGTCCTCGTCAATGATGGTTTCGCGCGCGTAGTTGATGAGTACGGCGCCCGGGGCCAGCAGGTTAATCTGCTCGGTGCTTATCATGCCGATGGTGTCGGCCTTGCTGGGCACGTGCACGGTGAGGTAGTCGCAGCCGCGGCAGAGGTCCTCGAGCGTGCCCACGCGCTGCACCTCGCGGCTCAGCACCCACGCGTGCTCGACGGAAATGAACGGATCGTAGCCGTAGACGTCCATGCCCAGGTCGACGCAGGCGTTGGCGACCTTGGAACCCACGTTGCCCAGACCGACGACGCCGATGCGCTTACCCTTGAGCTCGCGGCCCACAAAGGCCTTCTTGGCCTTCTCGGCATCAACCTGAATCTCGGGGTCGTCGGCGTTGTCGCGCACCCAGTTCATCGACTGCACCACGCCGCGGCTCGAGAGCACCAGCATGCCCAAAACGAGCTCCTTGACGGCGTTGCTGTTGGCGCCGGGGGAGTTAAAGACCACGACGCCCTTCTTGGCGTACTCTTCGACGGGGATGTTGTTGACGCCGGCGCCGCAGCGGGCGATGGCGCGGATGCCCTCGGGCAGCTCGTAGCCGTGCAGGTCGGTGGAGCGCATCAGGATGGCGTCGGCCTCCTCGGCGGTGCTTACAAACTCGTAGCCCTCGCCGAACTCGACCTTGCCGTCCTTGGTGATGTCGTCGATGGTTTTGATCTTGCGCATGGAAAACTCCTTAGCAGGTTTTGATCTAAACAGGGTGGTCTGAGGTGGCTGGTCGGCCCGCGGGTTGCGGGCTAGTTAGATCGCGGGCTCAAACTATGCTGCGCTTCGAAGTCCTTCATGTACGTGGCCAGCGCCTGAACGTCTTCCATGGTGACGGCGTTGTACACGCTGGCGCGCATGCCGCCGACGAGGCGATGGCCCTTGACGTTTTGGATCTGGTGCTCTGCCGCGCCCGCGACAAAGGCGGCGTCGAGGTCGGCATCGCCGGTACGGAACGTGACGTTGGCGATGGAGCGGCTGCCGGTCTGCGCGGTGCCGTGGAACAGCTCGCTGTGCTCGAGCAGGTCGTAGAGCAGGTTGACCTTGGTCCAGTTGTGCTCGGCCATGGCGGCAAGTCCGCCGGTTTGCTCCACCCAACGGAACACCTTGCCGCATACGTAGATACCAAAGGTGTTGGGCGTGTTGAGCATGGAGCCCTTGGCGGCCTGGGTTTTAAGATCCAGGTACTGCGGCGTCTGCGCAAAGGCGGGGCCTTTGGCGATGAGGTCATCGCGCACGATGACCACGGTCACGCCCGCGGCGCCGGCGTTTTTCTGCGCGCCGGCGTAAATGAGCCCGTAGCGCTCAACGTCGAGCGGCTGCGACAGAAAGCAGCTCGAGACATCGGCGACCAGCGGCACGTCGCCGCAATCGGGCAGCTCGTGGAACATGGTGCCAAAGATGGTGTTGTTCTGGCAGATGTAGACGTAGTCGAGCCCATCGCCCGTGGCCTCGGCGGCGATGCGCGCGTTGACGTCGGCCATGGTGGGAATGCGGTCGAAGTTGGTGTCCTTGGAGCTCGCGAGCAGCACGGCCTCGCCGTACTTGGCGGCCTCTTTGTACGCTTTGTTGGCAAAGTTGCCAGTCACGACGTAGCCGGCGCGGCCGCGGCGCATGAGGTTCATGGGGATGCCCGCAAACTGCAGCGTGGCGCCGCCCTGCAAAAACAGGACACGGTAGTTGTCAGGGATGCTCAGCAGGCGGCGCAGGGTTGCCTCGGCGTCGTCGATGATCTGCTGGTACATACTAGATCGATGGCTCATCTCGAGCACGGACATGCCGCAACCGCGGTAGTCCATCATCTCGTCGGCGATCTCGGCGAGCACGCTGGTGGGCAGCGCGGCCGGGCCAGCTGAGAAGTTGTGCACACGTGCCATCTTCTAGGTCCCCCTCGTAGTCGTTTGAACGTTCGGGATACTTTAGCACAGTGCAGCGCCAGGCGCGACCGCATCATGGTAAAACTCGACTGCGCCGCTATGATTTACAGGATGGTTACATGGGGGAGGGTTGTCTCGAGGCTCGCATCTGACCCGCCTGGACCTTTGCTTGTTTCCAGGGGCGAATGCGGGCGTTGATGAGGTCGTCGTAACCGCGGGCGATGGATTGCTGAATGGCAGCAAGTGCGCGCGTCTGCTCGTCATAGGCCTCGGCATCCATGACGACAGACGACGCCGACCCGTTTTTGGGTAGGTGGACGGGTTCTTTGGTCTTGTGGCAGATATCTGCAATGGCGCCAAAGGTGCGTTGCAGATCGGAAATAGGCTTTACGTCTGGCATATGAAGCTCCTTACATGGAATCATATGTATAACTCAATGTTGAGTGTAGTGGAGGGTGGGGGTCCGATGCGAGGTGGCTTTGGGCGTGTGCGTGTCTGCATTCGCAAGCGCGTTTATCTGGCAAGTGTGATTTGGGGCGATCTCGTCAAAGCTGCTGAGCTGCGAAAATAACCGTTAACCGGATTTAATTTTGTTGCTCAACATTTGACACGCTGGTCGTGGTAACTTTTTTACCAACAGGTATGATTATTGTCATGTGCGCCGCGCCTGCCTGCCGGGCTGCGGCGCACTTGTGACAGCCTTTGACACCCTTGGAGCGTGCACTGTGGATGTAACCACAAAAAGCGTTCGGGGGGGGGTGCTCACCCGCGAGCAATTCCTCCCGCATGAGATGCGCATCGTCGCTGTTCTGCGCACGCAGGGCGCAAGCGACGAGCAGGTCATTGTACGCGTAAAGAGCGATAACCTCTTTCAATATCCTACGGAGCGCATGGTTGCCAACCGCGCAACCGTGTGCCTTCGCCGCCTCGACGCCATGATGCCCACGGACGCCGCGTGCGCCGCGCGCGGCATCGACCCCAATACTGCCGCCGAGGCTGCGTTATCCCTAACCGGCCTTATGGCATCTGGTACTCCCACGCAGGCGGACCAGGCCATCTTTTACAGCATGATCTGCCGCTACGACATCGTGCGCGAGCTCGTGCTCGTCGAGGTGGGGGAGCGCCTGCAAAACTTCGACTATGCCTTCACGGCGGCTGACCTCAACGCCTTTATGACGCGCTTTACCACGGAGTATCCGGACGCGGCCCGCTGGACCGAGGCCACGGTCAAGCGCATTAAGGGCTCGCTGCGCCAGACGCTCCGCCACGCCGGCCTTATAGGCGAGGGTCAGGGCCCGGAGTCCGAACGCCTGTCCCCGCTCTTTCTCGACCCCGAGGTCGAGCAGGGCCTGGTCCAGCTGGGCGAGCAGCCTCTTATCGCGGCCCTTACCGGCAGGGCGGTGATGTAGCGTGGCTTCCGTCAACAGCACTTCCGATTCCGTAGTCACCCCGGCGACCGATCTCACCACCAATATCGGCATCCATTCCCGCCAGAGTGTCGTGGCGGCGCATGCCCGCTCCGAGCGCGCCCGCCAAGAATTTGAGCGCCGCGCGCAGCTCCTGCGTGAGTGCCTGTGCAGCGAGGACTTTTTGGCCAACAAGGGCATAGGTAACGAGATCGGCTTCCATACCTTCTGCTACGACCCTGCGCTCGAGTTTGAGGCGCGTGCGTTATTTGACGTCCTTTCACGCGATGCCGAGGCCGGCAAGCTCCCGTGCACGCTCAAGGTCGTGAATCTCTACGACGCCGTGCTGGCAATTCTCGAAAAGCGCCGCGTCCTCAAGACCATCCCGCGCCAAGAGGAGCGTCGCGGTACCCAGCGCGTGCTCGAGGACGTGGCCAAGTTCGCCTCGCCCGAGAAAGTCGCCGCGTGCATCCTTGAACAAACCGAGCCGCACGTGCCCAGAGACGTCATCCTCCTCACCGGTGCAGGTGAGGTCTTCCCGTTCTTTCGCATGCACACGCTTCTCCACTGCATGCTCGCGGATTTTGATGATGTGCCGGTGATCGCCGCCTATCCGGGCAGCTTCAACGGCTCTTCCTTCCAGCTCTTTAACCGTCTGCCGGCCGATAACTACTACCGCGCCATCGATATCTCGTAAGCACGGCTCCCCGCATACAAGGCCCTGCCGCCGGTAACAACCCTTTGCCATAACGTTCCCAAACCCAAAGGAGCACCCATGGACAACACGATCATTCGCGACCTCTTTGCAAAAGACATCAACCGCTCCATCAACGGCGTGGTCAAGGTCCAGGATTCAAAAGACGAGTCCATCCGTCAGGAGCTTGACGAGTACGTGGTGACGCGCGAGCTGCAGGGGCACTTTGCCACGTTCTTCAAGGCCTACGGCGATGCCATCGATGTGCGCACCGACAAGATCGGCGTGTGGATCAGCGGCTTCTTCGGTTCCGGTAAATCGCACTTTCTCAAGATGCTGAGCTACCTGCTCGAGAATCGCCAGATTGGCGGTAAGAGCGCCATCCGCTACTTTGATGGCAAGATCGTCGACCCCATGGTCGCGGCTGCCATGGAGCGCGCCTGCTCGGTGCCCACGCAAGCCATCCTCTTTAACATCGATAGCAAGGCGGGCCAGTGGAAGCAGGGCGATACGGCTCCCACGGCGCTGCTTCGCGGCTTTGAGCGCATGTTCTACGAGGCACGCGGCTTCTACGGCGAGGACCTCAAGCTTGCAAAGCTCGAGGATCACATCGATTCCCTGGGCAAGACCCAGGAGTTCCGCGAGGCCTTTGAGCGCGTCAACGGCGAGTCCTGGCTCCAGACCCGCGACACCTACAGCTACTTTGAGGACGACGTCGTCGAGGTGCTGCAGAGCGTGCTCGGCATGAGCGAAAAGGCCGCATGGAACTGGCTCGAGGGTTCTGAGGACGAGGTTTTGGCCCCCGATGTCTTTGCCAAAAAGGTTAAGGACTACGTGGACGCTCAGGCGGCGGCCCGCGGCGGCAACTTCCGCCTGCTCTTTATGGTCGACGAGGTGGGTCAGTTTATTACAAACGACCAGGACCCAAGCCTTATGCTGAGCCTTCAGACCATTGTCGAGGAGCTGGGGGCCGCCTGCGGTGGCCGCGTGTGGGTGATGGTCACGAGCCAGGAGGCCATCGACAACCTGAGCCTGCCCGTGGGCAACGACTTTTCAAAGATCCAAGGCCGCTTCAATACCCGCCTTTCGCTCTCCAGCTCCAGCGTGGACGAGGTCATCCAGCGCCGTGTGCTCGAGAAGACCGCGTCGGCGGCCGATATGCTTGCACAGGTCTACGAGCAAGACGCCGCCGTGCTCAAAAACAACTTTACCTTTGAGGGTGGCTCGCGCTCCGACCTCGCCGGCTACGCCAACGCCAAGGAGTTTGTCGCCAGCTACCCGTTTGTGGGTTATCAGTTCAAGCTTCTGCCCGATGTCATGACCGAGGTGCGCAAACACGGCGTCAAGGCCAAACACATGTCCACGGGCGAGCGCTCCATGCTTAGTGCGTTCCAGGAGAGCGCTCAGGCCATCCAACTTGAGCAGACCGGTGCGCTCGTGCCGCTCTGGCGCTTCTTCGACACTATCTCCAAAGATCTTGAGACCGGCATCAACCGGGTGGTCGACCGCGCGGTCCGTGCGGCCGAGAACGCGGAGGGTCTTGAACCTTACGACGTCCGGGTGCTTAAGCTCCTGTACTTGATTCGTTACATCGGCTACGTCAAGGCCACGGTCGAGAACATCTCCATCCTTATGATCGACGGCCTCGACGTGGACAAGCGCGCCCTCAAGGACCGCGTCAAGGAGTCCCTTGCCCGCCTGGAGCGCGAGAACTACGTGGCACGCCAGGGCGATACCTATAGCTTCCTCACCGACGAGGAGCAGGAGATAGCGCAGGAGATCGCACGCACCCCAATCGATAGCGCGCAGGTAATCGAGTCTATCAAAAAGCGCCTGTTCGACAGCATCTACACCGCGCGCAAACTCAACCGCGGGGCCAACGACTTCCCGTTTGACCGCTATGTGGACGGATCAATCCACGGTGGCAGCATGGGCGGCATGGAGCTTTACGTGGCGACCATGGCGAGCGACCTGGGCCGTGCGGACGATATCGAGCTGGCCTTGGCTTCTTCGGGCAAGGCCATCGTGGCCTTAAGCGACGAGGCGGATTATTGGGAGACGCTCGTCAACGCCGCCAAGATCCGCAAGTACGCCAAGACGCGAAATCTCCAGGAGCTTCAGCCGAGCACGCGCCAGATCGTCGAGTCTAAGATGCGCGAGGCGGCCTATAACGAGAAAGAGGCCGATGCCCTTTTGAGCGAGGCCGTGCTCCATGCACGTTGCGCAGTCAACGACCGCATGGTTGAGGTCCGCGCGGCCAAACCCGCCCAGGTCTTTGAGCAGGTGCTGGCGCAGCTGTGCGATGTGGTCTTTGAAAAGGCCGACTACATCGGCGCGCCGGTCACGAGCGATTCCGATATCCGCTCCACTCTGGCGGGCAACGTTCAAGCGGGGCTCGCTGGCATGGACGCGGGTAACACGCGTGCGCTCAAGGAGGTCGAGGACTACCTCAAAGTGCAGCACCAACGCCACCTGGATACCGCTATGGGCGATATCCAACGCCAGTATCAGCAAAGGCCCTTTGGCTGGCGCGAGGTCGACATCGCAAATGTGGTGGCGCAGCTTGTGGTGGAGCAGCGCGCGCAGGTGCTGTTTGGCGGTCAGACGGTCCAAGCTAGCGACAGCCGCATGGTGGCACTCCTGCGCAAGGATGCCGATAAGGCCAAGGTGCGCTTGCGCATGCGCATGAGCGACCGGTTGCTGCGCGCCACGGGCGAGCTCATGCGCGACCTGTTTGACCTTAAGAACGTTCCCTCCAACGAGGATAAGCTCGTAGCCGAGCTCAAGGAGCGCCTTGAGGACTTGCGCGAGACGTGCCTCACCATGGCACGCGACTACTTCACGGGTATCAAGCCGGCCTTCCCGTATCCCGGTGAGGACGAGTGCGAGAAGATGCGCTCGGAGGTGGCCGACATCCTTAAGGACCAGAACGAGGCCGAGGCATTTTTGACCACGTTCACCAAGCACGAAGACCGCCTGCTCGATGCCAAGGAAGACTTTGACAAGGTGGTTGAGTTCTTCGAGTCCAACCAACGAACGGCTTTTGACCACGCCAGGGAATTCTTGAGTCGCACGGAGGGCATTGAGTATGCCTCCGATGACATTCCCGGCGCGGTGGAGAATGTGGTAACGGTGCGCGAGATCCTCAAAGATCCCAAGCCCTACAGCCGCATTAAAGAGCTGCAGCCGCTGATGGCCCCCGTCGAGGAAGACATTAAAAAGCTCCTGGGCATGCGCCGCAACGAGTTCTTGCATCGCATCGAGAACGACCTGCAGGACCTGCAAAAGCAGGCCGAGAGCCAAGAGGGTTTTGTCAAGCAGGCCAAGGATGCCATAGCGGACGCCGGCACCAAGTATGAGTCGTTCAAGAACCGCACCCACGCCGTCCAGAGCCTCAACGAGCTTAACGCCCTCGCGGCAAACTGGGAAAGCTGGACCATCACGGCGGCCAACAAGATATACGACGCCGTGGACGCCGCACGCGAACGTATGGAAAACGAGCGCCGTTCCACCGAGGTCACCAGCACGGGCGAGGTGGTCAAAAAGATCACCAACAAGGGCACCGCTACGCCAAGTAACGGTTCCGTGCCCGTGCCCGTGCCCAAGCCCCGGCGCAAGGTCAAGACCGTGCGCCGCACCGACCTGGCCAAGCCGAGCCGCCTCACAACCGCAGAGGACGTGGAACGCTACGTGGACGACCTGCGAGCCCGCCTTATGCAGGCGCTTGCATCAAACGACGAGATCCGCATTAACTAACCCGCTCAGTCGCCGGCGCCCAAACATGCACCGGCGGCTTATGGCGTTTTGAAAGGTACGGGAACCATGAACGATTCCGCTCTCAAGAACTTCTGCACGTGGGCTCGCGTGGAACTTATTAACGGCGTGGAGGCGCAGATGGTGCGCTATGGCATCACCGACCCCGCGCCCGATCCTGCCGGGTCCCAGACCATCAACGGCCAGCCTCTGAGTCCACTCGAGGTCGAGCAGCGCGACGAGCTGTTGCGCCTGCAGACCGCAGAGAGCCATGACGCGCTGCGCGACCGTGCGGCCTACACCTGGTTCAACCGTATCGTGGCCATGCGCTTTATGGAGGCTCGCGGCTGGCTCCCCAGCTGTATGCGCATGCTGAGCCGCGCGGACGGCAGCCATGGTAGCGAGGCTGTGGAGAACGCCCTGGACGTGGAGATTTCCACGGCCGACCCCGAGCGCGTGGCGGAGCTCAAAATGGCGGGTTCCGACGAACCGCTGTGGCGCTATCTATTTGTGGCGCAGAGCGAGGAACTTGCCGACTGCCTGCCGGGTGTCTTTGAACGTGTGGGCGGTGCCATGGAGCTGCTGTTACCCCAGGGTCTTATGATGGCAGACAGCGTGGTGGGCAAGCTCAATGCAGTCCTCGCTGACGAGGACTGGCGCGAGGGCGTGACCGTTCTGGGCTGGATGTATCAGTACTACAACGCTGACGTTAAAGACGAGTTCTTCAAGTCCAAGCGTAAGGCAGCGGCGGCCGACATCGCACCTGCCACGCAGCTCTTCACCCCCGAGTGGATCGTGCGCTATATGGTCGAGAACTCGCTCGGTCGTCTGTGGATGCTCAACAACCCCGGGAGCTCACTGCGCGAGCGCATGGAGTACTACATCGAGCCTGATGAGGAGCACGAGGACTTCATTCGCATCTCGAGCCCCGAGGAGATTACGCTCTGCGACCCGGCATGCGGCTCGGGCCATATCTTGGTCTACGCGTTTGAACTGCTCTTTCATATGTACGAGGAGCGCGGCTATCGTGAACGCGAGATTCCCGAGCTCATTCTTACTAAAAACCTTGCAGGTATGGAAATCGATTCCCGCGCGGCACAGATCGCGGAGCTGGCGCTTGCCATGTGCGCCCGCGAGCACGACCGTCGCTTCTTTAGGCGTGGCGTTCGCGCCGACGTTACCGTGCTCTCGAGCATCCCGCTAGGGGAGGACGAGCTGCCGGGTAACAAGAAGCTCGCCGAGGAGCTGAGTCATTTGGGCGAGATCGGTTCGCTGCTCAATCCCTCAGAGGACGAGATCGACGAGCTCAAGGCTGCCGCCGCGAGTTGTTCCGATGACCTTTTTGCCGCTACGGCCAAAACTAAGCTCGAAAGCGCTGCCGCCATCTGCGAGAAGCTGTCCCGTCGTTTTACCTGCACCGTTGCGAATCCTCCGTATATGGGCAGCAGCAGCTTTAATCCATTCATGAGCAAGTGGATCAAGAAGAACTACCCCGACGTGAAGAGCGACCTGTTCTCCAGTTTTGTCGTTCGCATGTTCAAATTTGCTAAAGATCATGGCGAGTGCGGCGTAATGTCGCCTTTCGTCTGGATGTTTATCGGAAGTTACGAGAAGCTCCGCAACGAGATTATCAACGACAGAACGCTGACTTCTCTCATCCAGCTTGAGTACTCGGGCTTTGCTGGCGCTACTGTGCCCATCTGTTCCTATACGTTCCACAACTCATTCATTAAGGGCTACAAGGGCGGCTATGTTCGCCTTTCTGACTTCGTTGGAGCTGCTGCCCAGGCCCCCAAGGCCCTCGAGGCAATCCAAAACCCCGACTGCGGCTGGTTCTACCGCCGCGATGCCGAGGCCTTCAGGCAGATCCCCGGCACCCCCATAGCCTACTGGCTTGGGAAAGGGGCAAACGGCTCCTTCGAGGTTGGGCGGCCTTTGGCAAAAATTGCGAAAACACGTAAAGGGATGTTTACGGGAAATAACGACTTGTTTCTTCGACAGTGGTACGAAGTCTCTGCTTCACTGATTGACATTGATTATAAGTTCTACTCCAAAGGCGGTCCCTATCGTCGTTGGTATGGTAATCGTGATTATGTCGTGCGTTGGAAGGACGATGGCAAGGAGATCAAAGCGTTTCCAGGTTCAGGTAATATTAACGAGTCTGATTACTTCAGATCATGTCTGTGCTGGTCGCTAATTACCTCGGGTGACATTAGTTTCAGGGCTTTAAATACAGATGAGTATGTCATGGGCGATGCCGGCCCAGCTTGTTATCCCAATCCAGAGATGTATTGGTATCTCCTCGGCCTGTTAAATTCGTCTGCAATTCAGCTACTTTCTAAAGCGATAAATCCGACATTGAACTGGAGCGCTGGAGTCGTTGGCTCTTTTCCAGTTGTATCATCGCGGGAATCGTCTGATGGCGTTAAATCCCTTGTTGTCAAGCAAGTCGTTGAGTCTGAAGCGGATTGGGATTCGTTTGAAACCTCTTGGGATTTCAAACGCAACCCATTGGTGTAGGCGATATTTATGGCTTGTAAATGGTCGTTTGCGCGTAAGGTCAATCTATCGGGCGATCTTAATCTTCAGAAGCTTGTTCAGTTTTACGTATGGGAGACGCCTGTTCCTGGCACGTCAGAAAAGGGCACTTCCTTTAGAGAGCTCGGCTGGTCTAAGGGTGGCTACAATACACTGCATTCCTTGATGCGAGGATTATCGGGTTTTCCGAATTGCAAATGGATAGGGGCTCCTGCGAAAGATATCGAGGCTACGCTTGACGAGCTTAATAGATTGGACTCGTTTGACGGTTCTTTCGAGTTTGCCGTTCACACTATTAAAAGTGGACTCAACAAAACAGAGGCTCTTTTTTATTTTATTCGAAATTCATTTGCTCACGGTGGATTTAAGACTTCGAAATATAAAGGTGAGCTTTATTACGTTTTTGAGAATAAACAGGGAAGCCAAATTAAAGGTCGAGCGGTAATAAAGGAATCCACTTTATTGCAATGGATAATGGTTATTAAGGATGGACCAAAAGTTAGCAGTAGATAGGCGTCACCCTTTAGCCCGGTTTTGTTCCTGCTCATTTGAACAATCAGTGCCTTTACCTGTTATCTCATCTGTTTTAAATGAAGTTTACTTGAGCTGAATCACGCTCGATTGGATTGGATGTAAACATGCCAACACTGCTCGCCGATAAATACGAGGCCCGCAAGGCCGAGGTCAATGCTCGCTTTGAGCAGCTTCGCGCTAACGAGGAAGAGCTCAACCGAATCTTTGCCAAGATCTACAACATGGAGGGAGAGGTGCCCATCGAGGTCGAGGATAAGTACGTTTCGGTGGCGCGCATTTTCGACACTGCCGATGAGATTCCCGAGAGCTATAAGGGCAATAAATACGTGCGCACCAAGCGTGACGAGATCACCTCGCTCATAAGCTATGCCGTGGGCTGCATGTTTGGCCGCTATTCGCTGGATGTGGACGGGCTGGTCCTGGCCGATCAGGGTGCCACGGTCGACGACTATCTGGCCAAGGTGCCCGATCCCGCGCACGTGACCTTTATGCCCGATGCCGACAACGTGCTGCCCATTACCGATGACGAGTACTTTGACGACGACATCGTGCGCTACTTTATCGACTTTGTGCGCACCGTGTACGGCGAGGAGACGCTTGAGCAGAACCTGGCCTTTATTGCCGAGGCGCTCGGCGGCAAGGGCACTTCGCGCGAGGTAATCCGCGCCTACTTTTTGAAGGACTTCTTTAAGGACCACTGCCAGACCTATAAGAAGCGCCCTATCTACTGGCTGTTCGACAGTGGCAAAAAGAACGGCTTCAAGTGCCTTGTTTACATGCATCGATATCAGCCCGACCTGTTGGCTCGCATCCGCACCGACTATGTGCATGAGCAGCAGGAGCGCTATCGTGCCCAGATCGGCTATGCCAACGATGCTCTTGCCAGTGCCGAGCGTGGCGAGCGCGTGCGTTTGGATAAGCGCGTCAAAAAGCTCAATGACCAGCTTAAAGAGACCATTGCCTACGAAGAGAAGCTGCACCACTTGGCAGACCAGATGATCAAGATTGACCTGGATGACGGCGTCAAGGTCAACTACGCCAAGTTTCAGGATGTGCTGGCAAAGATTAAGTAACTGCAATTACGGTAAGGATATTCATGCCCAAGATCGATGTAGAAGAACAGCTCAAGCTGCGTTTTTTGCAGCCGTTGTCCGCATGTATGCTGCGCCGTGTGGTGATTTGGCACGATGCGGACGGCGAGTTTGCCCATGAGTTTGAGCGATTGGCTGCCGAGGGTTTCGACGGCGCGGGGGCCGATGATGGCGTTATGCCCGCCCACGGTGACTTTGAGCGTCCGGTGCGGTTTGTTGAGGCCTGCGAGGGCCGCATGTTTGCCGTTAAGAAGCTTATCAACCGCGATGACCTTGCGAACGATATCTTGTTGTATCGCCGTTGTCCGCGCGGCAGGCTTGAGGGTGATTGGCTTGCCGATGTTGAGCTGTATGCCGATCAGTTCCAGGCTGACTATCTTTCACTTTTGGCCGATCAGCTGGGTATCGAGAATATTGACGCCGTGCGCGAGAGTCTGCGCGAGCACAAGACGTTCTTTGATGCCAAGACCCGCTGCGCTAAGTTTGCCGCGTGTGTTCCGCATGCCTCGGGCGCATCCGATATCGAACTCGGCATCCTTACGGTGATTTTTGGCGGTAAAGAGCCTGGCGACGCGCGGCCTGCGTTTGTGCTGCGCGGTTGCATGACCACGCTGCTGCATGAGGGCCCCGATGCACTGGCCGAGTTGGCGGACAATTACTGCGTGCGCGATGTCCTTTCTGCCTTCATTTTGCGTTGCTATGGGTTTGAGGGGCCGCTGTATGAGCGTGATTCGCTGCTTGCGCTGGCATCCCATGTGCTCATCACGGCGGCATCCACCGCGCTTCCCGAGGGGGCGCTCAAGGGACTCGAAAGCTATGTGGTTCCCGCATACGGCCCCTATTGCCTTGAGGCGGTGCGTGCGTGGGACCAGACTGCCGATGCTCAGGCGTCGAGCGAGGATTTATTTGAGATTTGCCGTTTGGTGGAGGATGCCCGCGGGCTCTTTACACGGTTTGAGGCCCTGTCGATCGATGTGCTGACCTCGCTTGATGTGTTCCCGTGCGTCAATGAGGCCGTGCTCTCGCAGCTGTTCTGCTCGTTTGCTCGGGGCGCGGACCGTGTTGCAGATGCGCGCGCCTTTGCGGCGCGTCGCTGCGACCTAAGCTGGTACCGCCGTGTCGAGAGCTACTTTGACCTGCTTGTCGCTGTGGCCGATATGTGCGCGTTTAGGCAGGCGCACGCGGGCGGGTTCCATCTGGCGCAGCCCCAGCAGGTGTGGGATGCCTACGCGTCCGATTGGTATGCCATGGACGCTGCCTATCGCCATATGTGCGCCGCGTATTTGCGGGCACGCTCCATCGAGTGCGATGTGCTCGAGGAGCCTGCCCGAGCCGTAGTGGACTGGGCGGAGAATCTCTACAGTAACTGGTTCTTGGCCGATGCCAATGCATGCTGGGCATCCGCTGCGCAAGGGGAGTGGGCCGATTGCGGCTATATCGAGGGCCCCGAACGACAGGATGAGTTCTACTGGCACGTGCTGCCCACCTTTGTGGGTTCTGCCAAAACGACGGTCGTTATCGTGAGCGATGCGCTGCGCTATGAGGTGGCCCGCGACGTCGCGGCGCTGCTCGAGCGCGAGCGCGGCGGCAACGTCAAGGTTTCTAGCATGCAGGCGGTCTTTCCCTCCATTACCGAGGTGGGCATGCCCGCGCTGCTGCCACACCAAGCGCTTAAGCTTGCGGAGGATGGCTCGTTTGTGCTGGCTGACGGCATGCCCACTGCGACGACTCCGCAGCGCGAGGCCGTGCTTACCCACGTTGAGTCTACGAGCCGCGCTTTGCGCTCAAGCGCATACCTCAACATGGCGGGAACCGAGCGCAAGGCGTTGCTCAAAGACTCCAAGCTCGTTTATCTCTACCACAACAAGATCGATGCCACGGGCGAGAAGGCCGCTACGCAGGATGATGTTTTCGATGCCTGCGCGGACACCGTGGAGGAACTTGCCACGTTGGCGCGTCGTGTGTGCACCGACGCCCCGGGCGCGCGTGTTGTTATAACGGCGGATCACGGCTTTATCTACACGCGTCGGGAACTCAACGAGTGCCAGATGCTCGGCAAGCCAGACCTTCCCTTCCTTGACGCTCCCGTCATGCACGGCAAGCGTCATCTGGTGGTGCCCAACGAGGCCGTGGCCAAGCTTTCGGACGAGGCACGCAGGGTGTTTGTTAATGTTGACATGGGGCGTTTGGGTGCCGGCTTTGAGGGATTTGCCCCGCGCGAGAACGTGCACTTTAAGCGTCCCGGCGGGACTAACAACTACGTCCACGGCGGCATGAGCCTGCAGGAGCTTTGCGTGCCCGTTATCGGATTTTGGCGTGCGCGCTCGGGTTCCAAGGACTTTGTCGATACGCGCGCGGCGACGCTGCGCGTACTAAGTGAGGGACGTCGAGTGACCAACTCGCTCTTCTCGGTCAACTTGATCCAGGAAGAACCCGCCCAAGGCAAGGTACTGCCGTGCGAGTACGAGCTGGTGTTTACCGATGCAAGCGGCAACGAGGTGAGCGATACGGTTAAGGCGCATGCCAACAAGACTTCTGTTAACTCGCAGGAGCGCGTTGTGCATGCCAAGTTTGCGTTGCGTGCGGCGGATGGATTCTCGGCCAAGGGTCCGTACTATCTGGTCTGCCGTGAGCGCGAGACGGGCAAGATCGTTTGGCGCGAGACGTACACCATCGCTGTTTCGTTTGCCCCTGTTGCTGACTTTGGTTTTTAGGAGTGTGCCCTATGTTTGATAGCCATGACGACGATCTGTGGGAAGTTCCCTCGATTGATGTGAGTGCGCCGGCGGAGGCTGTGCCTGCGGTGGAGACTGTGCCTGCGGTGGAGACTGTGCCCGCGGTGGAGAATGTGCCTGCGGTGGAGCCGGCGGAGACCGCTGCGCCCGCCGATGCCGTGGCGCCCGCCGAGGACGAGCCCTCGACCGATGACTATGCCCAGGCCGTGGCCGAGGCTCCCGAGGACGACGGCTACGACATGGATGGACTGGACGGCAAGCTGCTCGAGCACTTTGGCGGCAAGATCGTGCGTAAGGACCTGACGGCCCTTATGAAGCGCGGCGCCAACGTGCCTACCTTTGTGCTGGAGTACTTGCTGGGCATGTACTGCTCAACAGACGACGAGGATGCCGTGGCGGAGGGCCTGGAGCGCATCCGCAAGATTCTCACCGATAACTATGTGCGCCCCGACGAGTCCGAGCGCATCAAGTCCAAGATTCGCGAGCTGGGGCGCTTTACCATCATCGATAAGGTGACGGCCAAGCTCGACGAGTACAAAGACATCTACGTGGCGTCGTTTGCCAATCTGACCATTGAGCCGTTTGTGATGCCGGCCGAGTACGTGCGCGACTACTCCAAGATTCTGCAGGGCGGCATTTGGTGCATCATGAGCATCGAGTATCGTCATCCCATGGAAGAGGAAGACGAGTTTGGCATGGAGGTCTTTGGCGACGATGCGCCGCGCCGTTCCAAGGCCAAGCGCAAAAAGCGCGGACCCGAGGACTCTCCGTTTAGCGTGGCGTCGCTCACGCCCATCCAGATGCCCAACCTGGACCTGGAGGCCATGATCGACGAGCGCCAGTATTTCTCGCGCGACGAGTGGCTCAACATGCTGCTGCGCTCTGCCGGCTATGAGCCCAGCGAGCTTTCGGAGAAGGAGCGCTTGCACTTTATCGAGCGCATGGTGCCGCTGATCGAGCGCAATTACAATCTGTGCGAGTTGGGTCCCCGTGGCACCGGCAAGAGCCATATCTACAAAGAGGTCTCGCCCTATGCCATCTTGCTTTCGGGCGGCCAGACCACCACGGCCAACCTGTTCGGCCGTATGAACTCCATGCGCGCCGATCGCGTGGGCCTGGTGGGCCATTGGGATTGCGTGACGTTCGACGAGGTCGCCGGCATGCGCTTTAAGGACACCAACGCCGTGCAGATCATGAAGGACTATATGGCGAGTGGCAGCTACGCGCGCGGCCGCGACCAGATTAACGCCGATGCCTCCATGGTCTTTGAGGGCAACATCAACGACACCGTGCAAAACGTCCTTAAGACCACGCACCTGTTTGATCCGTTCCCGCCGGAGTTTAACAACGATTCGGCCTTCTTCGACCGTATCCACTATTACCTGCCGGGCTGGGAGATTCCCAAGATGCGTTCGAGCCTGCTGACCAGGCATTACGGCTTAATCACCGACTGCCTGTCGGAGTTTTGCAAGGAGATGCGCCGCAAAGACTTTACGCATCATATCGACCGTTACTTCCGCTTTAACAGCGACTTTAACAAGCGCGATGAGATCGCCGTGCGCAAGACCTTTAGCGGCTTGGCTAAGCTGCTGTTCCCCGACGAGGCTATGGACAAGGACGACGTTCGCTGGCTGCTGGACTACGCCATCGAGGGCCGTCGCCGCGTAAAGGAGCAGCTCAAGATTATGGCGGGCGTCGAGTTTATCGATGTTAACCTTGGCTATATGGATGCCGATAATCCGCAGGACGTGCACGTGGTGCGCGTGCCCGAGCAGACCGAGGATACGCTGATTCCCGACGGGCCGCTGCTGTCCGGTCACGTGTTTGGCGTGGGTAGGTCGCAGGGCGGCGAGGTTGCCGTGTACAAGCTGGAGAACAAGGCCGTTGCCGGCGAGTGCAAGTTTAAGCACGAGGGCGTGGCCTTTAACAAGCCGGTGCGCGATACGCTGGAGGCCGCGTTCGACAACTTCGTGAACCTGGCGAACCGCGTGGCGCCGGGCATGCACATTGGCTCCAAGGACTACCTGCTGTTCTATAACGATCTGCAGAGCAAGGGACTGTCCGAAGAAGTTTCGCTTGCCGAGTTTGTGGGCCTATGCTCCGCGGCGTGCAACCGCCCGGTGATGTCTGCGCTGGCGGTCCCGGGCATCTTGCGCATGTCGGGCTCTATGGACGAGATCCGCGGGCTCGAGGACATTATGCGCGTGGCCAAAAACGCCGGTGCCAAGCGTGTGATTTTGCCGCTGAGCGCCATCGCGGGCCTGCAGAGCGTTTCGTCCGAGATCATTTCGGGCTTGAGCCCGGTGTTCTACATGGATGGCGATCCGGTCGACGCCGCGAAGAAGGCTCTGGATTTGTAGGGGTGCGGGCGAGCGGGGCGTCCGGTGCTCGTGCGTTCCGCGAACATGTTGGTGCGTAGTGCGTGAGGAGGCCTGCCATGGCGGACGAGCGTTCTGTTGGTGAGCTGCTCGACGAGCTGTTTGGCTTTGAATCGGTGGCCAAACGCCAGGCGACGCTTGAGCAGTACGATCGCGGGGAGTTGGTGCGCAAGGCGCGCTCCCGCGAACTGCTGGGTGTGCTTAGGGATGTCGAGGCTGCCGAGCACGCTGCGCGCGAATCTGCCGTGCGGGCTGTTGATACGTACGTGCGCCGTGTTGAGGGCGCGGCCCTTGCGCGCGCTCGCAAGCAGGCGGGTGTTGTGGGCTCGCTGCAGATGGAGCGCCGCTATGCTGCCTTTTTGCGCATGGAGGACAAGGCCGAGCTGCTGACGCGCCTGGAGCAGACGCTTGCGTTTATCGAGGTAAAGCTGCGTGCGAATACGGCGGACAGGGTGCGCGCAGCGTACGATGCTGCCGGCGCTTTAGTGCTGCAGGACGTGGCGCGTCTGGGTGACGTGCGCGTTGTGGATGCTGTGCCCCTGGATGCCGACCTGCTGTGCACGCAGCTGGAGCAACTTCGTTGTGCCGCCGACGCAACGGACCTTGCGGGTATGATCACGGCGACGTTTGAGTCCGAGCTGAGTGCGACTGGGCCGCAGCACGCTGATGGGTTTACGGGTGATTTGGCTGGCGATGTTGCTGGTGACGTGGCGCTGGAGCGTGAACTTACGAACGTGCGCGGTGCTGCGCAGCGAGCGCGCTTAGCGGCGCAGGCGTATCGGGCCGAGCGCGCCGTCCGCGTTGTGGGGAGCACGGTGGAGCCAGTATCGTTGCCCGAGCCTGTGTGCGTTGCGTGCGAGACGACGTGCGATGCCGGGGAGCTTTCCGAGTTGCTCGTTCAGGTTAAGAAGTCGTTTGAGACCTACCGTCGTGTTGTTGCCGACGGCGGGTTGTTCTGTGCGTTTGGCTCTGGCTCGCCGCATGGGATTTGCCGGGGCTCGAGCTATTTAGACTACGATTCTCGGCTTGACGAAGACGTGCTGGTGGGCGAGTACGATGGCGCTACCAGGCATGATGTTCGCCGAGAGGTTGCGATTCCCGAGCTTGTGGATGAGGCTTCGGCCGATGGTGGCGACTCGCTCGAGGTTGCTGTGGCGCGCATACGTAAGTTTAACGGACGCCGCTACGATGGTGTGCTGGACGAGGATTCTGCGCGCCATGTGAATGCGTTTTGGTATGGGCTCAAAAAGCTCAGTCAGTATTGTGAGGCTGCCGTGCGCGTGGATGAGCGTGCTTGGGATTGCTTTATCGATAAGGTGCAGTTCGCCTACGATGAGCCCGTGGGGCGCCTGGCCACGCAGATGGACGACAAGCAGGTTGCGGCTTTTGTTGCTGCCGTGGAAGTGCTTGGCGCTGACGAGTAAGGGCCTGGTTTGGCGGGAGGTTTCACCATGAAGATCGAAGTTGATGTAGATCAGCTGCGCGAGAGCCTGCTCGACCGCGCGGGGAGTGCAGCAGGCGTGGGCTTTCCGGCCGCCATGCTCGACGTAGTGGATATCGAGGATGAGTCGCCCCAAGAGCTCCTGACCCGTGCCGAACGCGAAGGCCTCGACCTCCGCGACTTTGCCGTCGACGATGACGCTGAATGATGGCCATCTTTGTTATTGACGAACATATGTTTGTATTTTATACTCATGCTTGAACATACGTCCAACTTCATGGTATAAACTAGGTGGTCATCTCTTAAGAGAGGGCTTCCAAGTGCCGGGGACGTTTTCCCCGGCTTTTTTATTAAGGATTGCCCATGCGAGAGCTGAGTATCTTTATTGATGAATCTGGAAGCGATGATCTTCGTGAAAGATACTATCTTGTGGCCTTTGTTTTTCATGAACAAGATATTCCCATCGCTGAGGGAATAGAGAAATATGAAAGGGCGGTAGCCGAAAGCGGATTGCCGCTTCTTCCGTTCCATGCTTCTCCTCTCATGAATGGAAAAGATCAGTTCAAGGACTTGGGCATCAGCGAGAGAAAAAGGCTGTTCTCACTATTTCGAGTTATGTTTCGACATTTGCCCATCTCGTACAAGGTGTTTGTATTCAAGACGCATCGGTACCGAACTCTTAAACAGATTGCTGATGCGATGCGGCGTGAAATCATCGATTTCATATTCGACAATTTGAGTTGGTTTCAGCAGTTTGATGCTGTAAAGATTTACTACGACGGAGGACAGGGTTCGGTTTCGAGTGCGCTTCACAAGGCAATCGATTACGCTTTGGCTAAAAATGCAGTTATCTATAAGCCGACAACTTCATCGGATTACTATTTGGCTCAGGCCGCGGACTATGTCTGTACCATTGAGTTCACGAGTCTGAAATATCAGGCAAATAAGCAGACTAATACTGACCAGAAGTTTTTTGGTGGTAGTACTGCGTTTAAAAAAGGCTTACTAAAAGAAGTTAGAAAGAAGGCCGTCCCAAATTAGCTGCCCTGTGGCCGCTACGACGCCAGCGTGGCGATGACGGCTTCGTCGCCGGCGTATATGAGGGTGTTGCCATCGGGGATGATCGTCTGGCCTTCGCGCTTGAGCATCACCACAATAAACGGATGCTTGCCTTGCGGCACATCGCGCAGGCGCTGGCCGGCCAGGCGACCGTGGGGGGTCACGGTGACCTCGCGCAGCGTAACCTCGGCACGCTCTTCAAACGTCGGGGCGGCCATAACCAGAAGGTCGCCTTCCTCGATCACGGTATCGCCGTTGGGCAGCACGGGGTGCGCGCCGTCGCGCAGCACCAGAACCACAAGCATGTCCGTCGCACTGCCAATGTCGGCGAGCGAACGTCCGGCAAACGGATGTCCAGCTCCCATCTTGAGCCTGACGAACGACATGCCGTCCTCGTCGCGGTAATCGTTAAAGGTGCGGCGCACGTCGCCTTCCGCGTCGATCATATCGAGTTTCTTCGCCACTGCTGGCAGCAGCGAGCCCTGCACCACAATGCTTGACACGGCAATCACAAACACCAGGTCAAACAGGTCGTGACCACCGGGAACACCGGTTACCACGGCAAAGAGACTAAATACGACCGAAGCCGCGCCGCGCAGACCCGCCCAGCTTACGAGCGCAACCTGGCGAGGGTTGGTCTTAAAGGGCACCAGCAGCAGGCCCACGGCGATGGGGCGGCTCACGAAGAGCATAAACGCCATGAGCGCCAGGCCGGGTAGCAGCATTTGCGGCAGGCGCGCGGGCGTGACGAGTAGGCCCAGCAAAAAGAAGATGGTCATCTCGGCCATCTCGGTGAGGGTGTCAAAGAAGTGCGCCAGCTCGACCTTGCCGGTGATGTCGCTCGCGCCCAGCACAATGCCGGCCAGGTACACGGCCAAAAAGCCGTTGCCGCCCAGGTAGCTCGGCAGCGCGTAGGCGACGATTGCCACGGCGAACAAAAAGATGGTCTGCGCGCCCTCGGCTGTTGCGCGTGCGCGTTCAATCAGGTGGCCCGCCGCCCAGCCGATGGCAAGGCCCAGGCCCACGCCCAGGATAATCTGCTTGGCCAGCATTGTGGGAATGTTGATGTCGCCGCCGGCTGCGAGTGTGGCGAGCACGGCGGTGAGCATGTAGGCGACGGGGTCGTTGGAGCCCGATTCGACCTCGAGCAGCGAGTCGGTGCCGCCCCTCAGCGAAAGGCTGTGCTCGCGCAGAACGCTAAAGACGCTGGCCGCGTCGGTGGACGCCACAACCGATCCCAGCAGCAGGCCGCCGATCCAGTCGAAGCCCAGTACAAAGTGCGCGAACACGCCGGTAATGCCGGCAGTGATGACGACGCCGAGCGTGCTCAGCAGCACCGCAGGCGCGGCGACGGGCTTGGCACGGTCGATGTTGGTGTTAAAACCGCCGTAGAACATGATGAACAGCAGCGCCGTGCTGCAGACGGTTTCGGTGAGCGCGTAGTCGCTAAAGTCGATGTGAGCCGGGCCGTTGACGCCCAACAGCATGCCGAGCGCGATAAAGATGAGCAGGGTGGGGAAGGGGAGTTTTTTGCCGACGGGCTTGATGGTCAGGCACAGAATAATAACGAGGCCGATAAAGAGAAGGATCTGGTTCATGGATGGTGTCCGCTCCTGGGTGGTTGGCGTGGCACGGTCAGTTGTCTGCGGTTATTTGTACCCAAAGATGGTGGGTTTATGGGGTTGGATTGCGGGCGTGCGCGATATCGTCATAGACGGCTGCCGTCTTTGCCTCTGCTTGGAAACCCTTTCCAGCTTTATTGCAACGGAGTACAATGGGTAACGTTTAAGTTCAACTTGAAGTTTTAGTTGCGGCGCCGGGCTTCGGCCGCAATGCAAGGAGAGGCGTACCATGGCGATCTATGTGACATCTGATGCTCACGGGCACGTGCGTGCGCTTGACGAGGCCCTGTCTAAGATCTCGTTGACGTCCGACGACACGCTGTACGTGCTGGGCGACATGATCGATCGCGGGCCCGATCCGGTCGGCGTTATTAAGCTCGTGCGCTCGCTGCCCAACGCCCGCGTGCTCAAGGGTAATCACGAGCAGATCATGCTCGATGCCATCATTGGCCAGGATCCGCTCGATGCCGAGACCTGGGATATCAACGGTGGCTGGACGACGCGCGAGCAGCTCAACGACATGGAATTTGAGGCATACGAGGAGCTCGTGCGATGGATGGCCGCGCTGCCGCTCTACGCGGTGGCCGAGACCGAGGAGCGCCCGTATCTGCTGGTACATGCTGGAATCGAGATGAAGGCGGCGCGCGCGTTTTTGCTTGAGCATGGCGTCGATTGTGCCGATGGCGTCGGAGCGGTGGGTGCCGATCGCGAGCTGCTGCAGCAGATGCTCGCGGTGCAGTCGTCCGATGACCTGCTGTGGATTCGTCACGGCTATTGGGATGCGCCGACGGGACTGCTTTCTGCCGAGGGCGAGGGCCCGGTCGTGGTGAGCGGCCACACGCCCACGGTGTCGCTTGGGCGCTATTGCGTGGTGGATGGCCTGGCGGGGCTCGATGAGGAATCGGGCCGGGGGCGTTTTGTGCGCCTGGGCGGCGAGGATACCGCCGGCGTGCCCGATCGCATCGATATCGACTGCGCCGCCGCCACCGGCTCCGAGTTCGGCCGCGTCGGCATCCTGCGCCTGGATGACGGGGCCGAGTTCTATGCGAACATCAACCCGGGCGAATAATCGGTGCAAAGGGTAGCTAATTTGGGACGGGGCTTTTTGACTACTTTCGAAGAGTAGCGCCTTCTTGCTCGGTAAGCGCTAGAAATGAGGAGCGTCTGCGTCCTCGGCAGCGCGAAAATGCTCGAAAAACCGTCGCAACGGAGTCAAACGACGTCGCGACGGTTCTTTTTTGGCTGCCCGCTGGCTAAGTGAGTAGGCTTTTTTGGAAATGCCGAGCAGCCGGCAAATTTGCCTCAACAAAACCGCAGGTCATTGACTTGTGTTTTGCCGGTGTGGTCAGGGATTCGGCAAAAGTCTACTCACTTAGTTTTGCGTGATGCATATTGTCCGCAACGAGACCCCAGCCGGGGTGATTCCATCGCAAATTCCGGTGACCGGGGGCAGCTAATTAGGCGCCGTATGGGTTGCGGTCGCGTTCGATGCGTTGGCGGATGTGGGCGTACTCGATAATCAGTAGCACCAGGAGTAGGGCCATGATGGCTAGGTAGCTCACCACAGCGCCCATCAGACCCAGCAGCTTAATCAGGATCACCGGCACCACCACGCTTACGGCGAAGCAGATCAGGTAGATCTTGGTGACATCGCCGGCGTGGCGCAACACCGTGATAATGGCATAGATAAAGTCGATTGCCGCGGTGACGCCGCCGGCGACAACCATTAGCAGTGCAAGCGTGCGGTAGCGCTCAAAGTTGAGGCCGTACATAAAGCTCATGAGGGGAATGCCGGGGCCTGCCATAAATGCGGCGCACGCTCCAGTAATGACTACGATCAGTGCCATAACGGCAACAATAATCAGATCAAAGCGGCGACGCTTGCGCGGATTCGCCCAAATGCTCGACAGACGTAGGAGCTGCGGTTTATAGATAAATCCAATGCTCAACAAAATGGCCTGCGCCGGAAAAAACAGTGCATTAAAGTACAGCTGATATTTGTATGCCAGCGTGCCCTCCATCACAAACTTGGGCATGCTCTCGATAAGGTTGAACAGGAACAGCGCACCAAAGAGCGGGGCGCACTGGACAAACAGGTGGCCAGCCTCGCGCAGACTCATGCGGCGTGATTTTTCGGTTTCGAGCAGGGCGAGCGGGGCGGTGACCAGTACGAGCGAGGCAATCGCGGCGATGCCCATGGCCATGGCCGCGATGGGCATGCTGCGCGTGAGGAACAGTGCCACGCTAAAGACCGCGATGACGCCGGCGGAACGCAGCGTTTGGCTCATGCCTGCCAAATAGAGCTTGTCGGCCTGCTGCAGGCGGCCCTCGTACACGTCGGCGATGCCGTCGATCACCTTATAGAGGTAGACGCCCAGGCCGATCGTGGCCATCTGCGCATCGTAGCCGCGGGCGCTGCTGTATACCAGGCCGCATGCCAGCGCGAGCGCTCCGCAGAGCCAGCGGTTGAGCTGGTAGGAGGCGAAGGAGGTCTTTTCGTCGATGTCCGAGACCTGAAAGTTGCGCACGCCGTAGTTGCACGCGATCATGATGAGCGTGCCGGTGACAAAGGCGATGGAGAACTTGCCGGCTTCCTCGGCGCCCACAAGCTGCGTGGACACGATGGTGAGCAGGGGAAACGCCATGCCCCATACGGCGGTGCCCAGGGTATTCCAAAGGTAGTCGCGACGGGTGGCGTGATCTTCGTACTCGGCTTCTTGCGTGGAGAAGCCGCCGCCGTAGACGGCTCCGAGCAGGCGGTTCCACCAGGCATTGACCATGCGGCGGATGGGGCCGGGCTGGCGATCGCGCTCGCGGCGACGGCGTGTAGCCTGGCTGCTGTCGGGACCGCCGGCGTTACGCTGGCTTAGCTCTTGGATTCGTGCGAGCTCCTCGGCGGTGTGCGATGCGGGGAACAGGCCGTTCTCGATGCGTCCGCCCTGCCCGTGCGCCCCGCCCGATACGGTGGGGTCGGTGACGCCGTTGCGGCGGGCGATGGTGCGTCGGATGCTATCGAGGGGCGTGATGCTCAAGGCGATTCCTTTCTATTGCTGCGCTCTAGTATAGCCGCGGTGGTATCGATTCGTGTTTTTGAACAGGTTGTTCAATATATTCGGCAGGCGGCAGCAATTTGTCGGTAAGCGTGCGGTATTCTGTTGAAGTTTTATGACCCCCCGATGCCGCCCTCGCGGTACCAAGGAGCTTCTACCTATGGACGTCGCCGCATTCTTACTGGCTCTTGTGCCGATTATTTGGCTGGTCGTGATGCTGCTGTGCTTTAAATGGCCAGCTTGGAAGGCCGCTATCGGATCGTTTGTCCTTTCGTGCGTGCTTGCCTTCGCATGGTGGCACCTGCCGGCAGCGCAGATCGCGACCGCCTCGCTTGAAGGCTTTTTGATGGCTCTGTGGCCCATCGTCCTGGTGATCATCGCCGCGGTATTCACGTATAACCTGTGCGTTCGCACGGGCGCCATGGACGTGATCGGCAGCATGATCACCTCCATCAGCAGCGACCGCCGTCTGCTGGCGCTGCTCGTGGCCTGGTGCTTCGGTGGTTTTATGGAGGGCATGGCCGGTTTTGGCACTGCCGTCGCCATTCCTGCCGGCATGCTCGCGGGCCTGGGTTTTGAGGCCGTGCCCGCCGTGCTCATCTGCCTGCTGGCCAACGGCGTACCCACACCCTACGGCTCCATCGGCATCCCCACGGTGTCCGTTGCCGACTTGGTGGGTCTGGATTCCCTGCACCTGGCGACCGTTCAGCTGGTGCAGTTGGCGCCTTTCTTTGTGATGATGCCGCTGTTTATCGTACTGGTTGCTGGTCGTGTTGCCGATGACCAGGGCAACGTTGCAGGCGTTGCCGAGCGCCTACGTGGCGCGGCGGGCATCGCCGTGCTCTCCGGCGTGTCCTTTGCCGGTGCGGCTCTGGTCGTTGCTAGGTTTGTGGGTCCCGAGCTTGCCGTCGTCGTCGGTTCTATCGTTTCGCTCGGGCTGACAGCTGCGCTTGCTATGCGTGCCGAGAAGTCGGGGCATCTGGACGCACGCTTTCACATGAATATCGAGGCCGGCGAACAGCTCACCGCTAAGTCGGCGCTTTCTGCCTGGTCGTGCTTCATCCTGATTTTTGTGCTGCTGTTGGGTACCTCCAACCTGGTGCCCGTCGTGCACGCCGCGCTCGCGCCGTTTGCGAGTCACGTGCAGGTGTATTGCGGCGAGAACCCCGGCACGCTTACGTTTTCGTGGATCAACACGCCGGGTGTTTGGATTTTCCTGGCTGCGTTTGTCGGCGGTGCCATTCAGGGCGCTTCGCCGCGCTTGATGGGTGAGGTGCTGGCCGCGACCGTCAAGCAGATGATGCCGACAGTCATTACCATGCTTTCGGTGCTGGGTTGCGCCAAGGTGATGGGCTATGCGGGCATGATTTCTTCGATCAGCGCGTTTTGCATTGCGGTCGCTGGCGGCCTGTACCCGATTCTGGCTCCGTGGATCGGCGCCGTCGGTGCGTTCGTGACCGGTTCGGGCACGTCCTCAGGCATGCTGTTTGGCCCCATCCAGAGCCAGGCTGCTACAGCGCTGGGTGTGAGCGACTACTGGATGGTCGCGCTGAATGCGCTTGGCGTTGCTGCCGGTAAGATGATTTCGCCGCAGACGCTCGCGATCGGTCTTGCCGCCGTGCATGTACGCGGTAAGGACGCCGAGCTTCTGGGCGCCATCCTGCCCTACGCCGCCGGCATGCTGGTCCTCATGAGCATCATCGCCATGCTCGGTCAAGGGCTGCCGCTGTAGTTGGCACTTGGGGACGTTCCTTTTGTGCCGGCACTTTGGGAACGTTCCTAAGTGCCGGCATCTGGGGACACTCCTTGGTTGTTGCCTGTTCAAGAGTGTCCCTGATGGCTAGTCGTTTAAGAACGTCCCCAATGACTAGTCCGCTTGCGTGCGATTTTTGACCGTTGGGCGGGCGCTTCGCAGTTGCCGCAAAAACGTTTTTGCATATCGGGTACAACGGGCTTTACGTGAGTAAAGTGCGCGCCGCGTCCACGTGTCGCGTTTTTAAAGGAGGCCCCATGCCTGGTGTTACCCTTGCAGAAGTTTTGTCCAACTTTGGTATTACGCTCGTTGAAGATCCCGCCGAGAATCAACCCCGTCTGCTGGTCGATCTACCCGCCGCGGAGCTCGTCGAGCACGCTATCCGCCGCGAAGAAGGCCGCATGGCATCCAACGGCGCGCTGGTGATCGAGACGGGGGAGCGCACTGGCCGTTCCCCCAATGACCGCTTTATCGTTGACACCCCCGATGTCCACGACAAGATTGCCTGGGGCGCCGTCAACCGCCCGCTGTTCGTCGAGAGCTATGAGGCCATCAAGGCCGGCATCGTCGACTATCTCAACGAGCGCGACGTGTTCGTCACCCGCGGCATGGCAGGCGCCGACCGCAACCACACGCGTCGACTGCTCGTTGCCTGCGAGCGTGCCAGCCAGGCGCTCTTCATTAAGCAGATGCTTGCCCGTCCGCTCGCCCGCGAAATCGCGCGCACCGGCGAACCCGACTTTTGCGTGCTTGCCGCCCCTGGCTACCAGTGCGACCCCGCCATCAAAGGCCTCAACTCCAGCGCCGCCGTGGTCATCAACTTCCAGGAGCGCGTGATTTTGGTCGCGGGTACCGGCTACTCCGGCGAGATCAAAAAGTCCATCTTCAGCGTCATGAATTACCTGCTGCCCGTCGAGGACGACGTGCTGCCCATGCACTGCTCGGCCAGTATGGATCCCGTCACGCACGAGACCGCGGTGTTCTTTGGCCTGTCGGGCACCGGCAAGACCACGCTTTCGGCCAACCCCACGCGGCTGCTGATCGGCGACGACGAGCACGGTTGGTCCGACATGGGCATCTTCAACATCGAGGGTGGCTGCTACGCCAAATGCGAGGGCCTGGACGCGTTCCACGAGCCTGAGATCTTCAACGCCGTCCGCTTTGGCGCGATCTGCGAAAACGTGGTGCTCGACGAGAGCCGCAAGCCCAACTACGATGACGTCTCGGTCACGCACAACACGCGCGTGGCCTACCCTGTGGAGCACATTCCCAACGCGTGGACCAAGGGCATGGGCACCACTCCGAGCGTCGTGCTGTTTTTGACCTGCGACGCCTTTGGCGTGCTGCCGCCCATCTCGCGCCTGACGGCCGACGCCGCCATGTATCACTTTGTGACGGGCTTTACGGCCAAGATCCCCGGCACCGAGGTCGGCGTCACCGAGCCCACGCCCACGTTCTCTTCGCTGTTTGGCGAGCCGTTTATGCCGCTCGACCCCATGGTCTATGCCAAGATGCTCGGTGAGCGCATCGCCGACGGCCGCACGCGTGTGTACCTGGTCAACACCGGCTGGATTGGCGGCGGCTACGGCGTGGGCCATCGCATCGAGCTTGCCTACACGCGCGCCCTGGTGGCCCGCGCCCTCGACGGTACCATCGAGGACAGCGAATTCGTGCATGACGATATCTTTAACGTTGACATTCCCACCACGTGCCACGGCGTGCCCGACGGCATCCTGGTGCCGCGCCAGTACTGGCAGAGCACCGCGCGCTACGACGAGGCGGCGCACAACTTGGCCGTGATGTTCGAGGAGAACTTCGAGAAGAAGTACTCGCACCTGCCCGAGTCCGTGAAGGCCGCCGGTCCGCACGCTCAGGTGCACGCCGACGCCCGTCATCGCGGCCGCGGCCTGCTGGGACTCCGACACTAGCGTCGCCGCGAGTCCATATCCGCCACAAAGGGGACAGGCACCTTTGTGGCGGTTTTGCTTGGGCGAATGACTCGGGTTACAATACGCCTGACATATCGCCCCCTTCTCCGGATGGGGGCAGCGTAAGCGCTCTTGTGGCGGCACCGTAGGACTTTGAAGGTGGCCGTCGTAAGAGCGCTTTTTGTTTAGGCACCCGGGCTCGGGCGCATGCTATGAAGGGAGAGCACATGAAGAGTTTCGTTGCCGAGGATTCGTTTTGGGAGCTATTTCCGCAGGCGGCTGTCGGTGTTGTGGTCGTAAAGGGCATGAAGCCCGCGGCTCAGATTCCTCAAGAGGACGTTGATGCGATTGCCGCGTTGCTCGACCGCGCCAATATCGATGCGGAGCGTCACCTGACGAGTGATACCATCAGCGAGAATGCGCCGGTTAAGGCATGGCGCGAGGCATATCGCCTATTCAAGACCAAGAAGGGCGCGCGTTGCTCAATTGAGAACCTGCTCAAGCGCGTGCTCAAAGGAAAGCCGGTGGGCCACATTACGCCCGCGGTGGACATCTACAACACGGTGTCGCTGTCCTACGCGCTGCCCGTAGGCGGCGAGGATTTGCACGCGATTGAGGGAGACCTTTGCCTGAAGGTGACCGACGGTGGCGATTCATTTCTGCCGCTTGGCGAGGAGACAGATGACCCGACGCTGCCCGGCGAGCTCGCCTACATCGATGATGCGGGCGCCGTATGCCGCTGCTGGAACTGGCGCGATGGCGTTCGAACGGCGTTGTCCGATGATTCGGCCGATGCTTTCCTGGCGATTGAGTGCGTGGAGCCCGAGCGGATGGGGGATTGCCAGGCCGCGATCGATCGCTTAGCCGAGCTGCTCGAGCGCTATCTGGGAGCGACGGTTGTCGTTAAAACGCTTGTGACCCGCGACAATCCTTGCGTGGGGCTGTAGCGAAGTCTGCGGATCAAACTCGATGCCCCAAACCACCACAAAGGTGCCTGTCCCCTTTGTGGTGGTTTTTATGTTGATGGGTTAACAAATGGGATATTTGGGTACGGGTGTTGCCTTGTGCGGCTAAGATGTTTACCCGTTAGCATCATGTAAGCGAAAGGCGGTCGTCACCATGCAGCAGAACGACGAGACACGTTTTGAGGACTTTGTCGGACTGATCAGCGGCCTCTACAAGGAGATTCAGCGTATCAAGACGTCCGAAGGCGCAAGGCTGGGCCTCAAGGGCTCCGACGTTATGTGCCTGTACTATCTTGAGCGCAGCAAGGACGGCCTGACTGGCGCCGACCTCGCCCGCATGGCCGGCGTTACCCGTGCCGCCGTTTCGCGCACACTGGCACATCTGGAGGAGGGCGGCTACGTCGAGGTTGACGACTCGGGTGATGCGGCCGTCAAGTATCGTGCTCCGGTGCGCCTGACTGCCCTGGGCGGCGAGAGCATGAGCGAGGCCGATCGCATCATTCGCGAGGTGCTCGATACCACCGGCAAGGCCATGGGCGTGGAGCAGCGCGAGCAGATGTATGCATCGCTGCGCACGATCCTCAACACCCTGCGCGAGATCTAGAGCCGCGCTGGCGCTAGCTTTCAGCCAAGAACTGCATCGTCCCGTTTGAGCGCGTACGCCGTGCCGGGACATTGCTGTCAAAATTCCCTGCGCGAGACCTGCGCAAGAAAGGATTCGTTATGTCCGTCCGCATTATTACCGATTCCGCAAGCGATATGTCGCCGGCGGAGCACCCCGCTCTGCGTGTTCTGCCGCTGTCCGTCACCAGATCGGAAGAGCACACGTCTGAACTCCAGTCACCGTACGATCTCGTATG
>ONZX01000363.1_pt1 | contig 31267 bp, 26 predicted proteins | sample 1671831 | NCBI WGS metagenome assembly ONZX01 (sample SAMN06348197, study PRJEB24527) | human gut metagenome | reverse complement strand
GTGCCTGCAGAAGTACTGGCAGTCCGGCCTTGCCGCAGGCGCCGTCAAGGAATGATCGCAACGGTCGCATGCTGAAATTTCGGTAAAGCGCATACCGATTTTTCGGCAATCGTCCGAAAAGAACAAAAATAAGACCTCGGGGGTGTCATCGTGGACATCCCCGGGACCATCTCAAATATCTTAGTAAATATATATACTAGATTTTATAAAAAGATTTTACGAGAGCTTTCGAAGGGAAGCTGTCGAGCTGGCATCCTCAGCGTTATAGCGGATGCCATACGCACACAAAGGAGTAATCCATGCATCGCACGTTCAAATGGCCGGAACTGCTGACCGACAACGGCAAAGGCATCGCATACGGCGGTGATTACAATCCCGACCAGTGGTCGGAAGACGTGTGGGACGAAGACGTCCGCCTCATGAAACAGGCCGGTGTCAATACCGTGGCCGTGGCCATTTTCAGCTGGGATCGCATTCAGCCGGAAGAAAACCGTTGGGATTTCGGCTGGCTTGACCGCATCATCGACAAGCTCGGCAAAGCCGGCATCGCGGTCGATCTGGCCTCCGCCACCGCCACCGCGCCGCTGTGGCTGTACGAAAAGCACCCGGAAGTGCTGCCGCAAGACAAATTCGGCCATCCCGTCAACGCGGGATCGCGCCAATCCTGGAGCCCGACAAGCCCGGTGTTCAAGGAATACGCGCTCACCCTGTGCCGCAAACTGGCCGAACGCTACGGCACCAACCCGTACGTCACCGCATGGCATATGGGCAACGAATACGGCTGGAACAACCGTTACGATTACTCCGACAACGCGCTCAACGCCTTCCGCCTGTGGTGCGAACGCAAATACGGCACCATCGAAAACCTCAACAAGGCGTGGGGCACCACCTTCTGGGGTCAGGAAATGAACGGTTTCCACGAAGTGCTCATCCCGCGTTTCATGGGCGCCGACTCCATGGTGAACCCCGGTCAAAAGCTTGATTTCGAGCGTTTCGGCAACGATATGCTGCTCGACTTCTACAAGGCCGAACGCGACGCCATCGCCGAAATCTGCCCCGACAAGCCGTTCACCACGAACTTCATGGTCTCCACCGACCAGTGCTGCATGGACTACGCCGACTGGGCCGAGGAAGTCGATTTCGTGTCGAACGACCATTACTTCCATGAGGGCGAATCGCATATCGACGAACTGTTCTGCTCCGACGCTTTGATGGATTCCCTCGCGCTCGGCAAGCCGTGGTATGTGATGGAACATTCCACTTCGGCCGTGCAGTGGAAGCCGCTCAACGCACGCAAGCGCAAGGGTGAAACCGTGCGTGACTCCATTGCGCATGTGGCCATGGGTGCCGACGCCATCAACTTCTTCCAGTGGCGTGCCTCCGCATTCGGAGCCGAATCCTTCCACTCCGCACTCGTGCCCCACGCAGGCGAAGACACCAAACTGTTCCGCCAAGTGTGCGAACTGGGCGCAGCGCTGAAAACCCTCGGCGACGCTGGCGTGCAGGGTACCGAACTGGAACAGTCCGATACGGCGATCCTGTTCAGCGCGGAATCCGAATGGGCCACACGCTCCGAAACCCTGCCGAGCATGAAGCTCAACCATTGGCATGACGTGCGCGACTGGTACCGTGCGTTCCTCAACGCCGGCACCCGTGCCGACATTGTGCCGCTGAAATACGATTGGAGCGCATACAAGACCGTCGTACTGCCGACCGTGATCATGCTCAGCGCCGAAGATACGCAGCGTTTGGCCGATTTCGCAGCTGCCGGCGGCCGTGTGGTCATCGGTTACGCAACCGGACTGATCGACGAAAACTTCCACACCTGGCTCGGCGGATACCCGGGAGCCGGCGACGGCCTGCTGCGCGAAATGCTGGGTATTCGCGGCGAGGAATTCAACATTCTCGGCGCGGAAGCAGAAGGCGAACCGTCCGAAATTCGTTTGAGCTCCGGTGCGGTCACCCGCCTGTGGCAGAACGACGTGAACGTCGACGGCGAACGCGCGCAGGTATTGGCCACCTACGAAGGTGAAGAAGCCGACGAATGGGAACTCGACGGCACCGCCGCAATCACCCGCAATCCGTACGGTTCCGGCGAAACATACTTCGTCGGCTGCGATCTCAACGTCGCCGATCTTACGGAATTCGTGCGCGAGAATATCGTGGAAGATTCCGCAAATGTCGCCAATCCGGCCGATTCCGACGTACTGCACACCGTGCGCAAGTCCGCCGACGCAACCTTCGATTTCTATCTGCCGCGCGGCAAGAAAGAAATCGCATTGCAGGGCATCGAAGGCGAACCAATCTACCTGTTCCAAGCGGAAGCAGAGGCACAGACGGGCAGCTACACCGTGCATCGCAACGGCGTACTCGTCGTAAAGCGCGCATAATTCCGCATAATTTCGCGCAATTTCGCGCGATTGATTGCGTAACACAACAATCTCACACAACCTGAGCCCGCCATTCTGAAACTCAAGAATGGCGGGCTTGCCATAACTGGTAAACTTTTTACCGGCATATTCAACAATCACGGAGACGAACATGGGCGAGTCAAAGCCGGAGCCGAAGCCGGACAAAAAACGCGTCACCCTACGAGACGTGGCCGAAGAGGCAGGCGTTTCACTCAAAACCGCATCCAACGTGATCAACCATTCCGGCCGTATGACCGACTCCACGCGAGAAAAAGTCCAGGAAGTCATCGACCGACTCGGATACCGCGTGAACGTGTCCGCGCGCAATCTCAACCGCGGCAAAACCGGTTTCATCACACTCGCCGTACCAACATTGACCGCCCCATACCTGTCGGAGCTCGCCAACCGCGTAATCGACGCGGCCCGCGGCTACGGCTACTCCGTATACGTCACCACCTACGCTGAAGGATCCGCACAAGGAGCGCAATCACTCCTGCGCAACTTCAACACCACCGTCTCGGACGGCATGATCCTGTCGATCTCCGAAGTCGAAAACCTTGAAGCGGCGGACTTGGACGTGGACTATCCGCTCGTATGCGTGGGCGCGCGTTCCACACACGGCAAAGCCGACCACGTTACCCCCGACGATATTCAGGAAGCCCGACTCGCAGCCGAATACCTGTTCGACCATGGCGCAACCCGGCTCGCGGTGGTCGGATCGCGAACCGAACCGGAGCATATCGATTCCGTGCGTGAAGCAGTGGAAGGCAATGCGCAACTGCGACTTCGCGGCGTGCTCGAAGCGTGCGCCGCGCGGGGAGCGGCATTCGATTCCCGACTGGTAATGAGCACTGGGCAGGATTGGACGATTGGTTCCGGCGCTCGCATTACGCAGCAGCTTATTGATTCCGGGATTCCATTCGACGGTATTGTGGCGTTCAATGACCAGCTTGCGTTGGGTGCGCTGTTCACTTTGGCTGCGAACGGCATTTCCGTGCCTGAACAGATGCAGGTGATCGGCTTCGACAATATTGAAGAAGCCGCATATTTCCAGCCTCCGCTGACCACCATGGATTCTTGTCTCGACTGGATTGCGCCGACTGCGGTCAGCCGCATTCTCGACCGGATCGACGGCACGCGTGTGCTGGAGCCGAGTTACATCACCACCCAGTCGCACGTGATCGCCCGCGCCACCACGCGCGTGTAGCTCGCCGTTGGTTTCGTGCCGTCGCCCTTCGTACCGTTGATTTCGCGCTATCGCCCTTTGTGCCGTTGATTTCGTATCGTTGGCTTCGCGACGCAGCTCGCGATGTTTGTGCAGACCCGAATCAACCTCGGTGTTCCGGCAATTCCTGCGCGGGCAGCTGCGCCGGTCGACTGGCGGACACCGAAATGGGACCCACATCAGGAACGACCGGAGAGCGTGAGAATTACAAGAATCACGTTAAGTGTGACAATCAGCGAAACAACTACCATATTGATCGCGAATTTCACCGGACCATCCACATAATCGCCCATTAAAGAACGGTCGTGCGTGTATTTCATTAACGGAATAATCGCAAATGGAATGCCGATCGACAGCACAACTTGCCCTATGATCAGCGCTTCCGTCGGATTCTTAGCAAACCACAACACCACCAACGCCGGTACGAGCGTCACCACGCGGCATGCCCACATCGGCGCTTTGATCCGCAACAGTCCATGCATGATTTCGGCGCCTGCATATGTGCCGACCGACGTGGAACTCAGGCTGGAAGCCAGCAATCCGACCGAGAAAATCGTGCCGATCACCGGACCTAGCACATGCTGAATGGCCTGTTGCGCACCCTCGATCGTATCCGTGCCGGTCATGCCATGCAATGAATTCGCCGCAAGAATCAATAGTGCAAGATTCACCGATCCAGCAAGTAATAATGCCCAGAACACGTCTATTTTGCTTCCGTGTAGCAGGGTCTTTACGCTCGGTTTGGGCTCTCCTGGCACGTAATGGTCGTTCACCAGCGTGGAATGCAGGTAAATCGCGTGCGGCATCACCGTGGCGCCCAGCATGGAAGTTGCCATCAATACCGTTTCGGTTCCTTTGAAATGCGGAACAAGACCTTGCAAAACTTGCGCAGGATTTGGTGGATCAATAAAAAGGCCTGCAATAAATCCAAAAGTAATCACCAGCAGCAATGCAATAATCAGCTTTTCAAAAATATGATGCGTGGCACTCTTTTGAAAAATAAGCAAGACCGTAGAAATAATGCCGATTATGCACCCACCAATAAAAAGCGGAAGTCCAAATAATAATTTCAGTGCGATTGCGCCGCCAATTACTTCCGCAAGATCAGTCGCTATTGCAATGACTTCCGCTTGCATGAAAAACATGAATCGACCGCCGTCGCCAAGTCGTTCTCCCAGGATTTCGGGAAGACTTTTTCCGGTGACGATACCAAGTTTTGCGGACTGATATTGAATGAGCACGCTCATACAATTGGCGAGTACCAGCACCCACACCAGCAGATATCCGTACCTCGCGCCGGATGTGATATTCGCCGCCACATTGCCGGGATCCACGTAGGCGACGGCCGCCACAAAAGCAGGTCCAAGCATGCCGGCAAGCGCGTGCCCGTGGCGGGAAGAGAAATCGTGATTCGCCCGTGCCGTTTCCCAGCATTCCACGCCATCCGTCGCACCCGCATTGACCATGCCTCCCATGCCGTCCATATCGTTCGCGTCGTCTGTACTGTTCATGTTCGTCGCCCTCTTATCCGAGCAATGTTATAGCGCACGAGGCTGCGCGGTTATGTTACGTACGCGCATATCATCTGTCGGCATATGCGCGACTCATGCAACGGCGCGTCCGAACCGTTTCAAGACGCAATGCGAGGCATGTGCCACGAAATATGGCCGAATTGCGGCGACCTGCGGCTAAGCTGGAACAAGCATAAGAACGGTTGAGAATAATCGCCTGAAACACAGCCTTCGAAAGGACAACGCATGGCAACTTTCCATACCCCCATGGTCACATTGAACGACGGCAATCTGATTCCGCAAATCGGCTTGGGCGTGCTGCGTATCGACGATGAGGGCGTTACCTCCGTAGTGGAGAGTGCGCTGGAAGCCGGCTACCGTCATATCGACGGCGCGGCGGGGTACAACAATGAGGCCGGCGTGGGTCGCGCGCTGAACAATGCGGGATTCACGGAAGGTGAGCAGCGCAAAAACCTGTGGGTTACGACGAAACTGCGCGATTCCGAGCAGGGGTATGACAGCGCACGCAAGGCGTTCGACCGCCAGCTTGGCTTGCTGCAGCTCGATTATGTCGACATGTACATGCTGCATTGGCCCACCCCGTTCGACTGGCGTTCCAGCGAAACGTGGAAGGCGTTCCAGGAATTCCGCGCGGAGGGGCGCGTGCGCACGCTGGGTGTGTGCAATTTCCTGCCCGAGCATCTCGACCGCTTGCATGAGGAGACCGGCGAATATCCTGCCGTCAACCAGATTGAGCTGCATCCGACCTGGCAGCAGCGCGAGGTCGTGGACTATTGCAAGGCGCACGGCATTGCCGTGGAAGCATATTCGCCGATGGCTCGCGGTGCTGATTTGAACGCCGGAAATGGTGCGATTGAGCGCATCGCAGCGGAGCATGGGGTTACCCCTGCGCAGGTGATTCTGCGTTGGCATATCGAAAATGGCACGATCATCATCCCCAAGTCGGTACATGCGGATCGGCAGAAGCAGAATCTCGATTTGTTTGGATTCGTGCTCACCCCTGAAGAACATGCCGCGATCGACGCGCTTGACGGTCCGACGCGTGCCGGACATGATCCGATGACGTTCACGTACGCCTGATACTCCGTAATTCCGTAATTTCGTATTATTTTTAATAATTATGCCTCGAAAGAATAATCGTAATTCTTATAATTATCGGAATATTGAACGCGACGTGCGTGATATCCAGCGGGCCGGCAAGCGGTTCAAAAAAAGTTGGATCAACGCCGACGGTCCGCTGGAACGTATTCTTATTTTGCTGGTAGTCGTTGCGGTAATCGGCGTCACTATCGGCATGCTGCTGCCGAAAGTCAATCCGACCGTAGGCGAAATCACCGGCGAGTACACGGCAACCGGCACAGCTGCGGAAACGTTGGAAAAACTTACCGTCGACGACAATCCCAGCAAGGCCGGATATGATCGCGATGCGTTCGGATTCCGCGAAACCGACGACGATGGCAACGGTTGCGACGTGCGCGAAGACGTGCTCGCGCGCGATCTGACGGACGTGCAATATAAGAACGGCCGTAGCTGCCAGGTTGCGTCGGGCACGCTTGACGATCCGTATACCGGTCAGACCATCCAATTCGTACGTGGAGTGAAAACGTCTTCGGCGGTGCAGATCGATCATGTGGTCGCGTTGGAAAATGCGTGGCAGTCGGGCGCGAACACGTGGGATCATGCGAAGCTGTACCAATTCGGCAACGACATGTACAATCTGCTGGCCGTGGATGGGCCCGCGAATCAGCAGAAGGGTTCCGCTTCGGCCGCATACTGGCTGCCGACGAACAGTGAATACCGTTGCGATTACGTGGCCCGGCAGATTGGCGTGAAAGACAAGTACGGGCTGACTGTCACTTCGCAGGAAAAGCGGGCGATGCTTTCCGCATTGCACGGTTGCCCAGCGCAGGAATTGCCGGAAAGCTGAAGCTGCTCATTTAGGCGCGGATATTTGCGGGTGCTGGCTGGGAACGGTCGTAGTTGTAGACGGTGAACGTTCCTTTGTTGAATCGTTTGGTTTCGTACAGCGCCAAGTCGGCCTGTGCGACGCATTGGCCGAAATCCACGCTTCCGATCGCGTCTCCATCGGCGCTCCCCGTGCCAAGGCTGGCACCGTCAGCGGCTGCAATACGGCACACGCCCACACTGCAATGCACGTCTTGCCCGTGCTGTTCCGAGGCGCGTGCCAACTGTTGGAAGAACATGCCCAGCGTGGTTTCGAGCACCTGTTCGCTGGCGGTGTTGCGGATGAGTGCTATGAATTCGTCGCCGCCGTATCGGCAGATGATGTCATCTTGCCGGTAGATGTGCCGAAGCTGGGATGCGACCTCGCGGATCCAGAAATCGCCGACCGTGTGTCCGTATGTGTCGTTGATGGTTTTGAAATCGTCGATGTCGACGAACATCAGCATCGCTTCGTCGTGCGAATCCATGCGGTCGAAGTATTTGCGCATGTGCTTCCATCCCGCTTCTTTGTTCAGCAAACCGGTCATGCCGTCATGTTCGGCTTCGTACCTTGCTTTTTCGTAGGCGGCCTGTTGCGAGTGGAATCGCATGTTCATTTCCACGGTGTCCATGACGAACATAATCTGTGTGGAAATCACGATCGCCAAACATTGCAATGAAAAACTGTATGCCAGTGCTTGGTAGATGGTCGCCAATACTGGCAGCACGAAGAACGACATCATGGAAAGGAAAATAATGCGATCAAGATTCTTGCGATATGAGATCAACATGAAGAGGCATAATGCGATTCCCAAGACCGCAATTGCTTGCGAAAGAAGATAGAAATTACCGCGATGGTAAAGATTGTGGTCATCAAAATAGTAGAAAAGACCAGTGAATTGTGTGATGATAAGTAAGAGAATTCCAATTACGGATAATGCGTAGACAGCACGCAATGCGGCGGGTTTGCGATGCTGATGTTTGCTCACTGTCAACCAAACATAGGTTGCGAAGAAACTCATGAAAATATAGTTGATGCAGAATACTGAGAAATTGCTTATGCGAACCATATAGTATGCGGTTTTGTCTGCATCTACGCGAAAATACCAGCTGAGCGCGTCGGTTCCAAGAAGAAGCATGCAGGCGATCTGCATGAGTATTTTGATGCGAGTTCGTCTGGTTTTTTGTGGTGTTGCAATGAAAATTCCGCCTGCGCAAATCAGACATATGAAAATACCCCACAACTCCATGCAGATGTGGAACATGGCCCTGACTGTCATTATCCCCCCCCCCCCCCTCGACGCTGCCTGCGTCGAAAACTTGCCTACCTCTTTCGTGTGCCATGATACCTCTAAATAGGGGAGCGTTACCCCGAAATGACAAAAACAGGAATCCGCAGGCGAATATCCATGCCTCTGTCATACGGGCTATCATATAGTTTGTGCGTTTGAATGTGGAGAAGGTGATTGATGTCAGCAAGGCGGAACATGTCCCGAGCGCTTAGTCGAGAGGAATCATATCAGAACGGTCATTTAACGCGCACGGCGTTTATTTCCATTGCGATTCTTACATTTATTACGTTCGTCGGTAATTTCACGCAATTGCAGTTGAGTGCCGCGTTGCCGACGATCGTCAGTGATTTTGGTATTTCCGTTACGACCGGTCAGTGGCTGACGTCGATTTTCCAGCTGGTCATGGGCGTGATGGTGCCGCTTACGGCATACCTTACGAGACGTTTTTCGACGCGCGAAATCGTGCTTGTTTCCATGGTTGTGTTCACGATCGGTTCACTGTTCGCTTGGCTTGGTCCAACTTTTTTGATGGTGCTGATCGGGCGTTTGCTTGAGGCGGTTGGCACGGGTGTGATGTGGCCGGTGTTGCAGATCACGGTGTTTTCGATTTATCCGCTGTCTCGCCGTGGTTTCGCAATGGGTACGGTTGGCATGGCGATGAGCGTGGCTCCGGCGATCGGCCCGACGCTTGGCGGTGTGCAGACGGACTTGAACGGTTGGCGTTCAATTTTCCTCACGTTGACCATTATCGGCGTAATTTCGCTGCTTCTTGCCTATTTTGGATTGCATAATTTCGGTGAGAACGATAAAACCGCGAAGGCTGACTTTTTTTCCGTTGGACTGTCTATTTTCGGTTTCGGCGGGCTAATGTTCGGCTTTACGAATATTGAATCGTATTCGTTTGTAAATCCTATGGTTTGGCTGCCAATGGTGATTGGCGTTGTGGGAATTATTTGGTTTGTGCTCCGCCAGATTCATGGCGCGCGCAGGCAGATTGAAAATCCTGAAGCGCAGCCGCCACTGTTGAATTTGAGCGTGTTGAAGAATCGTAGTTTTACTGTTGGCACGATCACGGCCGCGCTCTCGTTCTTCGCGTTCAGTTCGATTATGGTGATCATGCCCCTGTACATTCAGGATTGCCGTGGCTATTCTGCTGCGATTAGCGGCCTGGTGATGCTTCCGGGTGCTTTGGGCCAGTGCATTTCGCAGTTTTTCGGTGGTAAGGTGCTTGACCGTTTCGGCGCACGTCCGGTGGCGTTGATAGGCACGATTACCTTGTGTTTCGGCACGGTCATGATGAGTTTGATTTCCATGACTTCGTGGATTTGGTGGGTGTCGATTTGGCAGTTTGTGCGCCAGATCGGCATGGGTTTCGTGTTGATGCCGATCACCACATGGTCACTGAATTGTTTGGAACCGGAAGAGGTGAGCGCCGGATCCGCGGTGACGAATACGGTTCGTCAGATTGCGGGCGCGATTGGCGCTCCGGTGTTGGTGATTTTGATGGAGACGTTCACGTCTCTTCGTTGGACTGCGCTCGGTGGCGCAAAAGCCGTGTATGCGGCTGCCAACGTGTTCGGCATTCAGTGGGCGCTTCGTATCAGTGCGGCAATCTGCTTCGTGATGGTGCTGATGGTGTTCTTCGGCGTGCGTGGCCAGGGTGCCGGTTCCACGCATGAAACCGTGCAACGCGCCCTCAACCGTAGGCGTGCCGCCTGACCGTGCATGCTGCGACGGCTACTCTTCTTCGTTGGGCTTGTATTCCACTACGCTGAGGGCCACCACGCCTGCGCTGGTGTGCACGAACACATTGGCGCTTCCGCCTACGGCTTCCAAGCCTTCCACCAGGTGTGAGATCGGTTCGGAATCAAGCACCGGCAGCACTTGCGCTACACCGTCTGCGTCGGTGACGGTGAGCGTATCGTCCAAATATCCGGAGGCGAGCGTCTTGTCGATGGCGCTTTCGAATTCGGTCAGTTTGCTGATTTCCTCTTCGGCGGCCTTGTTTGCGGCCACTTCCACAGCTTGCGCCACTTCTTCTCGCATTGCTTCTTCGCTCATGATTGCCTCTTTTGTTAAGCACCGTTTTGCAACCTATAGATTATCGGATGAACGTATCAAAACGATTCCAAATGCCGGAAAGTGTCCATATAGTGGCGCTTTTGTGAAAGCGTCACCCTCAATGCGCGCGGGAAACATATGCGGGGATGAACGCGGGTAGCGTTCACGAGAAGAGATGTTGTGAGAGATGTTGTGAAAAACGATGCGTAAGACTATCGGTTGCAACATGTGATTGCATACGATTGCGGATTGCGCGGAACAGGAAGATGAAACGGAAATATGGAATGGGAAAGGAGTGCGCATGACTCGACTTGGCAACGTTCAGCGCAATGAAACGCGTCGCGAAACGCGTTCAACGTTGCTGACGGCTTTGCTTTGGTTGGTCACCGCGGTCATTGTGGTGGCGATGTTGTTGCGCATGCTGCCGAATAATCTTGATGGCAAACGCTATGTGCCTCTGGTTGTTGCGCTGATGCCGTGGCTGGGTTTGCTTTCCGCTGTGATTGCGGTCTTTGCTCTGACAATTCGCCGTATCGGCAAACGAAGGGCGTTGGCTGCATTGAGCGCGGTATGCGTGGTCATACAGGTCGCTTGGCATTGGGGGTATATTGTGCCGGCTGCCAACCCTGTCGCACAGTCCATGGCAACGGTTCGTGTTATGACGTTCAACACGAAGCAGGGTGTTGCCGATGCACAACAAATCGTTGAAACAATACGCGAAGAGCATATCGAAGTCTTGGCAATGCAAGAGGTTTCTTCGGATTTGCTGAACAGATTGAACGATGGGGGAATCGCGGATTATCTTCCATATTCCGTTACTCCGCAGCTTACATGGCATGATAATGGCGGTGTGAATGTGCTGTACAGCGCGCATCCATTGCAGGAAACAACTGAGAATCTTATTCCCATAGAATCAAGCAGTATCCCTGCTGCAACCGTTGCGCTCAACGGAAGAAATGTGAGATTCGGGTCGGTACATCCTTTTTCTCCGCGTCCCAGAAATCAAGGTTTATGGAATAAAAGTTTGGATTCTATCGCTCAATTACGGCATTATGACAATAATGAATCATATGTTTTGATGGGTGATTTTAATGCCACATGGGATCATGCGAGTTTCAGATATTTGCTTGGTGATCGTTTCACTGACGCTGGTCAGAGTGCGGGAGAGGGCCTGCATATGACGTTCCCTGCAGTATTTCCGATTGCTGAAATCGACCATATTATTTACGACAAAGGCGTGCATGCAACTGATCTTGCAACCAAACGGATTCAAGGTTCCGACCATCTCGCACTGCTTGCCACCCTAACCATTGCATAGCGGCGGAAAGTGGCGGCGGAAACGAACTTCCGCGATAAACCTACAACTCAAGAAGCCCGCTCCTTTGTCGGGGTGTGTATGTTTCCTGCGGTATTTCCTAAGGGGTAAAACGGTTAAACCCCAAATTGTAATATCTATACCTGAGGTAAGATTGAGGATTGTAGTTTTCATTAGTTAGGTAGAGATACAAAGGGGTGTGCGGTATGCATATCATGTTCGTCTGTACAGGCAATATCTGCCGGTCGCCTATGGGCGAACTCTTGCTCACTCGCTACCTCGCTGGCACCACTGTGCAGGTTTCTAGCGCCGGCACGCGTGGCCTTCCGCGATGCCAGATGGATCCGTCCAGTGCCAGACTTATGACCAGCGTCAACATTGAACCAAGCGGATTCCGATCCCGCAGACTCACCCGATCTATGGCTGAGAGTGCTGATCTGATTCTCTGTTTCGAGAAAGAACAGCGCAAGGACATCGTTGCCCTCGCGCCAGGCGCAGTCCGTTATACATTTCTGCTTAACGACTTTGCCAACATGTGCCAATACTGCGCGCAAAACGGCATGGTAAGCGGACGGACCATCCAGGAGCGCCTCGCTTCCGTTATCAAAGTCTCCTCCATGATTCGTCCGATGCTGCCCACTCCCAAAGACATCGCTGACCCGCACGGCAAGTCATTCGACAAGTTCCGTATCGCGGCCAACCAGACCAATAATGCTCTGCGAACCATGCTGAAAAGCATGAAAAAGCATTACGGCGTGGGCATAGCGCCTGTACGCTCACAGATTTGTTCTGTGCAGTCCGCTAATACCTACAATATGTGGGCTTAGATGGCAGTGGCCGTCATGGTCGACGATTTCGGGCCGGTGCTTTCAGTCAGCGCCGGCCCGAATCGCTCAGTACTGGTAGTTGACCTCGTTGGTCATTTTGCCGGATGGTGTCTGATCGATGGTCAGGTCGTTTTCGGCCTTCGGCGAGGTGGTCACGTCGAAATCGAAAGTCACGCTTTCTCCGGGGGCGATATAAGCCACATTGGTGACCAGTTTTTGACCATCCATCACAGCATTGCTTTGGTCTCGCACGTCTCCGGATGAGGTGATCTCGCTGATGGAACCACCCTTTGGCGCGTAAAACAGCATACGCTGCGCAGACGTTCCCGGAGCCGCAACAGGCTTGCCCGTTACACCCGCCTGCTCGCCGCCCAGAATATAGCCGGTGCAGGTGGCCATTTCGCTGGAAGTCAGCGTATTGGTCAACGTGTAGGTGACATGGTAGGTTTTCGACCCATCGGCATTCTGACCGGTTTTGGTAATCTGCGTCTTACGGTCGATATACCATCCCAACTTCGACGGATTCTGTTCGTTGAGGTAAATGCCCACTTCCGGATCGGTTTCGCTGTCTGGAGTGCCCTTGGCGAGTCCGGCACCTTGGAAATATTTGGCTTCATCATCATGGAACGTGTATGCGTAGAAATGACGGTTCCTGGTTAATTCGCCGATGCTTTGAGCCACCTTCATCATCTTGGTGATGTCCATGTTGCTGAAGGCGTTGTTCATGATGGTGGAGGCGATGTATTCGAAATACGTGTCTTGTAGAGATACAGGAACTTCCTTATAGATGGTGTTGAGCATGTATTCAGCGGTATTTTTGCCGGTGAGCACAGTACCATCTTCCAGCGTCACATTGCCGTTGATCTCCACCATTTTCTGGATGAACACCGGATCGATGGATACGATGCCATCAACATCGCAAGCATATTGGGAACGCTGCCAAGCTTCATTCATCATTTCCGCATTGCGGGCGATGTCTGGCACCGCGAACGTATCGCGAATATCGAAGGAGAATCCCAGGGGCTCCTTGAACACGGCATGTTCCGAAGCATTGCCATTACTGCCGTTAATGAAGTCTCCATTGTGATGGAACTCACCGACCTGAATTTGTCCATGATCGGTCTGCAACGTACCCATGGAGCCCACCAGTCCGCCGCCGGAACGTTGTTCGGAAGTGGTCTGCGCCACCAGCAGATACGTTCGGGCACCGTTCTGTCCCAAGAAGGAGGGGAGCATCTGTAGCGCATTGTTCACTTGCTCCACCATGTCCGTAACCTTGGTGAACTGGCTGCGACTCTGCGAATATGCCTTCTTCACCATGCCGATACGTGGCTCAGGCAGATTGCTGAGCTTCGAATTCAACGACTTCACCTGCTTGCTTACCGAAGAGAAGTCGTCTTGCGCATCCACAATGGGCTGAAGATTCAACTGGCCATTCTCACCGCTGATCTGCGCGTTCGCAAGCTGTTGTACCACATCGGTGAGTGACGGCAGTGTTTGTTGCACCAAATCATCCACCACCTGAGTCATGCCCTGCACGTTGGTAACATCACCGCCCACAACCGGCATCTTCGACAGCATGTTCCACAGTGTTCCATTGGCAATATCTCTTGCCGCGGCGGTATGGGTCCGCGCCTGCTTGATCGCGGCATCCGACGCCTGCGCATCCTTCAACGTATTGACGTCGGTGATGGCCGAAAGAGACGAGACCGCCTGCTCCTCGTGAGCTTTGACTTCCTTCGCCTGCTTGTAGAAATTCAGACCGACGACGCCCCCGGCAATGACCAGCAGGATGAGCAGTGCCGCAATAACAAACAATGTATTGCGAAGCTTGTGAGAACGGGCGGCGTGAGCGCTCGCATGTTGAGACATTAATCCCCCTCTGTTAGGTGTTCCAGCTTTTTATCATGGCACATTCGTATGGATGAATAGTGAAAAAGCGATTGCTGCCTGATAAAACAGACTCTATTTCTAGGGGGTAGGGTAGCATTTTCTAAGGTTTTTGACATACGGAGATGAGGGGTTCAGTGACTTCCGCAGAGAACACTAACGTCCAGCAGGTTGTCGTTGCAGATGATTCTGAAGACGGCATCACGCTGATGGATTTGATGCGTATCATTCGCAAGCATCTGGTCACCGCTACCATCGTATTTGTGATGGTTTTCGCCGGGGTGACTGCGTACACCTTCTTGGTTCCGCCGAAGTATACCGCCACGGCTCAGGCTATGGCTACGTACAATGCTTCCCAGGGGGATGATGCGGGCATTAGCCAGCAGTACACGGGTGGCACGTACATCGCTGGCCAGATCACGTCGTATACAACGTTGGCAACCACCGAAACCGTACTTGAGCCGGTCATCAAGGATCTTGGACTGGATACTTCGGTGAAGAGTCTGGCCGAGCAACTGACTGTCACCAATCCTACGAACACCGCGTTCGTGAACATTTCCGCGGAAGACGGTGACGCGCAGCAGGCATCCGACATTGCCAATGCGGTGGCGGTGTCCATGCAGAACGTGATTCAAAACGATTTGTATTCCGCGGCAGATAAGTCTCCGGTGAAGATCTCCATCGTGCAGAGGGCGCGCGTGCCTGAAAGCCCGAGCTCGCCGAATAAGCCGCTGTATCTGGCGGTCGGTGTGGTCGCAGGTCTGGTGCTTGGCGTGTTCGCCGCACTGCTGAAAGACATGCTGAACACCAAGGTCGAGGAGACCTCCGACGTGCGCAGCTTGGTTGGGGCATCTTCCTTGGGTTCCGTGCCTCAGGATAATTCCCTGGGTGAGAAGCGTCCAGTGCTCGTCAGCCAGCCTAATGGCCCTATTGCTGAGGAATTCCGCCGTATACACACCAATATCGAATTCTTGCAGACCGATAAGGTTGCGGGCAAGGGGCAGCTGCTGGTCATTACCAGTGCGCAGCCTTCTGAGGGCAAGACCACCGTGTCAATCAACGTGGCTGCGGCCTTGGCTGAAGATGGTGCTCGCGTGCTGCTGGTCGACGCCGATTTGCGCCATCCTTCCGTTGCACATCATTTGGGTCTTGAAGGTTCGGCCGGTTTGGCGCACGTGCTTTCTGGCCAGATGTCTCCGAAAGATGTGGTGCAGAACTATTGGAAGCCGACTCTGCATATTCTTCCTGCTGGTAAGCGTCCGGCGAATGCTGGCGTGCTTCTTGGATCAGACACCATGCGCATTATGGTCGAGCAGGCTTTAACCCAGTACGATTACGTTATTATTGATACCGCTCCGTTGAGTGTTTCCAACGATGGTATCGTGTTCGGACGTTGGGCCAAGGGCCTGGTTCTGGTGACCGGTCGTGGCGTGTGCGAGAAGAAGGAACTCAAGGAGATTTCCGAATCCTTGCATACAGCCAAGGTTCCGGTGCTTGGTTTCATCTTCAACTATGCCGATCCGAAGAAGACGCATTCCAAATCGAACTACTATTACTACTACGAGGATGCTCCGCGGAAGAAAAGCCACAAAAAGTAGCCGCAAGTAGTGTATATAAGGCGTGAATATGAGACCGGAGCGTGAAGCTTCGGTCTCATGCCGTAATAAGGAATCAACATGGGTGACAACAACAATACTGTGCCGAATCTGTCGCATCTTGTTTCGTCGGGAGACTCTTCAGGCTCTCAGGGCGAGCAGCAGACCAAGGCGCAGTCGGCTTCCGAGCGTGATGTGGTGGATACGTTCTGGGATATTCCACTGATCACCTTTTCGGAAGTTGAGTCGGCTGTGGAACGTGGCGAGGCATCTGATGCGGCTTATGCGCAGGCTGCAGCCACAAGCATGACCGCTGCCACGTCATCCACGCCGGTGAGTGATGCGCCCACGGTAAACCTTCGTGTTGAGGATTTTCCGAATAGTGCAGGAAAGCATATTTCTGGTGCTGAAAACGATTCCGCCTCGTCGTGCGAGCCTGATTCGACGTCTTCTTCGACCGCAACGCTCGATTTTACACAGTCTGCTGATGCTTCACCATCTGCTGAATCTGCCGAGAGAACTGTTTCGTTTGCGTCTCCGGTAGAGTCGGCCTCTTCTGCGGATTCCACTATGCCGCTTTTTGTGGATTCCCCTGCCTCTGCTTCTACTACTTTCATACCTGAAAGCCTGCCCATGCCAGATGATCTGTCTGACATGGAAAACGATGAGCATGATCCATTGAGGCTTGTTCCGGTTCCGCCGAAGAAGTCACATCGCAAGACAATTATTATTACCGTTGCGATTGTGGCCATAGTGGCGTTGGTTGCCGCGGGCGTTGGATTTGGTGTTTGGCAGCGCCAGCAGTATGACCGGGGGCTTGAACGGAACGAACAGCACCGTACCGCGTTGAGCATGTGCCAAAAGTCTTCCAAGGCATATGAGAAGGCTATGAAGGAACACAAGTCGGCGTTGAAGAACGCTAAATCGTTGCAGAATGTGAAAAGCGATCAGGTTTCGGATGCGAAAACGTTGACCGCGTTGCAGTCTGCAGTGAAAGATGCGCAGAATCTTACGGCGGTGGGGGAGTGCAGTGCTGATTTGAGCAACGCTGAACTTCGCCAGCGCAGTAAAGCCATGAACAAGCAACTGCCTACGTTGCAAAGCCAGTCCAAGACCTTGAATGATTCTGCAACAGCCGTTACGAACAGTCAGAAGGCTAAGGAGAAGCAAGACAACGCTGATGCGCTGAAGAAGCTTGAAGCAGCCATCAATAATGCGCAGTCACTGCTTGACAATAGCCTGTACCAAGTGGCGGATGATTCCACGCGAGTGACGTTGCAGAGTGCCATTGACCATGCTTTGGAATTGTTCAATGGCAACAGTACCGATACTAATGCCATTAACCAGTCGATAACGGATTTGCAAACCGCATCTGATGATGTGAATGCTTCCATGAACGCGTTGGCTGCGCAGAATCAACAGCAGCAACAGAGCAATACTGGCAATTCGTACAACTACCAGTACACGCGGCAGCCTTCCGGTGGATTGACTCCCTCGGCTCCTATTACACCTGGCAATAATCCTGGTTCTGGTAGTAATAACTCTGGTTCTGATGCCAAGCCTGACAATAACGGTTCTAATTCCGATTCCAGTAGTAATCCTGGTTCTGGTAGTAATCCTGGTTCCGGCAGCGGTTCTGGCTCTGGTTCGCAGACTCCAAGCGATCAGGGTGTGCTCTGAACCTTTTCGGGGTCGCTCTTGCCGAGCTTTTGAATTTTCTTCTGCCCTAAGGTGTTATGCACTGGGAAATAGTGGGGTATGACGCGGTTCATGGGGTGTTTGTATCACCTGGATGGATCGCGTCGTTTTTTGCATGCAATACTGACACATCAGTAAGAAAAATTTCCTATAGTATTTGAATTGTGGTGTATCTTTTGCTGTTTATTGTCATTCTTTATTTGTATAAAGAATTTCTGGGGAATTGCTTACATGATTGCAATACTAATGATAGAGAGTTAGTTACTCTACTATTTGTCTAGTTTCTTTCGGCAGTCGATTTGCTTTTTATGTAGATTGCGTGAGATAATTTTTCAACGTTGTAATATTGTTATTTTGCTTTTCTTTATCCCTCAGGGCTGAGGGTGGTCTACACGCATTTCGGTGCGTTTGAAGTAGTTAATCACCGCTCCATGCAAGGAACGATCATGTATAAGCATGAAAAGCAGGCGGTCGAACGCCTGCAATCAAATCACATTCATATGTTGTCAACGCTTTCGACAGCGATTATCGCGTTTTTCTTGATTATCTCATTATCGGGAACGATGTTGTTTCCCATGATGGCGTTTGCAGATGAGCCGCAGCCGGTCGCTCAAGTGGGCAACACGACCTATATGAGCGTGCAAGATGCGATTGGGCATACGTCGATGAAGAACAATACGGTCACATTGCTTACCGATACTACGGAAAGCGTCACCGTCACCTCACCGAAAGTGGTGCGCGGGATCACGCTCGAATTGAACGGACATGCGCTCAACGCCAGCAATACCACGGCAATCACCGTTCCTGCGAACATGCAGCTCACCATCACCGGATCGGGTACGGTTGCCGGTGGAGATAATCCTGCAATCGACTGCCGTGGAGCGTTGCGGATTCAAGGTGGTAACTTCACATCGAACACCACGCTCATGCGGTTCGCAGAAACAGGCAGCACCTCTGCCGAGGCCAGTATTTCCGCAGGAACATTCACCGCACCAGCACTGATCGGCATGTTGAACGATGCGGAACACCTCGGCTATGTGAGTATTCGCGGCGGTGAGTACCATGGCGCAATCCCCGCCGGGCTTGACACGCTTGTGCTCATGGGCGGCTCATTCTCCACTACGGAGAATCTCACACCCTACTTAGCCGACATGGTAGGCCTAATCCCAAACGGCGACGACGGCATGTTTGATATCAGTGAGCTGGCTATTTCAAGTGATTACCCCACGGTAGCACTTGAGCAAGGCTCAACCTTGCAGAATCTAACCAACGACAGTCTGCTGGACCTCACCAGAACCAAACTGAACGGTATTTCCGACTATCGTCTCGTAGCGGATGCCGAGCAACTGCAAGCTCTGAACAAGCAGATCGAGCTCGCGCTGCAGGCAGTCGCCAAGCGAAAAGCGTTTGATGCGGTAAGCCAAACCGTCACCATCACTGCAACACGCAATACTGAAACCGCCGATGGGGGAGCGGACCCGCAATTCCGTACCTCTGGCCATGATGGAATCAGCACGCAAGTAACAGTGAACATCAAATCCATAGCCAAGCCAGAAGAGCCAGACAAGCCGAACGAACCTGGCAAGCCCGCCGAGCCCAAGCAGCCGGACATGCCCCGTACCGGCTCCGCAATCCAAGCGCTCGCCGTCGCATCGCTTCTGTTGCTGGTTGCTGCCGCCGTCTGCGCATTCATAACGAACCGACTGCGGTCTTCATAACTGCACAAGCTCGCATCTACCATATATAGGCGAGACATGGGCAAGAATCCGGATGATATTAAGGCAGCGCACGTGGTATTGCATCTAATGAAAGCCGGCATGGCGATCTACGGTTATCCGGCGATAGCGATAAGGGGCTGCGGACGTTTTCTTGGAGATAATCACGCAGCCATTCCTTGGCTTTGACGGTATTGTACCGGGCTCATCCAACCAAGCGACTGTTTGATGCGCTCGTGGTTGTACCAGCGTATGTACTCATCGACCAAGGCGAGCACCTCGTTGCGGGTGTGTTCCTCCCACTTCTCGGGGTAGACCGCCTCGGTCTTCATCCTGCCGAAGAATCCCTCCGCGGCCGCGTTGTCCGGCGAACAGCCCTTCGCGCTCATGGAGCGCGTCAGCCCGAAGCGTTCCATGAGCCCGAGCCATCCGGGCCACCGGTAATGGCATCCACGGTCGGAATGCACCAGGGGACGCGCGTTCCCCGGCAGCGTCGAGGCCGCTTTCTCCAGCATCCGGTTGGCCAGCTCCGCGTTGGGGCTGAAGCCGGCGGTGTATGCGACGATCTTGCCATCGAAGCAGTCGATCATCGGCGAGAGGTACACCTTCCCGTCCCTGGCCTTGATCTCGCTGATGTCCGTCAGCCACTTCTCGTTCGGACGCTCGGCCGTGAAGTCCCGGTCGACGAGATTGGCGGGAGCCGGCGTCGTCTCGCCCTCGTAGGAACTATACCTGCGTCGCTTGGGCACGTGCGCCACGAGCCCTTCCTCCGCCATGATCCTGCGGACCACCTTCTCCGATACGCCGGTCTTGAGCACCGCCTTGATCCTGCGGTACCCGTACCTGCCCTTGGAATCGGCGAACGCCCCGGCCACCTCTGCCCTGAGTCCGGCGTACTTGTCAACGCTGAGCCGGGCGTGGTGGTAGTGGTAGCTGCTGGGCGCGATGGCGAGCAAGCATGTCATCGAGCCGGGCGAATACGCCGGCCTCAACCGGTCGATCAACAGGGTCTTCTCCCTGTTCGACAGGCGCCGCAGGTCGGCGCCGGGGTCTTTTTTACGACCTCCACCACCTCCCGCATCAACGCGTTCTCCAGCTCCAGCTCCTCGACCCTGCGGCGCAAAGCCTCCGCGTCATCATCATCGGCTGCGGACGGCCGGCGACGGGAGTCAGCGGGCTTATTGCCCTGCGCGGAGTTCCTGTTTTTGGGCTGCAACGCGGCCATGCCGCCCTTGCGGTACGCCCTGACCCAGCCATGCACCGCGCCGACGCTCACGCCGAGCTGTTTGGCGGCCTGCTTCTGCTGCATGCCGCCCAGCACCAGCTCGACTGCCCTTCGCCTGGTCTCCAGTGGGATGATGGGTTTGGCCATATGGCCAGCATACCGGGAATCCATCGCCAGCCAACGCTCCAGACACTGCCTGGTCGGATAACCCAGATGCCCCACCACCTGGGCCGTCGTCATCGGCGTGGTGAAATACAACTCCACCGCACGCTCTCGTTCCTCAAGACTGAACATACGAAAATCTTTCCGTTCGGTCTCCAAGAAAACGTCCGGAGCCCCTAACGTCCGAATTCTTGCGCGCTTTGGGTTTCCGTCTTTGATGTGAAAGGCATGGCCCGCGTCCTGTGCACGATTTCTTCATTCGCCAAAACGAAAAACCGCGATTGGAAATCAGGAGACGGAACCATGCCCGAGAATGCCATACGGATTGATCGGCACACGCCCGGGACCAGGCTCGACCAGCTTGTCACGCAGAAGGCGTCCGAGGTACTCAATGCGATGCCCGACGCTTCAGGCCGACGAGATCGTCGGGTGTCCAGATACGAGCGTTCCGGCGGACGGAAGGCCTACCGGGCCAGCCACTACGAGCGGAGCCTGACCGCCAAGGCCGGCAGGCTCGGGCTCAAGGTGCCGAAATTGAAGGGCGCCCCGTTCGCGTCCGCGGTGATCGAACGCGGTCTGGAGGGCGTCCGGCTCGTGGTCGGCGACCGGTGCGCGGGACTGGTCTCCACGGTGGACTCGATGCTGCCGAAGGCGAGGTGCCAGCGGTGCATGGCGCGTTTCATGCGCAACGTGCTCTCGAAGACGCCGCCCAGCCACCGCGAATGGGCGTCGGCGGCCCTGAAGGCCATGTTCGCCATGGAGTCCCGGGAATCCGCGTTGGACAAGGCCGAGACCGTCGCCGCGGAGATGGAGGCCAGGAGGCTGAATGCCGCCGCGAACTGCCTGCGGGAGAGAATCCGGGGGCCTATCTGCTGGACGAGTTCCCGGACGGGCACCGCAGGAGAATCCGCACGAGCAACATGGTCGAACGGCTGAACCGGGAGATCAGGCGGCGCAAGCGCGTGACCGGCGGCTTCCCCGACGGCGACAGCGCGTTGATGCTCATATGTACCCGCATCTGCTACGTCACCGCGAACGAATGGTCGACCTGCCGCTACCTCGACATGTCTCGGTTCGATGGCAACCTCGTGGAAGCGAACTGATCATCGCGCCATGGACGGGCATGATCCAAAGTGCGCAACCTTTCGGGCACTACCCCCCTCCTAATCCAAGAAGTTACAGAAGTTGATTAACAGGAATAAAGAAACGCTTAAAGCTACCATAACGGACGAGTAGAAAGAATTGTTCGAGAAATATACCGATTGTGTGCAAGAGCATCAAACCACCACGGATTGCCTGGTATTTCAGAACAGTTTTAGACTGGGTGCCAGAATGATGTTAGAAGTTATGGAAGAATAATTGAGCATATAGCAGCTCATCGATCAGCAATGACCGGTGAGCTGCATTTCGTTGTTCGCTAATTAGATGCTTCCATAAATTGTCGATAGGTTAGAATATTCTCTTCACCGGCTAGTTTTACCAAAAAAGTTCTGAATGAAGAATCTATCGGCACGGTGACAAAAAAGAACAACCGCTTTTTTGGCCTTGAACAACAAACATAGAAAAGATTCCGGTTTCGCTCATACGATGCTTCTTTGCCTTTAGGAATAGAAGCATGACCTGTTATCATTGGCGCATAGGTTTCAAATTGGTACTGGTTCCATCCCCTGCTGATAACAAAAACAACATTATCGTATTCTTCGCCCTTTACGCCATGTTCTGTTGAAAATTGTGCGTCTGGATATAGAAAATCCCTAACAGCAATAAATTGTGCATAATCTAGCTGTAAAAACTGCTGAATTGTGGCCTTTGATGCATACATTGTTTCTGGAGCATCCATATAAAGTCGGTACCATCCATCCACTTTAGGCGGAATGGGTATCAGTTGACTATCAATGATAGTCTTCAAAACATCAATAGCTTTTTGTGTGCGAACTTCTGTTAGTTGCTCATACAGCGTTTTCCATTTGGTTTTTTCGGATTTTTTTGTAATTGGATACCGCTTGATTCCGAGCGTGTCAAAAAGCAACTGGGTGTTCGAAGTATCAAGCGCATGATATATCGATTCTATCGTATCAGCAAAGAAAATAAGAAAAGGATCTTCCTTGTTGCGCAACGCATCATTCAGTATATCCAAAAGTTGCTCGTAGCCTTGTTGAGAAGCAAGAACTTTGTGCGTAATCATCAGAACTTTAAGATCTTCATCAGCAGGTGTGTTCTGCTCAATTTTTGTTACGATAGTGTTCAGTCTTGCCTTAAACTCGGCAGCCGGCAATTCATTTTTGAAATTACGTTCTGTGCGACGAGCTCCCGAATAATCATCACACGTAATCACTAAAACTTCACCGTCAAATCCATCAATGGCTGATTTTTGCGGCAATTCAGGACGGATATTATTTAAAAGTTGAACAATCCTTGGCGCAGATCGGAAATTTGATCCCTTCTTTATTACCTCGATTTTTTCGTGTTTAATTTCTCCACAGGCTTTGTTTGACTGATAGATGGTTTGCCAAGCATCGCCGAAAAAGCCGAACTGCGGTCCAGTACTTTTTGCTATGAAAAAATTAATAAAGCGATCAATAATCGGCTTATAGGAGTCCTGATATTCATCAATCAATATCAAAGGGTATTTATCTGCAAATACCCGGCGAAATTTAGCGTTATCAAGAAGTTGGCAGAAGAGCTTTAGAACGTCGTCATGATAGAGGTACTGAACACCATTTTCCTTGTAGCGATGCCCCAAAGTATATGCAACTTCGGTGACCTGATTAAAGTCACCTTCGTCTGGCAGATAATCGGGATTTGTTGTGACAGCTTCGATTAAAACACCCTGATACTGTTTGATTGCATTCCATGCAAACGAGTGAACTGTAGAGGGAAGAATAAATGAATCTTTTGCAAGTCTTTCTGCAATTACATCCACAGCCGCATTTGTATATGTAATACAGATCACATTTTGTTTCTTTCGGTTATAGGCAGACCATTTATTTGCTTGTATCCATTCAATAACTCGATTCAGAGAGTACGTTTTTCCAGAACCCGCACCAGCTTCAACACGGAAACTGTGTCCTGATTTAAGCGCTTCGATAATCCGTGCATCAACCTTATCGGCTTCTGCTTTTGCAAGACCATAATTTACGCCAATACACTCTTTACTCATGAACTGGCCCTTCCTTACTCAAGAACTCTTTGGTCATTTAGCCATTTTAACCCGGATTTTATGTAATCAGGAACGCAATAATCAGAGTATTTGTAAATTAAATCAAGTGCAAAATCCGTTTTACTCTTACCTTTAAATTCAAGCTCATCCTCGCTTATTTTATCACTTAAATTATAATGCTTTCGATTGACATTGCGTATGGCTTCTTCTAAAGAATGTCCACACAATCCATTTTCAGTAGTTTGGAACTCGATATGGCATTTCCCTCTGGTTTTGTCATCTGCTGTTATAGCTTTAATCTCCGAAAGGTTGATTTTTGAAGTATTATTCTCAGAAATCCCCTTATTTCTACGAATCCACCATTTTATTGTTTCGTTAGACGTAGTTTCCCCTTGACTAACAATAACGGATTTTTTTACCGCCTTCCCATTTTTTCCTTTACTGTTTGCTACAGAGTCCAAATCCGTAAGGATTAGGCACGGTACTCCTAAAAAATCAATAAATGGAATGAATTTATGTGCATAAGCTCCACCGATTTCAATTAAGGCATAATACTGCGCAGATAAAGGATATTTACAGTGACTAAACTCTCCAGATTTTTCGCATTTCTCAATCATGTCAGGCAATAGCAACCGTTCGGATGCTCCCTCAACAAAAATGGCTTTATCGGCAAAGAACAAATCGCATTTGGTCAGGGTTAAATACTTCCGAATAAAATCTACATTATTAGGATGGTCTTGAGCAAAGGTGTTCAAGTTTTTGTAAATTACACCGGTATTAGACTTTTGCGTATACCGAACTTTTGAAAACTCCATAGTATTAGCTATATGAGCGGAATGTGAGGTTAGGAAAGTTTGAATTTTCACATCAGAGAGCTTGCCAAGAAATTTTTCCAAATACGCAGCGAAAGCCGTCTGCATTTGTGGATGCATGTGAGATTCAGGCTCCTCAATAAAGAGAAGTGGCACACATGCAACACCACGTTTCTCAATATCCTTGGCAAATGCAGCAAGGAGGAACTCCATTTTGATCAGATTTTTGTAACCAAGACCATTATGAGAACTCGGCAAACTTTCGTTTGCTGTGCCGGATATATAAGACAGCTTAGTCTGATTCTTGATCTGATCGTCGATGCTGAGCTGCGTTGTAACTCCGAGCTTTAATTCCTCTATGTTGGGATAACCAAAACCAATAGAATTGTTTACAACAGAACTTAGGATTTCATCACTCTGTTTTTGAACGTCTTTATTGGCTTTTTCCACTATTGAGCGTAATCGTTTTATTTCTGTGGCAACATCTGGATCCAGTTCCGCTTCGCTTGTATCAAAGAAGCCGGAGATTAATAATCCGAGAGAACTATTATGTGCGTCATCTTCGCCAAGAACTCGTTCAGCAGGAATTGCATGGAATGGGAACAGATCATATAATTCCTTTTGGCTTTTTACCTGTTTGTCTTCTGGATTATTCGGATTGATGGCATATACGGTTAATCCAAACAATTTGCCGAAATTATCAGCAAGCACTTTATGGGCTTCTTCGCTCGGCGAATAGGCACCATCCTTATAATAGCTGCTTTCCAAGAGCGACCACAGGGTTTTTTCGTCAGTTTTTAGGCGATACTCTGCACGAATTAGAGCGGTTGTTGTGTCCACATCAACATCGATGATAAATGGCGACAATGCTCCCAAATTATCATCTAGATCATCCAACGAATAGTCCACCAGGAAGTCTATAGAGATAATTTCAATATGCTTACAAAGGTCTTCATAAGTGAGCTTTTTCTCCATGAACAGAGCGATTTTTGTGTAGAAATCTTTTCTTCTTAATAGTGGATAGTCATCGAAAGATACGGCTTCCCCATTCAATACCTTTCCAATGCATGAAAAACAGGATGTTTTGGCTGTGTTGTTTCTGCCTACAATTAAGGTTGTTCTAGAATCGACTTCCAATTCAGCATCAATAAGCAATCTGTAGTTTTTAATTTTTATCTTTGATAATTGCATATATATCTCCATTTTTTATCTGTAGTAATATGAAGTGGCCTAATTTTTTCCCGTCTTTATAGTGAGGCAGCCTGCGCCGCTTGGTTTGCATAATACTCGGTTTCCACCGCCTGCGGTGTCCTGCTAGCCCAGTGACTGGTGGAACCGCTTCGAGTTCTACCACGAGACCCACCGGAACGTCGTCAGCTTCAGATCCGAAAGATCCGAGAACGGCACGCATCGCCAAATTAGCATGGTCTTGTACGCGCCATTGACGGACTCGGCCATGACGTTGTCGTACGAATTGTATTTCGGCAAATCGAGATGGACGCTTGGGAGCGGTGACGTTTTGTTGGACTCGTCATTGATTCCATCATCACCAATCATGCCACAAGACCGAGCCTGCGTCGACGGTCCATGATGCTCATGCCGAACTCCGTCTTGATCCGCCTGTCCCGATATCAGACCATGTACTCGTCCAGCATGCCGATGAGCCCGTCCAACGAGACGCCCGCGAAACCGCGCTTGTGGAAGAACTCCTGCCTGGGACGGCCGAAGAACCCCTCCACGGCGGCGCTGTCCGGAGAACAGACTTTCACGCTCATGGAAGTGACAAATCGTGTTCCTTGCGGATGCGGATCCATTCCGGCCATCGGTAGTGGCAGCCACGGTCACTGTGGATATCGGGATTCTCCCCGTCCTTGGGTAGTGCCCGAATTTCTGTGCACTCTGTGATTTGAGTTTCCTGGAAGAGGACATGGCCCGTGCCGGGTACGATTTGCAGTCGCTGACACTAGAAAACCGCGATCGGAAAGAGGCAGAGGCCATGTCCAAGGAAATCATACAGTTCGACGACGCTATGTTCGAGATAAAGCTCGACGCCATGGTGCGTGACAAGGTCGAGCATCGCGTTCAATAGTTCGGTGACCTTGGATTGGCAACGGTGTGTTGGACGGTTTCTTAGAGGACGAGTCCCTGTTCGGTGAATTCCTTCGGACTCCGGTATCCGAGGGTGGAGTGGAGCCGCTGGTCGTCGGACCACCACACGCAGCCGTCGGGGTCGCGCCCCGGCTGCTCGATCGTGGTGTAGTGGTTCCGGTACACGAGCTCCTTCCTCAGCAGCCTGTTCATCGATTCGACCACGGCGTTGCCGTAGGGGTTGCCCTTGCGTGACAACGATCCTTTGACGTCGAACACGTCGAACGGCTCGTCAATCCTCGTGTTGTCGAACTCGCCGCCCCGGTCGGTGCGGAACACCTGGACGTCCGCCAGCGGGAAGTCGAGGGTGGCGAACGCGGCACCAGGCCCGCGTCCCGGGTCCGCCCGGCGGAATGGCCGGCGATGCCCCTGTTCGCCAGGCCGGCCAGCAGGCACACGTACGCCCAGCCTCCGCCGACGCCGTACATGTTTATTTGACCATAAACAAGAGGTAAGATCGCCCGCCGGACGCGTGTGCGGGGCGTAGCCGCCGGACCCGCGGGGCCGGCAGGTTCGCGCTTCGCCTCGTTGGCCCGTATCACGCCTGCCTTCGTGCGAATACCGGCGCCACTTGTTCTGAAACGTCCACCTCCATCTCCAACCTGTGTGTGATCGAATAAAGGTGTTCACTGTCGGCACTTGTTCCTGAACACCCTGAGCGTTCAATTTGGACATTGCCGGCGGTGATGCCGGTGGAACGAGAACACCGGCATCGTCTGGTTCTTTGGTAGATTCCCGGGTGCCTGTCAACCAAACTGATGGTTCTCGGGAGGAAAGGAAATGACGACACCGGTGTGTGTCCGACAGCGTATCAGGCAGCTCGACCGCCAAGGCCTGAGCCACAAGGAGATATCGCGGAAACTCGGCGTATCGCGCACGACCGTGGTCAAGTACGCCAACCACGGGGATTACTCTCCCAAGCCCCTTGGCTCGGGGCATGCGGGCAGGTCGCTGGTCGACGCGGGGTACGCGGCCATCGTGGACGGGTGGCCGGCCGCCGACCTGCGCATGCCGGTCAAGCAACGCCATACCGCGACGCGCGTGTACGAGCGGCTCGTGGCGGAGTGCGGGTTCACGGGCTCGTACTCGTCGGTGCGGCGTTGGGTCAAGCGTTGGCGGCGGGAGCATCGCATGGAGTCGGACGACTTCGCCGAATTGAAATGGGCGCCGGGAAGCGCGCAGGTCGATTTCGGCCGGGCCAGGGCCGTGATCGCCGGAGTCGAACGCGTGGTGCATTTCCTGGTGGTGTCGTTCCCGTATTCGAACATGCGCTGGGTGGTCGCCCTTCCCGGCGAGACCTCGGAGTGCGTGTGCCAGGGTTTGCTGTGGATCTTCGAGCGCATGGGCATGGCGCCTAGGGTGGTGGTGTTCGACAACGCCACCGGCGTGGGCCATCGCAGGCCGGACGGCACGGCCGCCCGGACCCGCTTGTTCTCCCTGTTCTGCGCGCATTACGGGTTCGAGCCGCGGTTCCGCGACCCGTATTCCGGCCATGAGAAGGGCAGTGTGGAGAACGCCGTCGGCTTCGTCAGGCGCAACCTGATGGTGCCGATGCCGTCGGCCGAGAGCTTCCAAACGCTGACGCGCGTGTGGCTTGACGAGTGCGAACGCGTCGCCGGATCGGATCACTACCGGCATGATGTTCCGGTGATCGAACTGTTCGAGGCGGAGAAGGACCACATGCTTCCATTGCCCGGCGTGCGGTTCGACCCGTGCGACTGGAGGAGCGTGAAGGCCGACAAGACCGGCGCCGTCACGATCGACGCGAACCGGTATCTGGCCGGACCGAAATGGCGTTCCATGCGCCTGCAGGCCGGGGTGCGCGTCTTCGAGATCGAACTGCGGGGCCCCGACGGCGAAACGATCACCACGCTGGAGAGGATTTGGGGCCATTCGGCGAAAACCCAGGTGGATCCGGCGAGCCTGCTCGCGATCATCGCGCGAAAGCCCCGCATATGGGGCGAAAGCCCGATCAGGAACGATTTCCCCGAAACCGTGCGAGCCCTGCTCGACCGCATGGACGCACGCACGCGCTCCAATCTGCTCGACGACATCCGAGCCGTTGCCGCCGACTGCGGGTTCGCCGCCACGGTCAAAGCGGTGGAAACCGTCATCAACGCGGGACGGACCGTCGACCGCGCGGCGATCGGCACATGCGCCAAACGCATCCTCGAGGGTGCGGGAACCGAAGGTGGGCAGGATTTGAAGCATTACGACAAATACATGAAGGAGGCCGAATGAGCCAGCAAAAACCGCGGCAGCGCGGCGGCCGCGTTCTTGACAAGGCCACGCCGGAACAGGTCATGGGACTCGCCCGCAACCTGCCGTTGACACACAGCGTGCTCGAGAAGGCCCTGGAGGACGCCACGCCCGGCCAGCTCGGCTTCCTGGCCAACCTGTTCGAGAAGGAGAACGCGAGCCGGGCCGAATCCAAACGGCGGCGGCTGCCCGGACAGGCCAGGTTCCCCCAGAGCAAGACCCTGGAGGGATACGACCGGGGCATGGCCTCGTTCCCCGCCGACTGGGGCCGCGAACAGCTGGAAAGCCTGGAATTCGTCGACCGGGCCGAGGACCTCGTGCTTTACGGCGACGTGGGCTGCGGCAAGACCCACCTGGCCATCGCGATCGGCATGCTCGCATGCCAACGCATGATACCCGTGAGGTTCTTCACCGCCTCCAGCCTGGTCATGCGCTTGAGGAAGGCCAAGGACGACAACGGATTGGACGCCGAGCTCAAGTCGATCGGCAGGGCCGGGCTGGCCGTCATCGACGAGCTCGGCTACCTGCCCATCGACATCGACGGGGCCAGGCTTCTGTTCCAGGTCATCGCGGACAGCTACGAGACCCGCAGCGTCATCTCCGCCTCGAACCTCGAGTCCGGCAGGTGGGGCGACGTGTTCGGCGACGGGGACATGGCCGCCGCGGTCATCGACCGCATCGTCCACCACGGCAGGATCCTCCGCTTCCACGGCGAATCCTACCGGAACAGACACTCCCTCATGAAATAAACCAAACAAACAACAAAACAAGGAACCAACCGCCGACGGTGTTCAAGTTGAACGCCGACGGTGTCCAGATTAAGTGCCGAACACGTCCACCTCAATTTGACGAAATACAGACGGCTATGACTTCTCCGACGTGAGGCTGCCCGACGGCTACACCAGGGACGAGATGCTCTCCCTCGACCTCGCCCGGCATGCCCAGGACCTGGTCTTCTATGGAAAGACCGAACGCGGCAAGACCCACCTAGCCACCGCGCTGGGCATGCTCGCCGTCGACAAGGGCATGGACGTCGGGTTTCTTCCCACCGCCGGCCTCGTGCTCCAACTGGGCAAGGCCAAACGCGACGGCAACCCCGACAACCTGCCCAAGGACATCTCCAAAGCCGATCTGCTCATCCTCGACGAATTCGGCCACGCGCCCTTCGACATCGACGGCGCCCGCCTGCTCTACCAAGTCACCGCCAGCTCGTACGAGAGACGCAGCATCATCCTCACCACGAACATCGAGTTCAGCAAATGGGGCACGGTCTTCGCCGACGACAAACTCGCCGCCGCGATCATCGACCGCATCGTCCACCACGAACGGCTCATCGAATTCACCGGCCCCAGCCACCGCATCGGCGAGGCGCTCATGTTCGGCAAAAACCAACCCCAATAACCAACCAACCCGGCCGGCACGCCCCATGAACAAACCCGAAAAACTACATGACCAAACCCAAAACACCGACTTGACTAAATACAATCGACGATGTGCATGGTTTTGCCGGCCCAGTCGACCTCGATGGTGCGGCCGGCCTTATGCCCCACCCTGCTTGTCACGCCGAGTCTCACCACGTACGCGGCGTACAGCCTGCAGAACCTGTCATAACCCCTATGGGGCCTACCCGACTGCCGGCATTCGTCCACATACTCGCCGTGCAGAATCCTCAACGTCACGCCGACACGGGCCAACTCCCGGTGGACCTTGCCCCAGTCGGGTTGCTCCTACACGCTCCCACGTTCCCCGCGCCCGGGGAACAGCAGCGCGTATACCTCGTCGTCCGGCCTGTTGGCGACGTCATCCCAGCCGATGCCGGCGGCCTTCGCCGCGTCCAGCACATCGGCCACGCTCCGGCGCGACATGCCTTGGGACCTTGCGATCGCGCGTCCCGATAACCCCTGGCCATGCAAACGCAGGACCAGTTTCGCCTGTATTTTCCGTACCATTGCCGGCAGCTCCTTTCACCACACGTCCCTCGCATGGTGAAAGGAGC
>ONZX01000329.1_pt1 | contig 32891 bp, 25 predicted proteins | sample 1671831 | NCBI WGS metagenome assembly ONZX01 (sample SAMN06348197, study PRJEB24527) | human gut metagenome | reverse complement strand
TTCGTTATCGATTGCGGCCAGCTCGCTTTTGACGTCATCCAGAAGAGCCAAGAGCCAACCTCCTACCTTGCTGTTCTTCCCTAAATTGCAGGCGAGTCGCGGAATCATTCCGCACTGCCACGGCTTACTGTGATACCGAATATCTTGGACAATCACAGCCAGGTTTCTTTACATATGGACACTATTCTCTCATAATACGGTCATTTTTCCGCTGACCGCTTATCAAGCTCGCGTGCGGAAACGGAAACCGACAACCCCCTCGCACGCAGTCGCTTAGCCAAAGCCTCACTCATCGCGACAGAACGATGCTGGCCTCCGGTGCAACCAATCGCAATAGTCACATAATGCTTATCTTCCTGCGCATATCCTTCAATCGCAATCGAAAGCGCCTTTTCATACGAGTCGAGGAAGTCCGCGGCCCCTTCGCTGGAAAGTACGTAATCACTCACCTCTTTGTCGCGTCCGGTCAGCGAGCGAAGCCTGGGAACCCAAAATGGATTCGGCAGGAATCTCACGTCGGCCACAAAGTCGGCGTCGATGGGAATACCGTATTTGAAACCGAAACTGAAGATGTGCACGGAAACCGTGGTCGGACCGGATCCGAGCATGGCCTCATATAATTTCGTGGACAGCTGATGGATACTCAATGATGACGTGTCGATAACGATGTCCGCACGTTCTTTGAGATTCTCAAGCAGATCTCGTTCCTCGAGAATGCCGTCAATCAGTCGATTGCCCTGCTGCAACGGATGAGGCCTGCGTACGGATTCATATCGTTTGATCAGCACCTCGTTGCTGGCATCAAGGAACAGGATACGCGTTTTCACACCAAGATCGTCCAGATGGCTGAGCACCGCGGACAGGTCATCGAAATAGTCGCGGGAACGCACGTCGACAACAGCGGCGAGTTTGTGAATATTGGATCCCGTGGTCATCATGTCCACCAAGGGCACCAGCAGTTTTGGAGGCATGTTGTCAACCACATACCAACCCATGTCTTCAATGCTGTCGGCAGCATGCGAACGGCCCGCACCGCTCATGCCGGTGATCAGCAATACTTCAAAACCTTCAGCCGGCGAAGGGGCGCTGGCATGCGTGCCATTCGCCTGTACGTCGATGTCTTCCTGTGCCATCACAGAGCCTCCTCAAGCGCGATGCGCATGGCTTGTTCCAAACGCGCGGTGCAATCCTGATCAACCATACCGCTCGGCGGATCGTCATCCCAGATTCCCGTCATCAACCAGACCTGCACCATGGCCTGATACAACAGCATCTGCTCGCCGCCAATGGCGATTCCTCCCTGTTGGCGCCATGCCTGCATCAGCTTGGTAGGGCGTGGGTCATATACGACGTCGAGCAATGTTCCATGCATGCGCACACCTGGCATTCTCAATGATTCGGCAATACCGTCCGCAGCCAATCCGGGAATGGTGTTTATCGCCACATCAGCCTGGCGCAACGCTTCGATGGCGTGGTCCATGCCGACAATGCTGATCGGCTGTTCCGATGGCATATACCGTTCGGCAAGTGGCTTGAGATCGGCGTTCTTCTCAGGATGGCGAGCCACAACGATGACATGTCCGATCGCAGACATCTCCACGCATGCCGCTAACGCCGACGTTGCGGTGTTGCCGTTGCCGATGATCACGGCCGTTCCCGAACGGTCCGTCTTCGGCGTTATCGCACGTGTCTGATACGAGTGTTCGAAAGCGAGTTCGATGCCGCGTACGTCCGTGTTATATAGCCTGATGAAGGGGATGTTCGAATTGCCATTGACGCAGGTTTTGGTCCAATCAAACACCGCAGTATTGGCAACCATAAGCTCTTTGGCCCATGTATTGCACGGTGTTCCGTATGGCTGGATCGTTTTCTTCAATGGCATGGTCAGGCTGAGTCCCGACCAGGTCGGATCAAGCGATTCAAGAAAGCCCTCAAGATCAGGCTCGCCCACCTCATGCTTGTCGTACGACCAGTCGTCAAGATGCAACGCGTGATAAGCGGCATTGTGCAGCACCGGAGACAATGAATGTGCGATGGGCTTGCCCAGAACCGCGCACCGGTGGTTGACCTCGGTCATATTCCCTCCCTATATATTCACCGTCATCATGCTAGCAATCCGATTGTCTTTTTTCGCTACCCAATCTTATTCCATTTCATCTTTCGGACTATTCGACGAAATGGCATTTTCCGTCGACGGTTGCCCGTCGTGGGCGTGCAACGCTTGGTAAATGGCTGCGGCTTTGGCTTTTCCGACGCCTTTGACCTGCTCGAAATCCTCGACATCCGCCTCACGCATGGCACGAACCGAGCCGAAATGGCTCAGTAGGCGCTTCTGGTATGCCTCGCCGACGCCTGGAATATCGTCCAAGGCGGAACGCAACGCGCCTTTCCTTCTGGTCTGACGATGATAGGTGATGGCAAAACGATGCGATTCGTCGCGGACGCGTTGCAGTAGATACATGCCTTCGGATTGACGTTTGAGAATGATCGGATAATCGTCATCCGGCACCCACACCTCTTCCAAACGTTTTGCCAATCCGCACACGGCCACGTCATCCACACCGCAATCCTCAAGCGCCTTCGCGGCCGCCATGACCTGCGGTTTGCCGCCATCGACCACCACCAGATTAGGCTTGTATGCGAAATGATGCCGATTGGTGTTCTGCTGGACAGTCGGTTCATGAGTCTGGTCACCATGCTCGGATGCCCGACGTTCATTATCCATGCTTTCGCCGGAGTCACCGGCGATATTGCCATGTTGGAATCGTCGCGTCAGCGTCTCGTACAATGCGCTCAAATCGTCGAGTGCACCCTGTCCGTCCGCTCCGCGAATGGCGAAACGACGATATTCGGACTTTTTGGCAATCGCGTCCTCGAATACCACCATGGAAGCGACCTGGAACGCTCCGCCGACGGTATTGGAAATGTCGTAGCATTCGATGCGCAATGGAGCCTGTTCAAGTCCCAAAGCCTTGGCAACATCATTCATGGCTGTGCTGCGGGCGCCCATATCGCTGATGCGACTCATCTTGCTGCGCTGCATTGCCTGCTTGGCATTATCGTTGGCACGGTCCAGAAGCTGTCTCTTATCCCCTCTGCTGGCCACGCGAATGCTCACGGCACCACCGCGCAATCCGCTAAGCCATGATTCAAGCTCTTCACGCCGGGCCGGCTCGATGGGAACAATCACCTCGCGCGGCACCGGAGAGATAGGAGCCAACAAATCCGCACGACCGGTCTGATCCTGCCGCTCGTTACGTTCCCTGGTAGCTTGCGCGCGTGCCACCGCATCGGTCGCCGTCACGATTTGCGTCGATCCGATGGCATTGCGTTGTTCGGTGACAACAGTCGACTGCGAAGCCCTAATCGTCTCCCCTGCGGTTTCCGAATACACCTGCACAATAAGGTCGGCAATCAGCTCCTCATCCGTCACATCCTCAACCCGTTCCACACTCCAATTGCGTTCACCTCGGATGGAACCGGCACGCACGTAAAACGCGTGCACGGAAGCTTCCAGCTCGTCCGAATCGACGCCGAAGAAATCCGCATCGACATCGAAATCGAACACCACGGCATTCTGCTCAACCACTGTGGATAGCATCTGGATCTGATCGCGCAACCGAGCCGCTTTCTCGAACTCCAACTCGTCGCTGGCCTCCTTCATTTCACGCGTGAGCTGTGCGATATACGATTTGCCGATGCGACCGGTTAATACGCCAATAAGCTGTTCGCACATCTTCCGGTGTTCCTCGACGCTGATACGTCCAATGCAAGGGGCCGAACATTTGCCGATGGACGCAAGCAAACATGGACGATGAGTGATTTCCGCCTTATGATAAACGTTCTGCGAACAGGTGCGCACAGGAAAAGTCTTGAGGAGACGGTCGAGACTGTGACGCAGATCCCATACTTTGGCGTACGGGCCGAAATATCTTGTATCGCGGCGTTTGCGGCTTCTGGTCACCCACACCCGCGGCACGCGTTCACCGGATGAGATCGCCAGATACGGATAGGTTTTGTCGTCGCGGAACACAACGTTGAATCGTGGGTCAAACTCTTTGATCCACGTGTATTCCAACGTCAATGACTCAAGTTCGGTACCAACGACCGTCCATTCCAGGTTGCGGGCCGTCAATACCATGGTTTGAGTGCGGGGATGCAGCTGATACAACGGTTGGAAATAATTGGTCAAACGGTTGCGCAGGTTTTTCGCCTTGCCTACGTAAATGACCCTGCCTTCACCATCTCGCCACTTGTATACGCCCGGCTGCGCCGGAATGTCGGATGTTTTCGGACGAAACAGGTCACGTGAATCCCCCAGCAGAGGCGCGCCGTTCTTGTTTACGTCTTTGCCGGGAGAATCATCACCACCGACACTGAAACCGTCGCCGTTCAACTGTTCGGCGGTTTTGCGCCAAACCTCCTGGCTGTGCCGCTCGATGGGTGCGCTCACAGCATGCCCTTAAGGAACTTGCCGGTCCAAGACTGTTCGCATTGAGCCACCTGTTCCGGCGTACCTTCGGTAACGATGGTGCCGCCTCCGTCACCGCCTTCCGGCCCAAGGTCGATGATCCAATCGGCCGACTTGACCACATCGAGATTGTGTTCAATGACAATAACGGTATTGCCCTTATCCACCAATCCCTGCAAGACAAGCAGCAGTTTGCGCACATCTTCAAAATGCAAACCCGTGGTAGGTTCGTCAAGAATATACACGGTTTTGCCCGTAGACCTTCGCTGCAACTCGGTCGCAAGCTTCACACGCTGCGATTCGCCGCCGGAAAGCGTTGGAGCAGGCTGTCCGAGTCGGATATACCCAAGTCCGACCTGCACAAGCGTGTCGAGATAGCGGGAGATGGAGGGATACGCTTTGAAGAACTGGGCAGCCTCTTCGATCGGCATGCCAAGCACGTCGGCAACGGATTTGCCATTGTATTTCACCTCCAACGTTTCGCGGTTGTAGCGTTTGCCATGGCATTCCTCACAGTCCACATACACGTCCGGCAGGAAGTTCATTTCGATCTTCAAAGTGCCGTCGCCATGGCATGCTTCGCACCGGCCACCCTTGACATTGAACGAGAACCGCCCCGGACCGTATCCACGGACTTGCGCTTCAGGGGTTTTGGCGAACAGCGTGCGGATCTTATCCCATACTCCGGTATAGGTGGCCGGATTGGAACGCGGAGTGCGTCCGATCGGATTCTGGTCAACGTGGATCACTTTGTCGCACTGGCCCACACCTTCCACACGGGTATGCTTGCCGGGCACGATGCGCGCACCGTTGAGTTTGTCGGCAAGCACCGGGTACAGAATCTGATTGACCAAAGTGGATTTACCGGAACCCGAAACACCCGTCACGCAAGTGAAAACTCCCAGTGGGAAGTTGACCGTCAAATCCTTCAGATTGTTTTCGCGGGCTCCAACCACGCGCAACTGCTTGGTCTTACGTACTTTGCGACGGGACTGCGGGACCTCGATCTTTCGGCGGCCGGCAATGTAGTCGCCCGTAACCGAACGCGGAGCGTCAACGAGCTTTTTCGCGGGACCGGAATAGATCACTTCGCCGCCATGCTCGCCAGCTCCAGGTCCGATGTCAATAACCCAATCAGCGTTCTTGATAGTGTCTTCGTCATGCTCCACAACGATCAGCGTGTTGCCAAGATCGCGCAGATGATGCAGAGTGGTGATCAGCCGCTCATTGTCACGCTGGTGCAAGCCGATGGATGGTTCGTCGAGCACATACATCACGCCCACCAAACCGGAACCGATCTGGGTCGCCAAACGAATACGTTGCGCCTCGCCGCCAGACAAGGTTTTGGCGGCACGAGACAGTGTCAGATAGTTCAGTCCGACGTCGTTGAGGAATCCAAGACGGGCACGAATCTCCTTCAACACCTCGCCGGCGATCTGCGCGGCCGACCCTTCAAGCTGCAAGCCGTCCATCCATGCGAGGCTTGTCTCAGCGGACATGTCGCACACATCGGCAATGGATTCCCCGCCAACGGTCACCGCCAGCACTTCCGGACGAAGCCTACGGCCTTGGCATGCCTGACAAGGTACTTCACGCATATATGATTCGTAATACTGCTTCATCTGATCGGAGTCGGTCTCGTCATGCCTACGCATCAGCGTACGCACCACGCCTTCGAAACCGGTGGAATATTCGCGCATACGACCCCAACGGTTACGATACGAGACCTGCACCTTGAAATCACGCCCATACATAATGGCTTGACGGGCCTCTTCCGGAAGATCCTTCCAAGGGGTGTCGAGATCGAAACCCATCTCATCGCCGAGCCCCTCAAGCACATGGCGATAATATTCGCCGGTGCCTTTGGTCATGCCCCACGGTTCGATGGCGTTCTCATTCAGTGTCTTGCTGGGATCGGGAATCACCAGTTCCGGATCAATCTCCAGCTTGTATCCGATGCCCGTGCATACCGGGCAGGCACCGTACGGGGCGTTGAACGAGAACGTGCGCGGCTCAATCTCATCAAGTTCAAGCTGATGCCCGTTCGGGCATGCGCGTTTTTCGGAAAAAGGCTTACGGCGGTCAGGATCCTTCTCATCCAAATCCACAAAATCGGCCACCACGATACCCTTGGCGAGCTTCAATGCGGTTTCAATGGAATCGGTCAGACGCTGACGGATGCCGTCCTTGACCACCAGTCGATCCACCACCACTTCGATGGTGTGCTTTTTCTGCTTGGTGAGTTTGATGTCGTCGGACAGCTGCTTCATTTCGCCGTCAATCAGCGCTCGTGCGTAGCCGTCGCCCCGCAAGAGTTCAAGCAGATCCTCGAACTCGCCCTTACGCCCACGGACGACCGGCGCGAGAATCTGGAATCGTGTGCGCTCCGGATACTGCAGCAACGCGTCCACCATCTGTTGCGGCGTCTGTGCGCTGACCAACGCGCCGCATTCCGGGCAATGCGGAATGCCAGTGCGGGCAAACAGCAATCTCAGATAATCGTAAATCTCGGTAATCGTGCCGACAGTCGAACGTGGATTGCGGTTCGTGGTCTTCTGATCGATCGACACCGCAGGGCTCAAACCTTCGATGAAATCGACGTCGGGCTTGTCCATTTGCCCCAGGAACTGCCTTGCGTACGCCGACAGCGACTCCACATATCTGCGTTGGCCTTCGGCGAATAACGTATCGAAGGCGAGCGAGGATTTGCCAGAACCCGACAGTCCGGTGAACACCACCATGCGATTGCGCGGAAACTCAAGATCCACGTTCTTCAGATTATGCTCGCGAGCGCCTTGGATGGTGATTTTGAGGTCGTTGGGCAGGTGCTTGAGGTCGGCTGTAAGTGAACCGTTTTTCGTTTTGAGAGGGGCTTTTTTGATTTCTCTTGCGAGGAATGCGTCGCTGGTGAGAACGCGTTCGACTATGACGTCGCCGTTTGCTGCGTTGTTGCGTTTGGTTGCCACGGCTTGCCTCCGCTGGTGGTTGTTCTTTGTTCTAGTTGTTTAGGATACCTCATTTTCGTTATGATTTCGAACAGGTGTTCTATTTGTGGTGTGTTGTGTTCCATTGGTGTTGGTTGTGGAGTATTGTCATTGCGTCGTTGATGGGGATGCGTTCTTGTTCGATTCGTAGGTAGGTTGTGTTTTTCCCGGTGCAGAGTTGTTCGTATAAGTTTCTTTCGTGTTGTGTGAGTCCTGGTGTTGGTTTGGGGTCGCGTGTTTTGAGGGGTTGTTTTTTGGTGTCGAGTTTGGTGCCGTATGGTTCGTATGTTTTGTATGCTGTGCTGTCCATGAGTATGGAGTCGCAGGTGATGCCGGTTTGTCGTAGTTCGGAGAGTATTTCGAGGCCGTCTGCGTCTATGTCTCCCCAGTAGATGATGTGGGGTGTGGTTGTGATCCAAGGTAGTAGTGTTTTGATTCGGGTTGCCGCGTGTCCGCTGCCGAATATGCAGATGGCGTGTTCTGTTGTGGGTATGGCTTGGTAGGTGTCTTTGTTTTCCACGATGATGATGTGGGTGATGTCGTGTGGCGCGCCGTCTGTCCATGGTTGTGTCACGATGAGGTCTGGTTGGTTGTGGTGTTGTGTGTCGAGGAGTCGGAGTCGGATTTCTCCGTGGCGGTCGTTGAGGGCTAGTTGTTCTCGTTTGAGGAGTTTGCAGATTGCTTTGCAGCGGTTTGATGTTGTTTTGCCTAGCCATTTTGCGCTGAATCCGGGGATGGGGACCATGCGTGGGGTCATGTTTTCGGTGTTGTGGTTGGCGAAGTAGTGTGCGGCTTGTATGACGAGGTTGAAGTCGGTGTCGTCGTGGTTTTTGAGGATTTTGGCGATGTTTATGGAGGTGTTGGAGTCGAGGTTGAATTGGTTGGTGATGGTGTGTGCGCGTTGGTGTTCGCGTTGGTAGAGTTTGCGTGTTTGTGGTGTGGTGATGTTGAGGGCCGTGTTGAGGTCGGGTATGGTTACCGAGTCGATGAGTTGGCTGGTTTGCCGGACGATTCCGTTGGAGATGATTTTGGTTTTTTCGCTGGTTTCGCAGTGGTGTTGTTGTGCCCAGTTGCGGATGGCTTCGTCTTGGGCACGGATGTGCGTGTAATGGGCTTCGAGTTCGGCTTGTTTGGGTAGTCGGATGGTTTTGCGCAACGGCCAGGAGGTGTTGGCGTCATACATGTGCTTGGTGAGATAGTCGGTGACGTATCCGTTGAGTTGGCTGTGGATGTCGCTGTTGGTGGTGCTTCTGGCCGTTGCCATGGGTCATGCCTCCGTTGTTGGTTTCGCGGGTGCGGTGGTGGGCTGCGTTTCGTCCTGTGTGATGGTTTCGCTGTCGAGTTCCTGTAGGTATGAGTTGCCGGTGGATGGGTCTTTGTATGCGACGTATGCTCTGTTGGCGACGTTGAGGATTTCCGCGGTTTTGCTTTCCGGGGCGGAGACGATGATTTGGAAGCCGAGTCGGGGTAGTACGGCGAGCGCGCGTTTGGTGTAGCGGCCGTCGGCTTTGATGAGTGCTTCGTCGAGGAAGAGCGTGGTGTAGGTGGGGCGTGCGGTGAGGTCGCCGCCGAGGAGGTAGATGAGGGCTGCGCCGTAGACGAATGAGGTGAGTTCTTGGAGGGCTCCGCCGGATTTTCCGCCGGTGGAGCTGATGCGTTCGTCGGGGGCGTTGTCGTGGTGCACGATTGCGTAGAATGAGCTGCGTACGCGTGGGTCGAGGTTGCGTGCGCCGTATGCTTTGATGCCGTTGGTGTCGTGTATTTTGTCGAGTTCGTTGTGCAGTCTGTTCACGAATGTTTCGCAGTTGTTGAATGCGTTGCGTGTTTCCGTGGGATTGTCGCTTGCGTTGCGCGTCCAGTCTTCCAGTTTTGACAGGATGCGGCTGAGGGTTGTTTCGAATTGTCGGTCGATTGGACTGAAGGTCACGTCGAGTGATAGTCTGCCGCCTTGTGGGCCGAATTGTTGTCCTTTGAGCATGCTGTTGATGCGGTTGAGTTGTTCTTTGATGTTTTCTTCGTCGGTGCGTAGCGCACGGTTGAGCTGTTGGAAGCTCATGTAGAGTTTTTTGACGCTGTTGGCGTATTCTTCGTCGGTTGCGGCGCGGGTGACGAGCATGTTGAGTTCGTCGAGTTCGTCGAGGAAGTATCGGTAGTCTTCCACGCTTGCCATGACGGTGTTGTCGTCTGTGGAGTGGTTTTTGAGGTAGTCGTCCATGATGCGTTCCGTGTCGGCGCGCAGTTGGTTGGATCTGGCGTCGATTTCTTGGATTCGTGTGCGTGCGATGCGTACGATGTTGCGTAGCGCGCGCGTGTGGAATGGTGTTTCGCTTTCATGGTCGAAGAGGCCTGCGATGAGTTTTGGCCGGTCTTGCGCGCGTACGGATGCGCCGAAGCAGTTCTCGTATGCGTCGGCGAGTAGGTTCGATACCATGCTGGATAGTGTGGCGTCGTCAAAGTCGTCGTTGCCGTAGGCGTCGAGCCATGCTTGTTCGGCTTGGACGGCGTGTTGGGCCTTGTCGAGGTCGTCTTCGGCTTGGTACTGGTTTCTGTTTTCGGCGGTGGCCTGTTGGTTGAGCTGTTTCAGTTCGGTTTGCAGTTGGCCGAGTTCCGGGTCGTTTTCGATGCGTTCGATCTGCCTGCGGATTCGCGTTTCCTGTTCCCGTAGTCCGTTCACGTCGATTTTGCTCCATGGCATGTCGGCTACGATTCGTGCGAGCTCGTGCTCGTCTTGCAGCAGGCTGATGGTGTTGGACATTTGTTCGCTTCGACGGTCGGCGTTCTGCAACGCCTGCTCCGCCTTGTCGAGTTGGTTTTTCAGTTCGGCCAGGTATTGTTCGTTCATGAAGCCGATGACCTGGTGTAGTCCTTTGCTGCCGTGGAATCCACGGTCGCCGGATTTGATTTGTCCGTCGGCCTGCACTTGTCGTTCGTCATGGTTCATGTCGTCGATGGCGTGCACGCAACGCGCGTCGAACCGTGGCGACGTCGTCTGGTTTTTCAGCCATCCGGCGAACGGAGAGTCCTCCCGGTATTGCAGTTTCGACGACATCCAGCCTTCGCTGGCGGAGGATTCGTATTGCATGCCGGTGTCGATGAACCGCCACGTGCGTCGTGTCATGAGTTTCGGGTCGATGGCGCTGATTTTCGCCGCGAATCCTTGCTCGTGGCGTTTGTCGACGAGGATGGTCTGCGCGATGGGCGCGTAGGTGACGTTCATTGCCAGACGCCACTGTTCGTCCTGTTCGTTCACGTCCATCAGTTCGGCCACATACGGCAGTTCGGACGCGTCCAATCCGGTCGCCCGCATGATAAGCGTGCGCGCGTCGTCCATGTCATCGCTGATGCGCGTCCTGTGCGTGAGTTTGCGCTGATAGTCCCGTCGTAGGCTGTCACGGTCGCGCTGGCGGTCGTGACGCTCCCCTACCAGCTGCTGGAATCTGGCGTTCGCGTCCTTCAACCGTTCCTCGTATGTGTCGAGCGTTTCGGCGAGCATGGCGCGTTTGGCGTCCCATGTCTGCTCGCTGTCGGGAAGCCTGCCTTCGACCTGTTCGAATCGTTCGGCTATGACATGACGTTGCCTGCTCGCCTCGTCGATGTCCTGGCGCACGCGTTGAAGATCCTTGCCGAGCTGCTGCAGACTGCCGCCGTCGATGCCTTGGATACGTTCCTTGACGGCGTCGATTCGCGTGTTGAGCTCGCCGACGCGCTGCATCGCCCGATCGATGGCCTCCTGCGACTCCTTGACCTTGCGCTGCGCGGCCGGCAGACCAGCGCGCACTTCGCTGGCCATGCGCGAGCGCGCCCATGCGGACAGTGTTGCGTTGCCATGTTCGCTGTCGGGGTTGATGGGTTCGTATTCGCGTCGTTCGCTGGTTTGCTTTGCGTATTCGCCGTAGCGTGTCTGGATGTTTTGCAGGATGGCGACGCGGGCCATTTTGTCTTCCATGCTGTGGAAGTTTTCGTTGAACCGGTTGTAGTCGTCGACGGTTTCGTGGGCGAGGCGGATGGATTCGGGTATGTCGAGCACGCCTTGCTTGAAGATGTCGTCGAGTTTTGAGGGGGCGTCCGCCGATTGTATTTTGTGCAGGAGGCGGCAGGCGTCGGCGCTTAGGCCCATGTCCTGCCAGATGGAGGCGTGGAATGCCGCGGCGTTGGTGTGCGTGGTGCATTCCGGATAGGTTTTTTCGAACATGGACCGGGTGAATGGTGTGTTGCGGTACTGGTCCATGAGTCGTGGGTCGATGGTTCGGTTCCAGGTGATGTAGCGGCGGCGTAGTCCGTCTTGTCCGTCTCCGGCGTTCAGGTAGAGGAATTTGCCGCAGGAGAGCAGTCCTCCGTCGGTTTTGTTCACGTAGGTGTCGACGATTGCGCCCCAGATGTTCTGTGGGGTGCCGTCGGCGTCTTTGCCGCGCAGGAAGATCGGCGTTTCGCCGTTTTCGCTATCGCTTACGCCGATCATGCCACGCAGGTAGGTGTAGTCGTTGCGTTCCGAACGTCCGGAGTTCGACGCCTTGTTGTAGGGGGTTCCGGATGGGTAGAGGAGTGAGATTTGCGCGTCGACGAGTGTGGATTTGCCTGATTCGCTGGCGCCGGCGAGCAGGGTCACCGGCATGGTTTCGTCCATGGATGGGCGGAATTCGTGCCAGCCGCCGTATGAGCCCCAGTTGACGATTTGTCGGCTTTGTAGCATCCACTTGTCGGAAACGATCTTCATGCCGTCTGCCATCAGTGTTCCTCCTCGTCGAAACGGTTGTCGTCGGTGTTGAAATCGAATGCGTCTTGTTCTATGTCTTCCATGGGCCTGTCGTCCGGGCCGGCGTCGGTGCGGCCGTCGGCGGATGCGTTCTCGTCCGTGGTTTCGGATCCGAGCCACTGGTCGGCGAGGCCGCGGTCGAGCACCATGGGCACCAGTGGCGTGAGGACGTACATGTCGTCGTCTTCGATCGGCGCGAGATACCCGTAGGTGCGCATGCGTGAGATGATGGACGTGATTTTCTTCGCAGTGCCTTCCTCATCGTTGCTGGCGGTGAGGAATCCCGCGCCGGTGGCGAGCAATGCGCGGATGTCGTCGAAGCTGATAAGCCAGTCGCATGGTTCGGCGTTCTGGTTTTCGTATTCCAACGCTTTGATGCGTAGCGCGGCAAGCGTGGCGGCCTCCTCGCGGGTGAGGCTCATACGTGTTTTCAACGAACGGATGCATGTCTCCGAGTCGGTGACCGGCGACGCGTACATGATGCGGTATTTCGTGTTGTCGACCAGTCTGAGCATGTCGTTGTTGAGCGAACGTTCCACGACCTCACGGTTCTCGCAGGCGAGGTCATACAGGCTGCCGTCGATGTAGCGTTCGCGTTTGAGCGCGATCGCGGCCATGCGCGCTTCGACGGGCATGTCGCCGGTGTCGCCGTTGAACAGCGCGGTCGAGGCCTGCTGGCTGCCGGCCTCTTCCAATACCGGCTCCCCTTCTGTCAGGATCGTTTCCTCGATGTTGGCTTCGATATAGTCCGTCATGCTTATCTCTCCTCGATGATGTCGTCGAGCGTCGTTTCGGTGGTGAGAATGGGTTTGGTGCGCCATACGCGTTCGCTGCCGTCGATCGATATGCAGCGCCATGTCACGTATGACGAGTCGTCCTGCGTGCGCAGGGCGCTGAGGAAGCCGACCAGTTCGCTTTCCCTCCGTTCGGCTTTCGGCAGCTGGTTGAAGCTTGCCGCGAGGTCCACGAACATGCCGTCCGATGTCGTCACCGGATTGCTGCGGATAAGCCTGATCATGTGCGTCAGCCGTGGCCCGCATATTTCGACCATGTTCTTGAGGTCCGGCGCTTCGATGGTCGCCGCTGGGGCGTCGTTCAGGCTGGATGATGCGGCGCGCGCCATTGATCTGGCCGGACGAGATGGCAATGTCGGGAATTTCGCCTGCCCGGCGTCCGTATGGTAGGGCCGGCTTTGGTCATTGGGATGGGCTTTGGCTTCGGCGCTGGTCTTTGCGAACAGCTGGTTGAGTTTGGCGAGCATGGTCCGGTAGCTCGTGTCGGTCTGCTGGCGTACGAGACGGCTGACCGCCTCGTCGGACGTGCGGATCTGCCGGCGCACGTCCTCGATGCCTTCATAGATGCGTTTGAGTTCGGAACGCACCTGGTTGAGCAGCACGCTCGGCTCGCCATCCAAATAGGGGTTTCTGGCGATATCCCGCACCGCGTCGTCGATCTCGCGCCGGCCTTCGTCGGTGACGATGACTTGGAACGCGTCTTCGAAACGACGTCCGCTGTCGGATTCGCGGAACGCACGTCGGTATTCGTCATGGTATGCGGTGAGGATGCTTTCCACGCTCATGGCGCCGGCCTGCATGCGCCGTCGGAGCGCGTCGCCGTTGTCCCGTTCGGAAAGGGCGAGCTCGCGCAGGTCGATGGGCACTCCTCGCAGAGTGTTGTGAATCACGCCGATGATGTCGCCGACCTGTTCGGACGTGAGCTTTTCCAAGGCCTCGCTATGTTCCAGCTCGTCGATTTCCTTCTGCCGTTCCTCAATGTCCCTCTTCAGCAGGCGGATGCGCTCGCGCGGATCGGCGGTCAACTGCATGCGAGCATGCTCGATTTCCATGATGATGCTGTTGGCCTGCGCGCCGGACAGCGCTTTCGTGGTGTCCTCAAGCCGGTCGAGCGCTTCGATGGCACGGTGCGCTCGCGCTGTGAGACGGTACAGGTAGCGGTGCGAGGCCACATCCATGGAATTGGCGAGCCAGGCGTAGTCGCCTTCCCCTTCGCGGGCGAGGTCAAGCAGGACCGAATGCGCGGCCTCGCGCGCAGTCTGCCCGTCTTTCAGCGTGTAATCGCCGGTTTCGATGAGCCGGTTGAGACTGCGTGCGAACCGTTCTTCGACGATTTCGCGCGGCAGCTCCCCCGTCAGCGGGTCGAACGTGGAACGCAACAACGCGACGTACAGCATGGAATTGTTACGCAGCAGCAACCGTAGGACACCGGTTTCGTATACGGGTCGAAGCCGTTCCATCTCCCGTCTGATCTCAGCCAACAATACGCCTTTCCATGTGTTCGATGCCTTGGCGGCAAGTCTCCATTCTAAACGAAAACAAGGAAAAGACGCCGCAGTTACAGTACGAATGCGACGTCTTTTCCTGTCATGGAAGAGGGAACCCGGCCCCATCTAATTTCCGGCTAGATGCTCATGCTCATAAGCTGGGCCGCATACTCCTCCACGAGTTCGCTGTCCCGTTCCGTCCACTCGTGGCTGGCGGAATCGTCCGGCACGAAAATAATGTCGCTGTTCTCGTTCATTTGTTTTACCTCCGTCCGTTCCGCTCTCCCCCGGCATCGTTGCCTGTTTTGGCGGAACTTCTCCTAGCCTCTCGCATGGATTATCTCTTTTCAAGAGAACGTTCACATTGTGGTCAAACGTTTTCTCAACAGAGGAGGATTCCAGTTCGGATTTCGGTCGGGATGAATTGAGGATGACGCCCGGATTTGCGGTCGGATATGAAAAAAGCTTCCTTCCGGAAGCTTTCGAATGGAGCGGACAACGGGACTCGAACCCGCGGTCTCAACCTTGGCAAGGTTGCGCTTTACCAACTAAGCTATGTCCGCAAGTTGTTTCCACCGTGGTGGGCAACGAGTAGAAAATATACATGAAGCATGCCAACTCCGCAAATCGCGGCGTGTCGCGCTATTTTCCAACGACCTAAGCCGATGTTATGCCATGGTTCGCGGAGCCGGTGCCAACGATACAACCGGCATTCCGACCGATATCGCCCCTGGTGCGTCCTGTTGCCACATGCCTTGCCGTTCCACCTTTGCGTCCCCGTTGCTTTCTTCGCCTTATGGCAGGCACCCATTATCCAACCACGGCGGATAAAGCAAATGTCGTTGGGGGCGTAAGCGGTTGACACGGATTGAAAGCGACTAGGCGTCCCACTGACAACGGGCGAGATCGACTCGCAGTCCGGAAGCTCCGGCGTTCGAGTCTTTCATCTTGCCTGACTCGCTTAGTTCGGGCATACCTTTCGGAGAGATGAAGACAACGCCTTCCTCTTCGAGCAGAAGCCGCTGTCTTTCCGGACCGCCGAACGCGAATCCGGGTGCCAACGAGCCGTCTCGGAACACCACACGATGACATGGAATCACACCCGGCTCAGGATTCGAATGCAGGGCATAGCCGACAAAACGCGCGTTGCGTGGCGCTCCGGCCAAAGCCGCAACCTGCCCATAGGTGGCGACTTTACCCTTCGGAATGCGCCGCACCACCTCATAAACACGCCTGCTGAACAATCCCTTCTCCATTCGTTGTCCCATTCCTCAAGAAACTAGTCGAGGATGACGCCGGCGGAGAGCATTTGCTGGCGGGCTGCGATGCCGAGTTCTTCACTGACCGGTTCGGTCAGGTTTTCGATGACATGCACTTCAAGTCCAAGCTTACGGGCGTCCAGCGCGGTTTCCTTGACACAGTGCGATTCGGCCAAGCCAACCACGTCGACGCATTCGATACCCGCGGATTCCAATGCAACGGCAAGCGTACGCCCTGTAGCCATGTCAGAGGCGACCTGTTCGCGGGAAGGAATCGAATCCGTATTATCCTCGTATCCTTCGAACCCCGAATATGACGGCGAATACTGTCCCTTCTTGAAATGATGCTCTACATGCAGCGCGGCGATCGCTGGATGAAGTTCGGCGCCGGGAGTGCCGGCCTTGCCGTGCACGGGCCACGTATCCACATAGTCGGGTTGCTCCGACCAGTGTGAGCCGGGCTCGATATGCCAATCCTGCGTGGTTGCGATGTATTCGTACTCGCCGCGATGCGCATTCACGTAATCCGCGATACGTTCCGCGACGGCATTGCCACCGGCTACACCCAGTTCGCCGCCTTCGCAAAATGTCGGCTGCACATCCACAATGATCAAAGCTTTCTTCATGTTTGCTCCCTTCCGAATTTGCCTGCTCACCAGAATAATCTGATTGTTACGCTTCCGCGCAATCTATTCCATTTGCGATTGCGTACCACGCGGTGGGATTCACGTGGTTACAGGCGTTCGGTATGATGTTCGATTGGCGTTTGGCCTTATGAAATGATGGGCAGGCCGTTATGTGCGGCACAGCCAGTTTGGAACGACAGTAACGAAAGTGCAGAGGTGTTGAGGCATGGCAATTGAAGCGCAGGAGCTTGAGATTCAGATCGGCGCGCGCACGTTGCTGCATCCCACGAATTTCCACGTCGCCAAGGGCGACAAGATCGGTCTGGTCGGACGTAACGGCGCCGGCAAGACCACGCTCACCCGCGTGATCACCGGCGACATGCTGCCCACCGCCGGCAAAGTGCGTGTATCGGGCAAGCTCGGCTATCTGCCGCAGGACACGCATGCTGCCGATCCGGAACAGACCGCGCTCGACCGCATGATGAGCGCGCGAGACATCGCTTCCATCATCAGTCGTATCCGCAAGGCCGAAAAGGAAATGACCGACCCGGATCCGGACGTCATGACCCGAGCGATGAACCGTTACGACAAGGCCATGCAGGATTTCGAAAAGGCCGGCGGCTATGCGGCACAGTCCGAAGCGACCGCAATGGCGGCAAGCCTTGGCCTGCCGCAGGAGGTCATGGGCCAGCAATTGGGTACGCTTTCCGGTGGTCAACGCCGTCGTATCGAATTGGCACGCATTCTGTTCTCTGACGCGGATACGCTAATCCTTGACGAGCCGACCAACCATTTGGACGCCGACTCCATCGAATGGTTGCGCGGATACCTGAAGAAATACGAGGGTGGATTCCTGGTCATCTCCCACTCCACCGAACTGTTGGATGAAGTGGTGAACAAGGTATGGCATCTGGATGCGCAACTCGGACAGATCGACATGTATTCCCTCGGTTGGAAAGCCTACCTGCATCAGCGCGTGGTTGATGAGGAACGTCGTCGTCGCGAACGTGAAGTGGCCGAGAAGAAGGCGGAACGCCTCATGCAGCAGGGTATCCGCCTGCATGCGAAGGCGACCAAGGCCGTGGCCGCGCAGAACATGATGCGTCGTGCGGAGAAACTTCTCGAGAACACGTCCGAGGCACAAAAGCAGGAGAAAGTGGCGGATATCCGGTTCCCGGAGCCGGCTCCGTGCGGTCGCACGCCGATCATGGCGAAGGATGTGTCGAAAGCGTATGGTTCGAACATTGTATTCGCCGGCGTGAATCTGGCTATTGACAAGGGCTCGCGTGTGGTGATTTTGGGATACAACGGTGCCGGTAAGACCACCACCCTGCGTCTGCTCGCGCATTTGGAAGAGCCGGACACCGGTTCCGTGGATTACGGTCACGGCTGCAAAATCGGCTATTTCGCGCAGGAACATGACACGCTTGACCTGAATGCCACAGTGTTGGAAAACCTCATTCATGTGGCTCCGGAACTGAATGATACGCAGGCGCGTTCGATTCTCGGCTCGTTCCTGTTTTCCGGGGATGATGCGTTGAAGCCGGCTCGCGTGCTTTCCGGTGGTGAGAAGACTCGACTGGCGTTGGCTACTTTGGTGACCAGCCGTGCGAACGTGCTGCTGCTCGACGAACCGACCAACAATCTTGATCCGGCCTCACGAGATGAGATTCTCAAGGCTATCGCCAAGTATGAGGGTGCCATTGTGCTCGTCACCCACGATGAGGGCGCGGTGCAGGCATTGAACCCGGAACGCGTGCTGCTCATGCCCGACGGCGACGAAGACCTATGGAACGATTCCTATCTGGAATTGGTCGCCGAAGAGTAAGCCGAGTAATTCGAGTTTTATTCGGATTGTATTTATGCCGGACGCGAAAACGTCCGGCTTTTTCTTTCCACATGCGTTTCGAGCACGTTCGGTATTTCCGTATTTGTCTTGTGGTCTGCGAACAATCTGTGATTTGCAAGCGGCCCCGACTCATGAATCGCATCTTGCATGCCCATTGAGGGCTTGAGCCGATTCGTTTGCCAGGAAGTCGCCATTGCGATCGTCCGAACCTTTTCGGATTTCGTTGTGCGCCCCCTAGCCTTCCGCGCTCCTGTTGGAACATGACGTGCGGAACAGACCAGAGGGGCCGATGCAGCAACACATCGAACGCATAGCGAAAGGAAGTTCCATGCCACGTAACGGCAAGGAGGGCATTCTCTTCAGTTTCATCATGTCCGCGATCATGATTTATGTGATGGCGGCACTCAATTACGGCGTACGTATCGGTGACGTCGGTGCGGCGGCGTGGAGCTACGCATTGTTCAACTGGCCGTTGGCCTACGTGGTCGGCATGATTTGCGATTTGTGCATCTGCACGCCAAGCTCCCGCGCGATTATGAATACATTCTGCGCGGCAACCGACCGTGCGGTATGGAAAGGCATCACGGTCAAATTCCTCATGGTGGTGCTGATGACCGTGTTCATGACCGTATTCGGCGCCATCATGGCATTCGGTTTCACATTCGGCGCGTTCACGGGATTCTGGCGCATGTTCCCCTACAATTTCACCATCGCGTTGCCGATTCAGATGCTGATCGTCGCACCATTGTCCGGCAAGATAGTTCACGCCATCGGCGATGCCGCCGGATGGAACAAGTCCGCGCAACAGCATGTTCCCGCTTTGGATGTCAAGACCGTTGCCGATGTGATGCAGCATGACGTTTACACGGTAGCCTCGGATGCCGAGGTACGTGACGCAGTGCGCATGATGTTGGAAAAGAACATCAGCGGCATGCCTATCGTCGATGACGAACGCCACGTGGTCGGCTTCATCTCCGATAGCGACGTACTGCGCCGCTTCGCACAAGACAACGCGCCGGTTTCCGACATTTCCACGCTGGTCACTGGCATGGCCCGCGGCGAATTCCCGGAACTGTCTCACGCAGAACTGCTTGATATGAACGTCATGGTTATTGCCGCAAAGCCGGCCGTCACCGTGCAATCGGATGCCAATATCGCGCAAGTCTGCCAGATGTTCGGCTATCAACAGTACAAGAAAGTGCCGGTGGTTGAACAAGGCAAGCTCGTGGGCGTCGTCAACCGTGGACGCCTCACCCGCCGTTCCTTCGAAGCATGCCTTGGTACTGCCGAATAGCAATTAAATAATAACTAAATACTGCAATAAGTGGAGGGCGCCGAATCTGTCAATCGACGCCCTCCACTGTTTATCTCATTCCTTATTGCAATCAAACCGAATCATGCGCGATATGCGCAAGCCTTCACCGGCTTCGCTTGGTGAGCGGCTCCCAAGGTTCAAGCTCGACCGGCTGATCGGCCAGTATTTCGCGTGTGGTCTCATCGAGATACTCCTTGCGAATGATCAGTTCGGTAACATAACGGTCGAACCAAGCATCGGACGCCACATAATAGCCATCCTGACCATTATCCTTGCCCCAACTGTTCTCCACCTTCCAACGGTTTGGACGCCCGTCAGCATCCAAATTCACGCCAGTCAACGTCATGGCATGATTGCTTGGGCAATCGCCATACTCCAATCCCTTGGCCTTGTCGAACGTGAATTTCGTACCGAAAAGCTGGTCAACGCGCACGGTATCGCAATCAAAATAGCCATCGCCACGCAACGAGAACTGCATGCAATCACAAGCGAACCAAATCGGATGACCGTCACTGATCTGGTCCACAGCAGCCTTCTTGAACACGTCAAGAGGCACGTTCGCAAACTCCATATCACCCGCTTCCGCCACATTGGCGGAAAAACGAATACGATACCGCTTGCCAAACGGACGACTCTCCATCGGCACATTGCATAACGTGACCAGATCGTTCACATCCACCGGCACATACTTCTTATAAAACTCCATCGGAGTGATACCGAATTCACGAATCTGCGGACGCTCATCCTTACCGGTTTTCGCAGCCTTTTCAGACGAACCCTCCCCCGTGGTTTTCTTCTTGCCGTCATCCTTGTCATCGCTCGTACGCGCAAGAAAATCAAAACGCTCCGGAGGCTCACCCAATGCAATCGCACACATGCGATACACCGTAGCCATATCCGCATTCTTCAACGCACGCAACTCATCCAACGACGTTCCAGCCGCATGACGGTCACGCAAATCGGACGCGAACTCACGTAGCTTCGTATTCAAATACTGCTTGAACGCATCCGAACTCTTCGAATTAGCCGACTCCGGATAAGCACTCTTCGGCACCAAACCATACTTGTTCACCAAATTGGCAAACATCTGCCACCAACCACCATCATCGGCCGGACCATAATTAATCGCCTCGAACACACGACTATCCAACGGCTCATCCAACGTGGCAAGCACATTCTCCAAATACGTGTTCGACTTCTCCATCGTATCCCAGAAAAACAGGTAGGTTTCCGAAAACTCGAAATCCTCCAAATTCCAACGATGCATCAACTCATAACGCAACGTATTAAGCGCCGCAAACATCCAACAACGCCCCGAACTACGCTGATTGGTGATACTCCCCTGCTTCAGCTCGATGGAGAAATCATTCTGCAGCACGCGCTCGCCCTTATAGTCGGTGGCTGCGGCGAGCACACCGGATGATACTGCCGCGTTGGCTGCCACCAGATTGGCGCGGTCAGCGTTGAAGTCTGTGGAATACTGTTTGAGCAGCGCAGGGTCGAGTGCTTTGACGTCACTCATGGTTCATGGTCCTTTCGATATGTTCGATTTCGGATTCTATGTCGCGCAGGCGGCAACGCAGGTCGGATTCCACGTCTACGCCGTCACGTTGCGCTTTGCGGATGATGGCGATGATTTCGTCAGCGTAAGGATGATCGCCATCATGCTGTTCGTCCATTTGACTTGCGCTTGTTGTGAATGCTGTTTCAAGCTGATCGCAATACTGCGATTTGTGTACTCTCGATACGATTTTCGTGGCGCGCGGCAATGCGCCTTGCGCGTGGGAGATGCCTTCGAGCATGGACTTGCGATGCTTTTCTTTCTGTTTCATCGCTTCCCACAGTTTCAACGTATCTTGCGCATTTTCCGGTGCTGGCGCGGAAGCGTCGGTAGCGTCGTCTGATTGGAAGACGTGCGGATGTCGGGTGATGAGCTTGTCGACGAGACGATTGCACACTTCGTCGATGCCGAACGGATCCTGCGCATCCACGGCACACACTTGCGCTTGGAAAACGGATTGCAGCAGCATGTCGCCGAGTTCTTCACGCATGTTGTCGCGATCGTTCGTTTCCACGGCGTCGATGTATTCGTAGGTTTCTTCCAACAGTGGTTTAAGCAGGCTTGTATTGGTCTGCTCGCCGTCCCAAGGGCATCCGCCTGGTTCGTGCAGAATGCGTACGACCTGCTTGACACGGTCCAACGCGCTAGGCGCATCGCGTACAGGGGCAAGTTTCAAACAGTGTTCGAATTCTTCGGGCAACTGATAATCATCATGTGCGGCTTCAGTCATGCCACTGATTCTTCTCGCATGTGCCGACCATGCGATCGTAACCGTTAATGGGCAGATTCCTCCACCCACTGGAGAATTTGGTGCGCTCATGTGCTCGTCAGCGGGAAGAATCTTCCAGTAGCTGGAAGATTCGGGACGCTCACAGTCACCTCAGCGTGCTGGTGATCTGGTCGACGGTTTCGCCGTCTTTGCGTGCGACGGGCTGGAGGATGGTTTCGTCCTCGGATGCGTAGTAGTAGCCTTCGGCGGTGACTTCGGTATCACCGTTCCATGTGTTGTGGGTGGTGCCGTCCACGCCGGCCCAGCGGAGCGTGCTGGTGCCGGTCACGTTCTCGCTGATCGAGCTGCCGTTACGGCTGGTGGTGACCGTGTCCGCCACGTTCTGCGTGTCGCCGGCCTTGGTGGTCGTGCCGGATGCCTTCGTAGCCACGCTCAGCGTGTAGCTCGGCGGGGCGGGCTGGTATTTGTCGAGCACGATCACGACGATGCTGCGGGTCGAGTCGACATGGCGTTCCATGATCTTGTCGACGCTGTTCGACGGATCGTCGCTGAAGCCATCGCCGGTGTGATAAGACTGAGATCCAGCGTAGTTGTAAGTGTTCGGTGCGACGTACTTGTACCAGTTGTCCTTCCATATCTTCGCGTCGTAGACGCCGGACCCGTTCCACACGCTGGTGGTGGACCCGTTGCCGGACGCCGCGCCACGGCCACGACGCGGCAGTCGCCGTCGCCCTCGCCCGGATGCCTCTGGCGGAAGCCGGCCACGCATTCCGCGTTCGCGTCGCTCAACGCCTTGGCGGCCTTGCCGGCCGAATCGTCCATGCGCACGCCCCGCGCGGCCATGGCGCGGCTCACGCTGTTCAGGTCCGTCGCGGAACCCCACGACCCCGTCGCGTCGTCCTTGTAGGCCCAGAACTGCGCGGACGAACCGCCACCGCCCGTGCCTCCCTGATCTCCGCCGCCGCCACCGGCGTAGGCGGTGCCCGCGGTCAGACCGCCGGCCAACGTCGCCGTGGCGGCGAGCAGGGCCAGCGTCTTTCGCCTTCCGTTACTGTTCTTGGAACCCAATGTTCCGTCTCCTTTCAGAGATCCATCTGCAGATGTTCACCCCACTCCCGGTGGGGTCGGACAGGAGAACAAATCCCGTCCGAACACTTCACATGCCCAGCCGTCGACAAACGTCGATATCGGATTCGTTTCCGTCATCCACCTGCTATGCAACCCGGTTTCGGGCGTGTCGGGTTGGACATTTTCCCGGAAGGCTGCGGATACGAAAAAGGGACCCCGAAGGGTCCCTTGAGAAGAAGAGTCGTCTGAATCAGTGCTGAATAATGTTCCCTGGATGCCAGCTGCCATCCGGCTCTACGCCGTACCCTCCGCTGCTTGGAACGAAGTCGGGCGCGCTGCTGCTGGAACCACCGCTGGTCGAACCCGACGTGCCGCCTGAATACGAGGGCGTGTACGACTGTTGGGGAGCCGAATACGACTGCTGCATCTGCGTCTGGGCCTGTGCGGCGGCCTCCTCCTCGGCCTTGCGCTGCGCCTCCTCGTCCGCCTTCGTCTTCGCCGTCACCGAGTCGTTGACCTTCTTCGACGCGGCCGCGATCTTGTCCGCATCCCTGGCCTTGACTGCCTTGGACAGTTCGTCGCGCGTCGCCGCATCGGCGACCTTGCCGTCCGAATCCTTCAACAACCGTTCCGCATCGGAAACGGTCTTCTCCAGTTTCGAATCGTTCACGGCCCTGACCGCTTCTTTCAAGCTCTTCTCGTGTTTCCCGTACCAGCCGGTGTTCTTTTCAATCAGGCTGGTCTTCGACTCGTAATCCGCCTTCGAATCGGCCACGCAGGCGACCACGTCAGGCTCGTTCGCCTTCAACGCTTCGGCCAACGCATCCACGGTCTTCGCGTCCGCCACCTGCTTCACGGTGATCTGGGAGGCTGTGGCCGCGTCGCCATCCACCAGCCCGGAATACGAGTCCGCCGCCTTGCGGTAGCTTTCCAACGCTTCCACACACGCCTGTCTCGCCTCGGCCAGCTCATGGTTCGCGTAGGTCTTCCAAACGAACCAGCCGCCACCAGCCAGCACAGCCACGGCCGCGACCGAAGCCACGGCGATCACAGCAGGCTTTCTGCTCTTCTTCTTGTTTTCAGTTACATTCTTTGACCCGGCATCGCTTATATTCGGGTTGGAAACTTCAGATAGTTTTCCCTGCATACTTGTGCTTTCGATGAGTTATGTCACATACGTTTTAGGAAAAGGCGGATGGGAATCGTTCGTTCCCATCCGCACATCATTTTCTAGGATTTTATGGCAAAAACCTACTTGGCGTGGCGTGCCATAAGACCGTAACGGCCGTCACCACGACGCTTCAGCATGAGCGTGGCTCCGGCGGTACCGGCGGCCATAATGGTAAACACGGCGGTCTCCATCACGTCCACGCCCGTGTCGCCAAGCTTGGCCTGCGTGGAGGTCTTCACGGCCGCCCTGTTCGCACTGTTCGCACTGTCCGGAGTATCAACCGTGATGGTCGTATCCTTCGACGGGGTGACAACCTTGTGGGCCTTGTCGTACGCGTCCTGCGCGGATTCCGCGTCGGACTTCGCCGTGGCCAATGCGGTTTCGGCTGTCTTCAGCGTGGCGTTCACTTCAGCCAGAGCAGCCTGGGCGGCATCCACATCGGCCTGCGCGTCAGCCGCCGACTGGTCGGCATCCTTCTTAGCCGACTGGGCGGCATCCAGTTCGGACTGCGCCGCATTCGTGGCCGGGTCGGAAGCATACGCATCATCCACCTTGGATTGAGCGTCCTGCACATTCTGCTGGGCATTATCATAAGCGGTCTGGGATTCGGATACGGCCGTGTTGGCCTTGTCGAGCGCATCCTTCGTCGGATCGGCCGACTGGGTCTGGCCCACCATCGGATCGGCGGCCGTCTCATCTGCCATGGCGGGCGCGGCCATACCGGCCACCTCGGTCAAGCCTGCGATGGTCGCAACGGCCAGTTTCTTCGGATTCTCCATATTCTCCATTTTCTCCATCCTGTCTCCCGGAGCGTTATGACAGGGGCGCATGCGTCCCCGAATGCACCACCCACCCTACCACTTTAGGGGGGGGGTAAGTGTGTCTCGCATCTCGAGATAAACAAACCAATCGCATCCGAGACATACCTCCACCTAGACGCCTTTGCTTCAAGAAAACGGGTTTTACGATCTATTAGATATGGGGGTAATCCATTAGATTAGAGGAATCATACGAAAGGAAATGTAATGAGCTATAGCATTGAGCAGTTCATACTGGATAGCGGCATTACTCGCGCCGAGGTTGATGAGGCTAAAGCTCGGATGTTGGAAAGGATGCATATGTAGGGGCTCAAGGAGACGCATAACAAGAAAGCACATGAAAAGGAGGAGCTGGCACTCCGAACTCATCGGAATGCCAGCTCCTCCTGAAAACCGTATCGTCGCCTCATACTCTACGTCTCATAACCATAGGTACACCGCACACCACTACGAGACGATTTTGTGGTCGGCGCGGTAGAGGTCGGGCTCTACGTAGATTTCGAAACGGAACCACGGCAGCGCGGTACGCACGCTTCGTTCGATTTTGTTCACGGTTTCAACATCGTAATCGCGGTCGAGCTTGCTGGTCTGCACCTTGACGCACAGCAGAATGTCATCCTCGGACATATGCACGGTCTGCATATTCAGCAGTCGTTCCACACCAGGCGTTGAAATAACAGCCTGCTCAATCTTCTTGCGCGTATCCGAATCGACGGCCTCACCAATCAACAGCGAACCGGATTTGAACATGAGCAGCAACGATCCCGCAATCAATACAAGACCAACCATCAAACCGCCGAATGCATCAAATATCTCATTATCAAACAGAATCGCAAGACCGATGCCAGCCCCTGCGAATGCCAAGCCGATCAAAGCAAGCGTGTCTTCCATAATGACGGACGCAAGCTCCGCCGACTTGGTACGCCTCCAAAAACGGAACACACCCATATGGGCCACACCCGTGCGCTCCATACGCTCGTTCGCTTCCTTGATGCTTTGATGCAGGCCGTAGCCTTCCAAACAAGCGCTGATAAACACCACGATAAACGCCACCAGCAGTTCCATCTGGTTGACGTCACGCAGTGCGGGGTCTTCGGCAATGGCGAACAATTTCTTCACCGCCTCCGAAGTGGAGAAGAAACCACCGACGAAAAACAGCAGCGTCGCCACTACGAACGAAGCGAGATATTTGGCGCGGTACAGACCGAACGGATGATCGCCGTCCGTCTTATGCTTGGAGAAGCGACCGCCTGCCATGAGCACGATTTCGTTGGAACAGTCGGCGATGGAATGCACCGATTCGGAAAGCATCGCGGACGATCCGGTAAAGAACGCCGCAGCGAGCTTGGCGATGGCCACACCAATGTTGGCTCCGAGCGCCGCTTTTACGGCCGCTCCTTGATGTTCTGCCTCCTGTTGGCGAATATCGTTCGGATTGCTCGTACTACTGTCGTTGGAATCTTGCGATTCGTTCATTGCCTTTCCATTTCTTTCTGGAGTTAATACAAGACATATTCAATCATACATAGGGTGCTGTCATAGGGTGCCACCCGGATTGACACGCTTGCAGGTTCAGCGAAAAATCACTTCCTTGCACAGCGGATAGCCCCACGCGAACTGACATGCCATAGTCAGGAACTTCACCAACACCGCATTCCACCCGAATGCGGAAGGCAGCCATGCCAGCATGATCGAACCGAACAGGTAATTCCAAACCCACAGCAGCATGAACAAAGCCACGCTACGGCCGAAATTGCTGGACGATTTGAACGTGACATTGCGGTTCATCAGGAAGTTGTACGAAGCCGACAGCACGATGGCCACGCCGTTCGCGATGGCGGATGGTACGGAAAGCACATGCAGCAAGGTGAACGATCCGAATTCCACAATGGTTTGCGTTGCCGACACCAACAGATATTTGCCGAGCGTTTTCGGCTTTTTCGATGATTCCTGATTGGAGGATTTCGGATTATCCGACGTACCACTTTGCGCTGCCATTGCCTGCCGCCCGGTCCCATCACTCATATCACCCCCCCCCCGAATCATATGTCGTTCAATCGCAAAACACTATAATGCGCCCGTCTCATATTCCCGACGTAATCGTGCATTTTTCTGAAGGATTGACTAGTCTTCCCTAGGTATTTTCACTGACAGCACAACAAGGAGCATCCAATGACGTATTCCCAGAACGCGCCGTTCCGCGCCGACGTGGTCGGCTCATACCTGCGTCCGGCAGAACTCAAGCAGGCTCGCGCCGATTTCGCAGCAGGCAAGATTGACGAGGCCGAACTCAAGGCCGTGGAAGATAATGCCATTACCGAACTGGTCGCCAAGCAGAAGGCCGCCGGTCTGCACGTCATCACCGACGGTGAATTCCGCCGTGGCTGGTGGCATCTCGACTGCATGTGGGGCTTCGCCGGCGTGGAAAAGGTGTCGATGGACAAGGGCTATTTCTTCCACGATGAGGAGACCCGCGCCGAATCCGCACGCCTGACCAGCAAGATCGCCTTCGACCCGGCCCACCCGTTCGTTGAGCATTTCAAGTTCATCAAGCAGTTCGAAGACGACACCGCCATTGCACGCCAGACCATTCCGGCTCCGGCACAGCTGTATGCGGAGCTGTTCCGCCCGGAGAACATCGCTTCCGTGCACGAGTTCTACGGCGACACCCAGAAGGATTACGACGAGCTTGCCGACGACAACGCCAAGGCCTTCCATGGTCTGATCATGGCATTGTATGAGGCCGGCTGCCGCAATGTTCAGCTGGATGACTGCACATGGGGCATGTTCTGTGATCCGAACTTCAACCAGCATTACACCGCCGATGAGTTCGCCGCCATGCAGGAACAGTATGCCGCCATGAACAACGCCGCCATCGAGGATCTGCCAGAGGATCTGGTGATCACCACGCACGACTGCCGTGGCAATTACCACTCCACGTGGGCTTCCGCCGGCGGATACGCCACTGTGGCCGACGTGCTTTTCGGCAAGGAAAACGTCGCCGCCTACTACCTGGAGTTCGACGATGATCGTTCCGGCGACTTCGAGCCGCTCGCCAAGGTTTCCGGAGATAAGAAGGTTGTGCTCGGTCTGATCACTTCCAAGAAGCCGGAACTTGAGGATCCGGAAGTGATCAAGGCTCGCATTGCCGAAGCGGCCCAGTATGTGCCGCTTGACCGCTTGTGCCTGTCCACCCAGTGCGGTTTCGCGTCCACCGAGGAAGGCAACAAGCTTACCGAAGAGCAGCAGTGGGCCAAGATCGCGCTCGTGCAGTCCGTCGCCAAGGACGTATGGGGCGAGTGATGATCGCACACGCGTAGCGCGCTTGTAAAAAACATATAAGGGGCTGTTTGCAATCCAATCGTGACTGGCAAACAGCCCCTTTCGTACTGAAGCGAACGAAATCCTACCGCAATCAGCCTTGCATCTGCTCCGCTGCATCGTTGATGCAACGAATCGCATTCAGCGTACGCGGATACCCGATATACGGCATGCACTGCGAAATAACGGCAATCAGAAATGCCTTCTCATTGCCTACGCCCATATTGGCCTTCGCATGAGACGTCAGCTGCGGCTCGCAACCGCCCTGCGCGGCAAGGAAGCACAACGTGATCATTTCACGCTCACGCGTGCTCAAGCCATCGCGCGTGTAGTAGTCGCCGAAGCAGTTGCAGGCAAGCCACTTGTTGATGTGTCGCGTATCTTCGGGGCCGGATTGCGTGAATCCACGCATTCCTTCACCGAAGATTTCGATCTGCTTGTCTTCGCCCGCCCTGGCACGCGTTTCCGGCGTGGTGGTGCCTTGCGGTTCAAGCGGAAGATGCACGTTGGCCGCGCCGAGAAAGTTGTTGAGTTTCTTCAGGAACGGCAGGATTTTGCCGAAACCACAGTATGCGGTCGCCTGATACACCATTTCCTTGATGGCGATGGACGACAGTCCGGTTTCGTAGGCCACCGGCAGCATCATTTCGAAAGCATCCAAGCCTTGGCATCCGACCAGCACGGCAAGAATGGCCAAAGAGCGGGTTTTGTCATCCAAATCAGGATGGTTCGCTCCCGGTTCGTTCACCACTTCGTCATAAGCGAAATTCGAGAAGAATTATATCTAATTCCGGATCGGTTTGTGACAATGTCCTGTCATTATTCCAGAACGAATTCATCCGTTTGTGCAGCTCTTCAAACAAGATTTGCTTCCTTTCGTTTGATTTGCGCTTATTCTATCGTCGGTATATTGCTCAGACCTCACTGATGCGCAGCAGCGACTTTACGGTGCGGCGCTCGTCCATGGCCGCGTACGCTTCCTGAATATCGTCGAGCGTGTATTCGGAGGTGTAGACGATGCCGGGATTGATGTTGCCGTCGAGCACTTCCTTGAGCAGTCGCTGCAGATCGTACGTGCGCACCGGTGCCGGACCGCCGCGCAGACCAACGTTGCGGTAGAACAGTCCTGGAATATCGGCTTCCACGCCGTGCGGCAAGCCAACGCGCCCGACTACAGCGCCCGCACGCGCAACCTTCATGGCAGTGTCGTTCGACAATGCGGACCCTACGCATTCAAGCACGGCGTCGGCACCGTAACCATCAGTCATTTCCAGTACCTTGGCTACAGCCTCGTCGCCACGTTCCTCCACGAAATCGGTGGCACCGAATTCGCGTGCGATACGTTGGCGGTCGGCATGGCGGCTCATGGAAATGATGCGGGTGGCGCCCATCAGCTTGGCGGACAGCACTCCGCACAGGCCGACCGCACCGTCGCCGAACACGACTGCGGTGTCTCCCGGCTTGATTTCGGCGGAAGCAGCCGCATGGTAACCGGTCGACATCACGTCAGAGAGGGTGAGCAGCGATGCGAGCATTTCGTCGGAGAAGCTCTTCGCGTCGCCCGGAACGACCACCAGCGTGCCATCGGCCTCGGGAACGCGCAGGTATTCCGCCTGGCAGCCCAATCCCTCGTCTCCGAAATATCCGCCGTGGGGGCAGCTGGATTCGAAACCGGCCTTGCATACCGGGCACTTGCCGCAGCTGAACGGGAACGGTACGATCACGAAATCGCCCGGCTTGGCCACGGTCACGTCGTCGCCGATCTGCTCGACCACGCCGATGGCCTCATGTCCGGCCTGAGTGTTGGGTTCCTTGCTGCCGTCGCGGTAGAACCACAGGTCGGATCCGCACACGCATGCGCGTACCACGCGGATGATGGCATCTCCCCCATCGATGATGGTCGGTTCGGCATGCTCTTCGCATGCCATCTGCTTGACTCCCTTGAAGATCGCTGCCTTCATGAGTTGCTCCTTTGTTATACGAATTGAATTAAGGTAACGTCTGCGATGACGCCTCGACTTATGCGTCAGCCTTGCTACGAATCTGTTTTTTCACTGTTTCGATGACATCGTGGTTTTCCTCCAGAAGTCGTTGCGCTTCGTCGTCATGGCCTTCCGCCACGGCACGCCAATACAATGTTTTAAGGGAAACATAGGCTTGCTGCATGCGGATGCTTTCGGCTTTTGCGGCCAAACGCAACGCCTGCGCGTCCAGTAGCGCCATTTGCCTGCGCGCACCTTCGGTTCCGTCGAAACGGTTTTTCAGATACTCGCGCATGGCGTCAAGCGGCATGCCAGTCGCAGACAAGCAGGAAATAGTGACCAACGATTGAATGTCTTCGTCGGTGTAGGCGCGATGGCCAGAACTTGGGTCACGTGCGATCGGGGCAATGATACCGATTTGCTCGTAGTAGCGCAAAGTGGATTCGGGAAGTCCGGAAATCATGGATGCTTCACGAATCGTATGCCATGTTGTAGTGCTCATACCCTGCACTGTAAAAACTTAAAGTGCTTGAAGTCTAATTGGCGTGTTGCATGCTATCTCATAGCAAAAGAACATGTAATCCTGACAATTAGCTAAGTTGCGTCTGCAAAGCGTAACTTACGTGTTCATCGTAAGGAACATCAGACCACGCTGTTTTGGACGAATGCCACCTCACAACAAAAAGCTCTTATGCTGCTGAGTTGAATGAAATCGTGCGGATTAGATGTACTGGACTGGACCGTACGCCCGGATTTGGAATATTTGTAACGATATTTTGGATACAGGGAAATCCATGATGCGTATTCGGCAAACAACACGTCGTATAATACCTTTCGTCGTTCCTGCCCGAGCCGCGCAGGTCGAGGAACGGCCCACGGCGACTGCCGCGATCTCCGACTCACGGTGCACGGCATCGACCAACGCAAGGATTCATTATCATTATGGCGAAGCCATTCTCTAAAACCGTTATTCATAATACAGACGCGAAGCTGTCGAAGCAGGTAAGGCAGCCTTTGAAAACAAACCAAGGAATACACAAGGCCCTCACATGGCGTGTGGTCGATATCGCGGTCGGCGCGGCGGTCGGCGTGATGTCGGGAGTGATGTTTTGGGTGTTCGACGGCCTGTCGTATGGTCTTTTTCCGTTGATGACTTTGATTCTTCCTGGTTCAGCGGCGCTACTTCATGCTTTGTTCTACTTCCCCGCCACGCTGGGCTCTCTGATCGTGCGCAAGCCGGGAGCTTCGGCCTACGTGCTTTTGGTCGCATCGTTCGTCGAGGTGGTACTCGGCACGAAATACAGTGTGAGCTTGGTGGTAATCGCATTGCTGCAGGCGGCAGCCGCAGAAGCGGTATTCGCACTGTTCCGCTACCGTCGTTGGACGCTCGGCGTCACCATTCTGTCTGCTTTGGCGATTGGAATCGTCTACAACTTCTACCTGCTGTTCTTCTACTATCAGGCATTCACGTTCTTCAGCCCGCGAGGCATCATCGGCACTATTTGCGAGCTGCTTAGCGCGGTGGCATTCGCCGGTTTCGGTTCCTGGGGAATGTATTGCGCTTTACGTAAGTCAGGTGTTCTGTCGCGATTCGCTTCCTCGCATAAGGAACATAACGAAGAAAACGCCTGAAAGTACGTTTGAAAGCATGCCTCGACCATTTTAATTTTTTAATCAAATCTCATCAGTTTTACTGATTAAAAGGACGCAACGCCGGCTGCGACGTTGCGTCCTTTTATGCCATCGCACATAGTGCGATTACTGCGGAATCTTCGAACTCGAAATTCCCGGAATCAATCGGCGGTGATCAGCTCGCTCGAATCCATGTCGAAGTCGGACATGGCAAACGAGCGGATCGCCGGATCCTCATACGTGTTCATGTAATACGTGTTAGTCTTTCCGGAATAACCGCTGGTGAACAGCGTGCGCTCGAACTGGCCGTTGCCCATCTTGGACATGCCTTCAACCATCTGTACGGAGGCCAGCGTGTGGAACAGACGAGACACATTGGCGGACTCGTTGTTCTGCTGTGGATAGTGCGTGTTGGTGTAGGCGACACGTACGAAACGCGACGGCGAACTCACGTCACCGGGAATGCCGTGCATGCTCACGCCGGCGCCCCATGCGCTCAGTTCCGCCTTGCCCCAAGTAGTCGGCTCCGCCATTTCGTTGCTCACGCACATGTAGTTGCGCAGGTTTTCCATATGGAAGTCGAAGGTCGGTTGATTGGTGAGCACATCCACATCGTCATGATGAACATGCATGCCATCAGCCATCTGCTCGATGACGATGCTACGGGTGCCATCGCCAATGAACCAGTGCAGCAAGGACTCCTGCTGGCCGGGCACGACCTGCGAAACGAGCGTCACGTCCTTCAACGCCTCTTCGACTTCGTCGACACTGTCGAAATTGCGTGCCACCCACAGCGGGAATTCGAAAGTGGCGACGTTTTCGGTTCCCTCGACCGGTTCGTGCGCGAAGGAGGCGTATCCGGGGAAGTTCAATCCGGCGATGGCCAAGCCGTGCTCGTTGGCGCAATCGAAATACATGGGGCGATCGGCCATAACCACGCCCACGCCGATCACCGCATTCGGCTCGCTCTTGCCTTTGGCCCCATACGCATAGTCATACCGGTAGCCTCGCGGAGTGACCAGAATGGTCTCGCCGTAGGAGAAGCTCCAGTCGAGATTACGGCCGAAATA
>ONZX01000304.1_pt1 | contig 34254 bp, 27 predicted proteins | sample 1671831 | NCBI WGS metagenome assembly ONZX01 (sample SAMN06348197, study PRJEB24527) | human gut metagenome | reverse complement strand
GCCGTGCCGCGCGCGCCGGATCGGTGCGTGCCGGTTGCACCATGCGCGCGATCGCTTCGCCCAGGATGAGCGCCATCATCGTCCCCTTGTCCGGGGCCGGGACCATTTTTGCAAAAAAGCGGCGTGGCGCGAAGCGCGCGTCCTTGAACCGGCAAGCGATCGGGGGTATCTGGAAGGCAGTTGTTGTTGCTGCTGCGACGTTTGGCGACGTCGTCCAGAACCCTTGGGACGCCCGGCCTTCGTGCCGGGCTTTCCTTTATGTGGTCACGGCCATTCCCTTTGCCGGCCCCGCTGCCGACATGCCGCCGGCCCTGTTGCCGACCGGGCGACCTTTGCAGATGAAATCCAACATCGGAAGCGTTCCCGGTTCGTGCTTTCGAGTAGGAAAGGCATAATTATACCCGTTTCGGCGCAATCTCCCGCGTCCGGTTCGTGCTTTCGAGTAGGAATTGGCCGTTCGATTCGTGCTTTCGGATAGCAATGAACCGCACGAATTCGTGCTTTCGGGTAGGAAATGGCGCGCTTAACTTGCGGGTGATTCGCCGGCACCCGAATCATCGGTGCCAATCAGCGGCGGCCGTCGGGTCAGCACGACCTGCACCGGGGCGCTGCGCCGCCCGCGCCGCGGGGCGTCGCTCTCCTCCATCTCCTGCTCGATCAGCTCCAACCGATAGTCCGGGATGCTGTCCGACGCCGCTATCTGCTTCAATGCATTGCGGAAATTGGCCAGCGGATTCTGATAGCCGATCTGCAGGCGGAAGGTCGCAAGGTCGGTTTCCAACCGCTCCTCGCCGCTCGATCGCGCCACTTCATAGATGCGCCGCTCGATCGGCCCCAACTGGAAATAGGCGGCGGCATAGTCGAGCACGTGCCGGTCGAGCAGGATCGCGCGGAACAGCCAGTCGCACAGCCGCACCTTGACCGCCTTCAGCCGCCGTTCGCCGCCGCGCGTGCGCGAATAGTGCAGCTTGGCCTCGGACAGCCACGAGAAGAAGCCTTCCTCGCCCTCGCCGCCCGCCTCGATGTTGGTCTTGATCTGCGTACCCTGCAGCCGCTCCAGCGCCTCGGACAGCCGGCCATAGGACCGCGCCGAATGATTGGCGCCCGTGACCGTGAACAGATCGTGCGCGGTGAAGACGAAATCCTGGGTGACGTTCTCGCCGATCTCGATCTTCGCCAGCATCAGGCTGGCGATATAGAGAACGATTTCCTTGTCATAGATGGTCGCGACCCCGCTGGCCGAGGGGCGGACCTCGATCGATATCGCGTTCGCCTGATAGGTCAGCGGCTTCATCCACGCATTCTTGGCGAGCGCGAAGAACGGAAACGCCATCAGCGACCGCTCGCCCCGGATCTCGGCGGTCAGCGGGCTGTCGAGCCGGAACAGATCGCCCTGCGGACGGGCGGGCGTGCGGGGAGCGGGGGGCTTGCGCCTCATGGGGCAATTCTACTCGAAAGCACGAAGATGCGACGGGAAACCGGGCCTGCCCGGACGTGGGCACGGTGCATCGCCGCGTCCATTCGTGCTTTCGAGTAGGAAATGGCCGGACGGGCGGTATCGCCCGCCCACGCGATCACCGCCGCGGCCGCCCGGCGGCGCGCACCTGGTCGCCGGCGACCTCGAACGGCGAGGCGGCATTGGCCTGCGGATTATAATAACGGTCGATCCGGTTGCGTATCCGCGACTCAACCCGGTTCCGCACCCGCCCACTAATCCGCGCCATTGGTTCGATGCCGGCGTCCTGTGAAAGGATTTCGCGCGTCTGGCGCTGGCCGGTCTGGCCGGCAACCGACCGCGCGGTTTCGCCTTGGCGGGTTTCGGGTAGCGATTGCTGGATGGGCGCGACCTGCTCCTGACCATCCTCCTGATAGCGGTCCTGCGCTGCGGCAGGTATGGCCGAAAGGAGCGACAGGAGCAGGACGATACGCATCGCAATCCCCATAACCCAATTGACGGACCGCCGTACAGGGCGCTTGATGCGCAGAATTTCCTATACCGAACAACTATGGCCACGTCGACGGTAGCGGCTGCCGACAGGCAGAAGGCCGGCTATCGCCCGACGTCTCGATGCCCGGCATGCACGAAACAGCTAAAACCCGCTGCCAGAATTAACGACCAGCAATGTTCGCTTCAGAACCGGTGTTGGCGATCGGTTCAACGCGACGCTTCGCCATTCTCCGGTTGAAGAAGGAAATGATAGGCCTCTCTACAACTGCATGCGTTATCAGACCAGCAGTCAACGCTACGGCCAGCAATGTGACGAAAGCGATCGGCATAGGTAAATCTTTTACCGGACTGTTGCGCCATATCTGCGCAGCAATCGCAATTACCGGGTAATGGACTAGGTACAGTGAATAGGAAGCGTCACCTAGTAGCCGCATACTGTAAGGCGACGATATCGATCCGGCCTTCTCAGCCGAAACTGCGGCTGCAATTCCGAATGCAGAGGCCAATCCGTACATTATTGATCGCAATTCCGGGTCTACCGCTTTGACATAGACTTCCTCGAGTCCGATTGCGACAAAACAAAAAATTGAAATCATCATGATGACATGAGTAATTTTCAGCTTGTTGAAATATATTCCAGCCAATATACCAAACATAAAATTGACATTTATGGTCTGCAAAGAATAATGACTGAAATTCATCCAGACACTAGTGATACATAACGCCATCCAGATGCAAAATATTACAATACCCAACTTTCTGTTCAGTATCAAAATTCCAAATATGATATAGAAAGTTATCTCATGGAACAGTGTCCAGCCAACCGCTAACACTGATTCCGCATGCAACCCAATAAGAAATATGCTATTATATAGCAAAGCATGTTTGGCGTTTCCAGAAACAAAATACAGAGCAAACACTGCAAGGGTAACGAGCCAGTATAACGGATAGATGCGAGCAATTCTTTTTATAGCGTAGTTATATATTCTGCTTGCCCTGCCAATATCCCTCTGATGCACCAAGGTCATGATGAACCCTGACAGCACGAAGAAAAATTCTACTCCGGCATGACCGAATCTGAACACTCCTGCCAATAATTGCTCATTCCAATATTGCGGAGAGGATACCAATCCGTTGACATGGAACAACACCACCAGACACGCAGCAATGCCACGCCCAGCTTGCAAGCAATAAATTTCGTTTTTTGATTTCATATCAATTACTCATTTATTACTCACAAATATATTTTTGCTTTTAAATGGCGTATTTACAGGTATTCCTGGTCCAATAAGGCTGTTGAGCCTTACTTCACCCGCTCCAACCCTTCCCGCCCCCGCCCTTATGTCAACGCCATAAGGGAATCCCTCCACTACATTATCAGTGATCGTGAAATATGACGTATTCCCATCGGTTCGGATTCCGGATCCGCCTGACATCAATTTCGATCTGAATGTGTTGTTTGCGATTTTTATATTCTTGCCGCTGAAATAGACGGCCCCCATGGATGCCCCGCCCCCACCATCCATGATGTTATATTCGATAGTACAGTTGTCACCTGAACTGTATATCTGGACACCCCTTATACCGCGCCCAACATTATTTGATATAGTAACATCATTTCCACTATTACTTATGGCATTTCCTAATTTTTCATATTGTACGTTATTTATGTTGTTATTTTCAATCTTTACGTTGCTACAATTATTTATTATTCCAGCATATGCCATATCAGAAAAGGAATTGTCTGTTATCGATCCGTTGCGCTGATTTTTTCGCGAACCTCTTACCTTTTGCATCGTCGCGCAGCCTAATGATTGTCGGGCAAAGGATCCGTCAGGGATATATCCCTGCTTTACACTATTATTGGTGACTATGAAATTGCTACTATTCTGTATTTTAATGGCGGCATAAGAGAATAGTGATATATCGACTTTTTCAATCAATATATTTTCAGCGCCATTATATATATCGATAGCTCCGGTAAGATTTCCTTCGCCACAATTTGTCGAACACGCGATAAATTTCGATCCGATTATCCGAACCGATTTATACTGATTCCCGTCGATAACGGACGGGGTTATGAACACCCCGGTGGGATTGAGATGAAGTGAATTCCTTTCTTGACTTGAACCGATGAAGGTTCCGCCAGAGATGGATATTGATTGGTCCTGGGTTTTTTCATCGCTGACGCAGATGATATAGTGGCTTAGCCGCGCCGCATTACCGCGTAAACCATTGTGGGGAATGGCTCCGGTGAAATAGCATTGCGTATCGGTGCTTAGGGCACCACCGCCGACATAAACTGCTGCATAGAATGACCTATTAAACTTGACTCTTTTTAAAATCAAGCTTCCACGATTCTGATACACTGCGATGTTATTGACATATGGCGCACGCCCATCGGCCGATGGCCAGTTATAATCTATAACTATATCTTGTATTTCATTGTTGCCTGACAGATACAGCATTACCCCTTTGGTATTTTTCTTCTTTACGAGTTTCCCTCTACCCGACAGACGAATGTTCGAACCGGTAACCTGGTCGATTATGTAGGTTCCCTCGGGGATGTATACGGAACCGTTTCCGCTATCGATCGCCCGCTGCAGCGCGGAACTGTGATCGTCATCCCGATCCTCGATATAATCTGCAAGATTGGCAATGTCGGATGTCCGGGGGATTACCGGACTACAGCATACGGCAGATACCCCGAATGCAGACAAAGCGCCGAGAGCAGTACGCCGCGAGACGAGATCATTACGCAGGATATCATTCATTACCGAATTTCCGCAACCATCGGACCTACCGTACAATCCATAGCCCGATCTTCAGGCGATAGATCCCTGTTTCTAAAAACGCGGCATACCAATGAAGGTATGCCGCGTCTCCAATCCTCTATGCGTCGGGGGTAGCGCATGGCGCACTACTCAATCATACTGCCGCCATACTGTGCGACGGACGTAATCCGTATAGCTGACGATCAGCCGAACCACCTTGTCCGAAACATTCGGGATCGCGTAATCGCCGACAAGCCTGAGCGTGCGATGATCGCCACGACCCTGCTCGGAAAGAATGGCGAGTCCCTGTTCCACCCGTTCGGGATCCAGACCGGTCAGCATGACCGCGGCCTCTTCCATGCCTTCGGGCCGCTCATGCGCCTCGCGGATGTTGAGCGCCGGGAAATTCAGGATCGACGACTCTTCGGTGATCGTGCCACTGTCCGAAAGAACCGCGCGTGCGGATTGTTGCAGGCGCACATAATCGTGAAAGCCGAGCGGCTTCATCAGTTGCACATTCGGGTGGAACTCTCGTCCCAGGGATTCGATACGCTTGCGCGTCCTGGGGTGCGTCGAGACCAAGACCGGCATCCCGTGCCGGTCGGCCAGACGATCGAGTATGCCGGCAAGCCGCGTGAAGTTCCGGTCGGAATCCACGTTTTCTTCGCGATGCGCACTGACGACATAGTACGCATTTTCCGAAAGGCCCAACCGCGCCAGAACATCGGAATCATCGATCTGCGGCCGAAAATGCTGGAGGATTTCCAGCATCGGGCTTCCCGTCTTGACGACACGATCGGGAGCGATTCCCTCACGAAGAAGCATTTCACGGGCGATATCGCTGTAGGTCAGGTTCATGTCGGCGATATGGTCGACGATGACCCGGTTGATTTCCTCGGGAACCCGCTGGTCGAAGCAGCGATTGCCCGCCTCCATGTGGAAGATGGGAATACGCCGTCGTTTGGCAGGAATGGCGGCCAGCGCGCTATTCGTATCCCCCAATATCAACAGCGCATCCGGCTTCTGTTCGGCAAATACCCGATCCGCGGCGATAATGACCTTACCGATCGTCTCCGCTGCGGTCTGGCCCGCCGCATCGAGATAGATGTCGGGCGCCCGGATACCCAGATCGTCGAAAAATATCTGGTTCAGTTCGAAATCATAGTTCTGGCCGGTATGGACGAGCGTATGATCGCAGAACTGATCGAGCTTCTTGATCGTGAGGGAAAGCCGGATCAGCTCAGGCCGAGTGCCGACGATCGTCATTACGCGCAACATGAAACACAGTCCTTTCGGGAAGGTTTATCCAAAGCGCCGCATCGCAGTGACCAGATCAGGCCATCCCGGGGGGGCATATCCGGTTGCTTCGCGAAACCGCGTCGAATCCAGCGATCGGTCGATCACCAATTTATCGTCGGGAACGATCTCGACGGCGTGACCATATTCTGCAGCGAACAATTTCAATAGCGTCAGCTTGTCGATGGGTTCGGCGGAAACGTGATACAGGCCGTGAAGGTCGGGACGCGGCAGCACGAAGTCCCGGATGACCCGGGCTAGTTCGGCCGTTGGAAGCCCGGAGAAGATCGCGCGAGAAAATCCGCGCACCGGCCCCGCTTGTGCCAGGAACCATCCGAGCAGGCTGTGTGCCGTAGTGAGTTCGTGACCGATGATCGAAGTACGCAGGGTGATCGCATCCTCCTGATCGACCACTTCGCCCCACCGCTTGCTGGTGCCATACAGGTCGAGGGCATCAGGCTGGTCGTGTTCGGCATAGTTGCCGCGTTTGCCGTTGAAGACGCAATCCGTACTGATGTGCACGAACCTTGCCCCGCTTAAGCGGGACAGCTGCGCCAAACGGTGCGGCAACAGGGCATTGATCGGCACCGCATCGAGGACCTGATCCGCAGACGCCAGTTGCTTGACCAGCCCCACGCAATTGATGACGATATCGGGTCGATGGCAATCGAACAACCTGAGCAGACTCTGATCGCTCTCCGCGTCGAAGCCCGCAGCGAACGTAGCGCACGTGGCTTCTGGAAAGAAGCGGGCGGCCCCCGGCGACCGGGACAGGCCGACTACGTCATGTTCCGCATTCTCGGCCATCACGCGCACAACGGCGTTGCCGAGCATGCCGGTCGCGCCCAGCACCACGATCTTCACGTTATCATTCCCCTTCAGGCCGCCAAAACAGCGGGATTACATCAGTGCCAGAAGCTGGCGCGACAACCGACCGGGATCGTAGTGCTCGGCGAAGAAGCGACAAGCCGACACTCCCATCTCCGTCCGCTCCGCAGCCGACATGCCCTTCATCTCGGTGATTGCGGCTGCCAGGGCAGCAGGATCATCGGGTGGACAGGTAATACCTGAACCCGAACGCTTTACGATGTCGGCTGCTTCACCATTCACTGCAACCAGGATCGGTATGCCCGCGGCAAGATAGGATTGGAGCTTGCTCGGCACGGTCTGGGCGATCAGCGGGTCATCGACGAGCGTTAGAAGCAGCACATTCGCCTGTGCATAGATAGCCGGCATTGTCTGGGACGGCATCCGCCCCCCAAGTTTCACGTTCATCAGTCCACGACAGGCAATCTCTTCCTCAATCCAACCACGCATGGCACCGGAACCAAACAGATGGATCTGGATGTCCGTATCCTGGCGTAACAGATCGGCTGCGGCGATTACACTCGGCATCGCCTGCGCCTTGCCCAGATTGCCGCCAAAGACGACATGAAAGCCCGGACCAAGCCGTGGTGCAGGTACCGCGCCATCGATCGCAGGGGGATGCTCGCCCGGGTTTGGGAAGAACTCGACCGGGGTGCGCCCTGCCTGCCGAGAGAGATGCCGGACAAAGGCATGCGATTGTCCCAGCACGAGGTCCGACGAGCGGTACATCAGCGAAACCACCTTGCGAACCGGCTCCAGCAGCCACCGGCTGCGAACGAACCCCGTGGCGGAAAGCGCTTCAGGCCAGAGATCCTGTATCCATTGGACGGTTTTGGCGCGTTTAACCATCCCGAACCAAAGGCCGACATAGCCTTGGATAACGGGCGACGTCGCATAGACGAACACCGCATCGAACCGCCGCCGGCGCAGAAGCCAGCTTCCCAGGATGATCCCGCTGAGGATGAAAGAAAGATAGTTCAGGATCAGCCGGACAGCCCGTCCATTGCCGCGCGGCACGACCGGAACGCGCGCAATGTCATAACCATCGCGATGCCGTTCGATACCGCATCCGGCTGCACGATAACCGGGATATACTTGCCCGTCGGGATAATTGGGCTGGCCTGTCAACACCGTCGGCCGCGCACCCGCCGCAACCAGGTCCGCCACGACCTGATTGATACGGAACGGCTCCGGGTCAAAACAATGGCTGACGACCAGGATATGGAGCGGTTGCCTAGGACGACGGCTTCGCATCACGATACCATCAGTCTATGTCCATCACCCGATCCACCGACGTTCGACGGACTTTTCCGCCCCGATCCCTCATGCGTAAGCGTCTTCGGAAATCGATTCGCCCTTCACCACGCGATGGATCAGCGGGAGTTTCAATAACAATGCCTTCATCCCCTCCACATCCAGACGATGCGTGTTGTGCGAGTTATATTCCTCGCCTTGGCTCAGCCGGTCTTCCCCCTGATCGAAAAACTTGTCGTAGTTGAGGTCTCGGCCATCGGGCGGCACCCGAAAATACTGATCCATGTCATGGGCGACCGCACGTTCCTCACGGCTCAACAGGCTCTCGAACAGCTTTTCGCCATGCCGGGTACCGATCGAACGTACCTCGTGCTCGGGACACCCGAGCAGGTCCTTGATCGCCGCGACCAACGTGTCGATCGTCGCTGCAGGCGATTTTTGGACAAAAATATCGCCGTTATTGCCGTTGCTGAATGCAAACAGCACCAGTTCGACTGCATCATCAAGGGTCATCATGAAGCGCGTCATGGCACCATCGGTGACGGTCACCGGGCGACCGGCCAGGATTTGCTCGACGAACAGTGGAATGACGGATCCACGCGAGGCCATAACGTTGCCGTATCGCGTACCGCAAATAGTCGTGCCGGTTCCCTCGAGGTTACGCGAGGAAGCGACCATGACCTTTTCCATCATCGCCTTGCTGATGCCCATGGCGTTGATAGGATAGACCGCCTTGTCGGTCGAAAGGCATACGACACGTTCTACGCCGGCAGCGATCGCTGCCGACAGCACGTTCTCGGTTCCCAGCACGTTGGTGCGGACCGCCTGCATCGGATAAAACTCGCATGACGGAACCTGCTTCAGCGCGGCAGCATGGAAGACATAGTCGACCCCCCGCATGGCAGGCCCGACACTGCGCTCATCCCGCACATCGCCCAGGTAGAACTTGATGCGAGCGCTGTTGTAGCGCTTGCGCATATCGTCCTGCTTCTTTTCGTCCCGGCTGAAAATGCGGATTTCGTTCAGCCCGGAATTGAGAAAGCGCCGCAATACGGCATTCCCGAAAGATCCAGTACCACCCGTAATAAGCAGGGTCTTGTTGTCGAACATGCGTCTCTTCCGTCAGGCAGCCTGAGGCCCCTGTGGCAATTATCGCAATTTCAGGCAAGGCACTTCCCTGCGGCCATCGCTGTTCTTTCCAGCATGGCCGGCACGGCAGCTTCGCCTTAGCCTACATCCCGCGGCAAGGCGGAGGCCAGCAACATGCGATTTGCTTCCAGGGTATCCGCAACGTCGAACGCCTTGGCAAGAAACGCATAGGATCGTTCGGCCGCTTCGATCCTGTCGCGTCGAGCCGCCGCCTGCTCGATCGCTTGCACGAAGGCGGAACGCGCTCCGAGAGGAAGGTCGTCGCCGACATCCTCCGCAGCCAGCCCACGCCATGGCGTGCGGTCGGAAATCAGTATCCGCAAACCCGCTTCCAACGCTTCGCCGATGACATGCCCGTAATTCTCTCCTTGGGTCGGAAGAAAGAAGAGATCGTGCTGCGCAAGTGCCGGCACGACATCCGCCGGCTCCACCGGGCCACCCTCGACGATTTCGATATTGGACGGCATCCTGGCGATGACGGCAGCGCAATCCTGCCAATATCCTTCATCTTCCCGAGGGCCGTGAATGGTGAAAACGACAGGCGCCTTTACCTCCGCCAGAGCCTCAAGCGCGTAAAGAAGGTTCTTCATCGGCGATATGCGGGAAAGAAACACGATCCGAAGCGGCTCACCGGCCGCTCGTGGGCGGCGCGCCAGCAGCGGTGCGGGCTGGCGCGGCAAATCCGTCGCACAGACAATGTTTCCAGGGCCGGTCGCGCGCCGAATATCGTCGGCCTCGCGCTGGGTCGATGCTTGCCAGATAAGGTTTCGATGCAGCGCAACGAGCCGGCTTATCGCCAAGAATACCCGTTTTTTGGACTGTTTTATCTGTAGGGCGCCCGGCGCAAACTCCCCACGCGGGGCCAGGATTACCCGTGCCGTCAAGGGGGATCGCCCCATTCGACGCGCAACAAGGGGCAGCGTGGAGAAGTGCGGATTGAAGAAGCTGTTGAGATACAATGCGTGATGCGGCGTCTCCCGCAGGATGCGACTGATGACAGCAAGACGCCTTTCCGCTGGCGCTAGATACAGAACTTGCGCCTGGCCGACGGGATGCCATTGTTGCGGCACGATATCCGGGTAGGGTGCCGTGGATCCAAGGTCCCGATCGGCGGTCACGATACGGAAATCGAACTCATCCCCCAGTCGATCGACGAGATTGGCGATGCTCTGCAACGGCCCGCCGAAGCGATAGCCGGGCAGGTATCCACCGACGAAAACCAGAATTTTCGGTTTGTGGGGGCGAACCGGCGCCCTCGCGCTTCCCGGAATCGTCATGCCGCCACTCCGCTGGGCGCATCACGTGCGGCAGGAATGAAGAACAGGAACAGATAGAAGGCTAGGAAACCATTCGTTATTTCAGGCAGCGTCGAGGCGATGCCACCCCGATTCAGGTTATGCAAGAAAACGACGGCGAGATAGATGGCAAGGATCTGATAAAATCTCGAGCTTTCTACGATCCTGGCCAAAGCGCCGACAATGAAACCGCATATGATGCCGTGCAGCCAGAACAGCTTCGGCCCAAAGATATAATAACTCTCTGTGATAAGGCCAGTCAGCACGACTGTAAATCCATAGTCGCCCGGACGCTTACCAATAATCAATGTCGATATTTCATAGTTGACTAGTGCAACCGGTAGCGATCCCTTGATAAAATCAGGGATCGGCAACGTTGCAATCCACAACAGATAGCTCGACATGTTAATTGTTTGCCTGCTGTCGATTACCGCAAGACCGCCTTGCAACAGGAAAGTTGTTTCTTCGGTGATCGTGTCAAGGGCGCCCCCGAATACACCGTCGCCGCGGTACATTGCGCCCATGCGTACCGCGGAATATTCCGCGAGCAGGTACAGCGCAATCGGCATGGCGGCAAACGCCGTGACCAGCATCGGCGCCCGAAGCTTCGGCCGTTCGTTCCAGACAGCGAGGAACAGGATAAGCAGGTCGGATATTACCGTACCGCGAGCAATATATGCTGCGTCGACATATTCTATATACCGAATGGTGAACAATATGCCGGTAAGTAGCAAAAGTTTGCGCCGCATGACATACAGGGCAATGTAAAAGAACGGCGTACTTAAAATATCTATATAATTGACGATCTTCTGCAAGGCAGAAGCATTGTCCGTGAACCTTGCACCGAACCATACCGCGATATTGGGAGCAGGCGGCGAGAGCAACAAATCCAGGCGGAATTCAGGATATACCAGCTTAAATATCTTGGTCAGGATGACGAGTGCGATAACATAGAATGCGTAACGTTGCTCGTTCATCCCTTCGAACACCCGCTGGCTTTTCTGGCCAACGATCGTGCCCACCCCGGCAAAGACAACCTTGCCGCCAGCAAAGCCGGCAATCATCGCGAGCGAAAGCCCAAATCCGGCCCAGAGAAGATAGGTCGGAACGTCCTGGTAGGTCGTGCCGATCGAGCTATATACGAAGAAACCGCCAAGCAGGCCAAGCAAAAGCAGTCTTTGCTGCTGCCCATTTGCTACCTTCAGGGCGACAAAGGCAAGGACAACAACCTGAAAAAACAGGATTATTGCCTTTACAGCATCAATCTCCATTGCAGATCACTCTCGCCCTTCTAAAAACAAATATTGTATTATTTTGCTTCAACGGACGTCAAAGACAGATAGCGGTCGCGAGATTCGTCATGAAGCGTATATCCCAACTGAACAACACCCGACCAATATCGGTCATCTCGCAATATATCGAGATCCGACATTCTAACCGATAGTTCACCGCTATCATGCAGCGATATCGATCCACCCGGAACCGAACTCGCCACCTGTGCCATCTCTTCAAAATTCGGCGATAGTATCAGGGACAAACCATAGCCGATACCTTGAAAAAACTTATTAGGCAGGGAGAATATGAAATTCTCTCGCAGGTCATCTGGCTTGTATATCAGCAGATAATTATATTCGCCCAAGAAATCCAAGTCGGCAGGAGAATATTCGCCGAACACCTTGACGTGGTTCGGAATAGGGCGTCCTATTTTCTGCTCCAGGCCAGTACGGCCATCGAACCTGCCGTAAAGATGCAGTTCAAGCCCGGCATTCCCGATATTATCGATCAGTTCGAAGGGTAGCCGCTCTGCGGTTCCGAAAAACAACAGCGCATTGGCTCGCCGCTTCATGGCACTGAGTTCACCTGCCGAACGCCTGGGCTGCATGGCACTGTGAACGACGACCGGCGCAACACAACCATACCATATTGCAACCGTCCGGGCGAGGCCGTCAGACACTGTCATAAGACGGATCGAGCGACGCGACACCGCCCAACGCTCAAGCCATCGAAGCGGATAGTAACGCAGCATCCCGTAGCGCAGCCGCTCGAAAGCGGAGCGGTAGGGCTCATGCGCATGCAGGTCGTGAATGTCGTAGACGAATGTCACATACTGACTGACGCCATACATTCCCCGCAGGAGATAGGCGGCAAACAACAGCGGTAGCGACGACTGCGCATGGAATACCAAGCATAAAGGCCGTTGCCGTGACGCCGCCCGGAACAGCTGCAGGATACTTTTCAACCCGTATGGCAACTCTGGCTGCGCCCCTGCCGGGCGACTTGACCGACGGAGATGGACGAAGCCCGAACGCCGCCCCTCCCAGTCAGACTGGAGCATAACGCGCGACGCACCGAGGCAATCGGTCTTATAGACATGATAGGTCGCCATGCGATCAGGTCGCTTCCCGGTTCAACGTGCGGACGTCAGAGCCGCGACGATCTTGCGACCGGCATCACCCGAACCATAGATCGTGCGATCGGCATTGATGGGCTGCAACGCTCTTTCGATTGCCGCAGCAATGCGCGCCGGGTCGACACCGACGATCTCGTTGACGCCGATATCAACCAGCTCAACCCATTCCGTTTCGTCCCGCACCGTCACGCATCGCTTGTCATGGAAATAAGCTTCTTTCTGCACACCGCCCGAATCCGTAACGATCGCAGCGCAACGCGCTTCGAGCCACAGCATCTCCAGATAGCCTACCGGATCGATCGCGTGGATTTTCGCGGGCAGGGCAAGGCCGATGTTGTTCAGCTTTGCGCGGGTTCGGGGATGGAGCGGCAGGACCACATCCCTGCCGGCAGCCGCCAAGCCGTTCAGAATGCCGCGCAGCCGTTCCGGATTGTCGGTATTTTCGGCACGATGGATGGTCACCAACAGGAACTCGCCGCTCGGGACATCCGCCGGCGCCTTTGCTTGCGGGCCATAAAATAGGGTCGCATCGAACATGACGTCGCCGACGTTCAATATCCGTTCCGTTGCAACGCCTTCATTCGCCAGATTGGCATCCGCACTTTTCGACGGTGTGAGCAGGAGAGACGCGACGTGATCGGTCAGAATCCGATTAATCTCTTCGGGCATGCGGCGGTTGAACGAGCGCAGACCCGCTTCGACATGCGCAACCGGGATATGCATCTTCGCTGCGGCAAGTGCGCCTGCAAGCGTGGAGTTCGTATCGCCGTAGACAAGGAGCCAGTCCGGCTTCTCGGTGATGAGCACCTGCTCGATCGCCTCGAGCTGACGCCCGGTCATTGCCCCGTGCGATCCGCCCCCGATCCCAAGGTGATATTGCGGGTTCGGAATGCTCAGCTCTTCGAAAAATACCGCGGACATGTTCGGGTCGTAATGCTGCCCGGTATGGACGATGACCTCGCTGACGTGCCCGACTTCAGCAAGCGCACGTGAAACAACAGCCGCCTTGACGAACTGCGGCCGCGCACCAACGATTGTTACGATCTTCATTTAACTTGCCTTTCCGCCCATCGTGGCGTCGGTCTGTTCGTCAGCCCAGCGGGGAAACCCGGATAATCCGCTTCATCCAACTGAGCGAAGCCATTAGCGGCTTCCATGTGGCATAGTCTTCGTGCCGGTGTGCCGGGCGCTCCATGATATGGTCGAACTCGGACTTATCCACGCCGATCTTCTTGCAGAAATACTCGATATCCCGATGCACCCCATCCTCGTCAAAGGTGGGCTGCTGCAGCAGCGCCAAGGCGGCGTCGCGCGTCAACATTCCAGACATGATGATGCCGGAGAGATGCGTGCGCCGCTTATCGATACCGAATTTCACCGGAAGATAGTAATCTTGGAAGAATTTGGTGAATTCGGACTCACCATGCTTCCGTGCATATCGCTTCCAGCCTACCGTCTCCAATTCCTCGATAGCTTTTTCTTTGTCATAAGGCATCAGGTTTAACGGGCGATAAAACTTTATCTTGTCGATTACTGGAATAGTGAAATAATAATCGACGAAGGATATAGTTCTATAACCGGCCAGCTTCCGCTTTCCGTGTTTCCTATGGATCGATTTCAGATTCATGCGATCCATCGCATTATGCTGCCACCGCATCGGAACCGATTCCGTTGCGAAGTTATGACCGCTGATGATCGACTTGATCTTGAATTTTTTGGCGTAATGGAACAGCGTTGCCATGAAGACATGGTCTTGCGGTACGTCCTGGTTGAAAACTCCGCTCCGAAAATAGGCAGCCTGAAGATCTTTCATGGTCTTCCAATTGACGACCTCGGTACACAGATCGAAGCCGCAATAATCCAGAACCGCCTGGATATTCTGAACAGCGAGTTCAGTATTCCATCCCGCATCGACATGGACGACCAGCGGACGCAGGCCCCATTCTTTCAATTTGAGCGCGAGATAGGAACTGTCGACACCGCCCGAGAGGCCGAAGATACAGTCATATTCCTGTCCCTCACCCCGCCGCTTGATCGTGTCGACCATCACCTCGAGCCGGCGCTGGCCCTCCTCGTTCGGAAACCAGGTGACGGGCGCGGCAGCGTCGAAATCCCGGCAATTGTTGCAAATCCCGGCCGCGTCGAACGTGGTGCCGGGCATCGAGGAATCCATCACGCATCGGCGGCAGATTTGATAGGAAACCACTTAGGCTACTCCGAAAACATGATCGGCACTGGTATACTGGATCAGTACCGCACGGTGCTTGCCACGGAAAACGAACATCGCCCCGGCGGCCATCGCCTGAGCGCCGGCGGCGCGAGCCGCACGAAAATCGTCGGGCGATCGCGCGCCACCACAGGCAATGATAGGGACCGAAACACTGGCGCATACCCGTTCGATCAGGTCGATGTCGTAACCGCACAGTTCGCCATCCCGATCGATGGCGTTCACCATGATCTCGCCGACACCCATATCCTCGAGCCGGCGACAATGATCGATCGGATCACCTTCCACGCGCCGGCGGCCACCCGCGACGAAGACAGCGGCGCCATTTCCTTCCCGGGCAACGTCGATCGATCCGATGATCGACGACGACCCGAATTCGCGGGTCAGTGTCGGTACAAGATCCCGCTGTTCATGCGCACCGGTATTGACGATTACCCGCTCGACACCGGTCGACAAAATCTTCTGCGCCGTGTCGGCATCGCGGATGCCGCCCCCATAGCTTAGCGGCATGAAGCATTCCGAAGCAATTTCGCGCAGATAGCCCAGATCGACAGCCTTTGGCTGGCGCGCGGCCCCGATGTCGAGCAATATCAGCTCGTCGACTTCCTTCTGGTTGAAGATGCGGATCGTGTTGATCGGATCGCCGACATAGTTTCCGTCACGAAACCGGCGCGTCTTGTATAATCCCTCGTCCCGCATCAGCAAAGTTGGGATGATACGCGGCTGATTTTCATACATTCGCGAAACTCCGCATCAAATGCATGCCGAATTTGTGGCTTTTCTCGGGGTGGAATTGTGCGCTATATATATTGTCGCATTGCATACCGGCCACGAAATCATGGCCATATGACGAGGTGAAGGCGATATTCGACGGATCGTTGCTCCGCATATAGTAGGAGTGGACGAAGTAGAATTTGGCAGGATCGTGCCAGCCCTGCATCAGATCACTGTCGCCATGCGCCTTGACCGGGCGCCATCCGATATTCGGTATGGGAAGCTTGCGATCATCCTTCCCGAAATCGAACCTTACGGTTTCCGCATCGAACCATCCCAGCCCGGCGCGTTCGCCTTCTTCGCTGCCGCGGGTCATGAGCTGCGCGCCCAGACAAATCCCTAGTATCGGCACCTTGTCTTCCACCACCCGGCGATGGAGCGTGTCCGGCAGGTTGCGCTTTTCCAGCTCGCGCATGGCAGTATCGAACGCACCGACACCAGGCAGGATCAGCTTTTCGGCCGTTGCAATGGCTTGGACATCCGATGTGATCTGAGAGTCAAATCCCAGAAAATGCAGCATGTTGCGGATCGACCCCAGGTTTCCCTGGCCATAGTCCACAATCGAGATGACGCTCTTTTTCATCGGCTCTCCAGAGTCACGTCGCACGGACCGGCCGCACGCCGAGGCTGCACCGATACGAAAGGTAGATATAGACCAGATACAAAGCACTGTATCCGTAAGCATAGCCTTTGAGGGCAAGATCGGCCGATCCAAAGGCCGTCAATGTCGCCACCGTCATACCCAGCAACCCGATCTGCCATCCAAGGTCCACATGCTGCTTGTCGACGATATAAAAGGTGTAGCTGAGCGGGCTGGCGATGAACCGCAAACTATAAAGCGGCAGCATCCAGATGGCGATGACGCCCGCCATGCGCCATTTCTCACCCAGCAGAAGCGCAAATGCAGTCTGTCCGACCAAGAGCATGACGCCGCAAAAGACGATCGCGCCGATCGTCAGCGTCCGAAGCGTCTGAAGATACTCATCGCGGCAATGCCCGCGCTCACGATAGCTTTCGGAGGCATAGCGTTTGAACACGTCGAGCACCGATCGCCCGAGCAGCGTTACCGGCGCACCCAGAAGCCGGATGGTCATCGCCAGATAGCCGGCATAGTCGGCACCGAACCGACTGGCGACGATGAGGACGGGCAACTGCGCCGAGAATGTATTGATCGTATCGGCCGGCAATGCGAACATCGGAAACCGGCGCTGACGCTTCCAGAAACTCGTCAGCATTGTCCGCCGCATCCCATGGGGCGGCAAGTGCAGCGGAAAAAGACGCGATGAAAGGATGAGCGTCAACGCTGCACCGAACGTGAAGGCCAGCGAAAGCGCCTCCGCCGACGGACGGAACAGACCGATGCCCACCTGTATCAGCAGAATGATCGACGCTTGCACAATCCGTAAAATCGACAGTCGGCGATAAGCACCCTCGGCAGCCGCGAAGGATTCCCAGGATTGCCCTAACGCATACGCCAATGCCGCCGGGATCAAGATGACCGCTTGTACGGCCGACATGCTGCCCAGTACCATCGGGAAGCATAGGACTGCCAATGCCAACACTATGGTTGCCAGGACCGAGAGCAGGGCGGCAGTCGTTACCGTGGCAAAAAAGGCAGTTTCACGCGCTTCGCCATCGGCAACGACGGCTAGACTGGATTCGAACCGGGCGGTGAGCGCGACTGCCGCTACCGTAACGATCGCCAGCCACGATGCAAAACCGCCGAAATCGGCAGGCGTGTAGATACGCGCCATGATCAACGTCCCGACAAGCGGGATCGCCTGAGCAACCATGGTGCCGCTCAACACGGACATGGTGTTCTTCCAGAACGTCGCAGTTTTAGCCATGCAGCAGATCAACGTATCCGTGGCAGGTTGCCAGGACCGACGCATGAACCGGATTGTGACACGAACACTTTACGCAGTGGCGAGAGGTTGCAGCGCATCCGCCAAAACCGCAGCGATACGCTCCTGTTGTTCCGGTTGCAGATACGGATGCATTGGCAAGCTCAACACTTCGCTCGCTGCCAGATCGCCTACGGGCAGAACGGCATAAAGATCGGCAACCGCCGGCTGACGGTTAAGAGGCGCCGGATAGTGCACAACGGTCGGGATACCGGCTGCCGCAAACGCTGCCTGTACCGAGGCGCGATTGGGGACACGCACGGTATATTGGGCCCAGACACTTTCGTTGCCGTCGATGACAGTCGGCGCGATGTCCAGTCCGACGCGCGCGAACGCACGCGCATATTCATCCGCCACCGCCTGCCGAAGGACGACTTCCTCAGGGAATATCGACATCTTGGCCAGTAGGATGGCCGCCTGCACCGTATCTAGGCGGCTGTTCATGCCCACACGGACATGGTTGTAACGGCCCTCCTGGCCATGCCGGGCGATACTGCGCAACCGATGGGCGAGATCGGCATCCGAAGTGAACAGCGCTCCACCGTCACCATAGCAGCCCAAGGGCTTCGACGGAAAGAAACTGGTCGTGGCGATCGTCGTGAGCGCGCCGGACTTCCGCCCCTTATAGGAAGCGCCAAAGCTCTGCGCCGCATCCTCGATGACGGGAATGCCATGACGCTCGGCGACCATATTGATCGCATCGAAATCGGCGCATTGCCCATAGAGCGAAACGGCTACGATCGCCTTTGTGCGTGACGTGATTGCCGCTTCGATCAGGCTTGGGTCGAGATTATAGGTGATCGGGTCGATATCGACATAAACCGGCCGGGCGCCCAGTACGGCAGCAGCCTCTGCAGTAGCGATATAGGTGAAACCCGGCGTGATGACTTCATCGCCATGCTCGATATCGAGCGCCATCATCGCGATCTGCAGGGCATCGGTGCCATTGGCGCAGGAAATGCAGTGGGGCACCCCGACAAAGGTGGCCAGCTCGGCTTCCAGCTGCTCCACTTCGGGACCGAGGATGAATTTCCCATGGTCCAGCACGCGCGCGATACCCGCATCCACGGTCGAGCGTATCCGTGCCATCTGCACGCCAAGGTCGTTAAACTGCATTGTCAGTCTTCTACTCGATGGAGCGATTGCCCCGTTAGCCGATAGACAGTTCCACTGTGAGGGCAAGCCGCTTCACCCTCACCACTTACGGGAAGCGGCAGACGCTCTCCATGGGCGCTCATCCAACCGACCTGGCGGGCAGGAACGCCGACCATCAAGGCATAGGGAACGACGTCGCGGTTCACGACGCTGCCGGCACCGACGAACGCATATTCACCGATCGTCACGCCACAAACGATCGTGCAGTTGGCGCCCAGCGTCGTGCCGCGCCTCACCAGCGTCGGACGATACTCGTCCTTGCGCGCGATGGCGGATCGCGGATTGTAGACGTTGGTGAACACCATGCTGGGTCCGCAGAACACATCGTCTTCCAGTGTTACCGCATCATAGACCGAAACGTTGTTCTGAACCTTCACATTGTCGCCGATCACCACGTCATTGGCGACGAACACATTCTGCCCAAGCGAGCAGCCCGCCCCGATACGCGCACCGGAACAGATATGCGCCCAGTGCCAGATGCGGGTTCCCTCACCGATCGTGGCACCGGCATCAACGATCGCGGTTTCGTGAATGGTCACTCGGCCCGCTCCAGCGGCAACGGCACGCGCACACCGTCCCGCGCCGCACGGTAGATCGCGGTCAGCAGTTCGAGCGACTTCAGGCCGGAACGTCCGTCGGTTTCCGGCTCCGCCTCGCCGCGCAGCACGTCGATGACATTGCGATAATATAGCGGATGTCCGAACCCATAGACCGAAGTCGTCTGGTAGCTGGCCTGGCCGATAGCCTCGTCGTCGGGATGCGGTTCGGCGAACTGCCACTCCTGCACCTCGTTGACCGCGACGCCGCCGATCCGTGCCGTTCCCTTTTCACCAAGGATGGTGATGCTGCCTTCGAGATTCTTAGGGTAGGTCAGCATCGTGACGCCCAGGGTTCCAAGGGCACCCGAACGCCACCGCAAGCTGGCGACCGCCGTATCTTCCGCCTCGATCTTGCGCTCCAGCGTCGCCGAATAGGCCTGGACGCTTTCGACCGGACCGATCAGCCAGCTCAGCAGATCGATATAATGGCTCGCCTGGTTCATCAGCGCGCCACCGTCGAACTCCCACGTGCCACGCCACTTGGCCGCATCGTAATATTCCTGCGGCCGCGTCCAGAAGACGTTGAGGGCCACCAGGTTGATGCGGCCGAACCGGCCCGCTTCGATCGCACGCTTCAACATCTGCAGCGTCGCATTGCGGCGGTTCTGCTTGACGACGAACAGCTGAACGCCGGCTTCGTCGCATTCGCGCACCATCCGCAGGCCGTCCGACCAGCGGGTCGCCATCGGCTTTTCCGACACGACATGGCGACCGCTGCGGGCGATCGCGATCGTCTGGTTCGGGTGCAACCCGCTGGGTGTCGTCACGATAACCGCGTCGGCGGTAGTAGCTGCCAGCATCGCATCGAGCGACAGGTGGCCGATAGCACCGGTTTCCTGCACTGCCGCCGCGAGCGCGGCGGGATCGATATCGCAGACGTCGACGAGTTCGGCATCATCCGCATGGCTTACCAGCGCACCGAGATGGTTTTTGGCGATACGGCCGCATCCGACAAGCGCGAAGCGGACCTTCCGGCCGGTGACGGGGGTCGAAACGGGCATGGGATCAGGCCTTTACCACATTGGCTGCCGCAGGAATGCGCCCGCGGCTGTCGATAACGAGCGCAGCCTTCGCGATGACGCCATAATCGAAACGGTCGTGATCGGTCGCCAGAAGGATACAGTCGAAATCGGCGACATTGTCCGCCGTCAGGGTAACGCTCGACAGGTCGAAATGATGTTCGCGCGTTTCGGGAAACACAGGCACATGGGGATCGGAATAGCTTACTTCGGCGCCCGCATCGCGCAGCTTTTCCATCAGGATCACCGACGGCGATTCCCGCATGTCATCGACATTCTTCTTGTAGGCGATGCCGAGGACCAGAACCTTGCTGCCCTTGATCGACTTGCACCGATCGTTGAGTGCCCCTGCAAGCTTCATCATCACATAATCGGGCATTGCCGAATTCACTTCGCCGGCCAGTTCGATGAAACGGGTATGGACGCCGTATTCGCGTGCCTTCCACGTCAGATAAAAGGGGTCGATCGGGATACAGTGCCCGCCAAGGCCAGGCCCAGGCTGATAGGCCGTGAAACCGAACGGCTTGGTCGCTGCCGCTGCGATCACTTCGTGAATGTCGATGTCGAGCTTGTCGGCAACGATCTTCATTTCGTTGACCAGACCGATGTTGACCGCCCGGTGAATGTTTTCGAGCAGCTTGGTAAGCTCCGCAGCCCGCGTCGAACTGACCGGAACCAGCTGGTCGATCACCTGCCCATACAGCGCCAGACCGACCTCGAGGCATGCCGGCGTGCGCCCACCAACGATCTTGGGGATCGTATTGGTGGTGAAATTCGGATTGCCCGGATCTTCGCGCTCGGGCGAATAAACGAGGAAGATGTCCTGGCCCAAGACCAGGCCCTGCTTTTCAATCCGCGGTCCCAGTTCCTCATCGGTCGTACCGGGATAGGTGGTGCTTTCCAGCGAGACGACCTGACCGGGGCGCAGATACGGCAGCAACGAAGCGAGCGTGTCGAGGACGAAGGAAAGATCAGGCTCCCGATGCTTGGTCAGCGGCGTCGGCACGCACAGGATCAGCGCGTCCGCTTCCCCGATCCGGGAAAAGTCGGTCGTGGCACTGAACCCACGCGCGTTGGCCGATGCAATTGCCGACGAAGGAATATGCTCGATCAGCGTTTCGCCAGCGTTCAGGCGTGCGACCTTGCCCGCATGGATATCGAAGCCGAGCACCGGATAACCGACTTCCGAAAAGCGCAACGCTAATGGCAAGCCGACGTAACCGAGGCCAACGATGCCGATTGTCGCTTCCTGGCCCTGAAATTTCTTGATCAGCTCCGACTTTCTCATAACACCTCAAATATTTTTTTGGCACCGTTATTTTGCACCAAATCCAGTCATCATTGTTACCATGGTGCGAAATACAATCAGACTATCTATCCACAAAGAAAAATTCTTGATGTAGTAAAAGTCGTAGTAAAGCTTACTGCGAACCTCGCTCACATCAGCAACATGCCCTTGCATTACCTGCGCCCATCCGGTAATACCTGGACGAACGACATGGCGATATCGATAGAACGGAATTTCGTCCTCATACCATTTGGATAGAACAGCAGCCTCAGGCCGGGGACCGATCCAGCTCATCTTCCCTTGCAGGATATTGATGATCTGCGGCAATTCGTCGATGCGACTGCGCCGCAAAAAGCGACCCAAGCGGGTGATACGATCGTCGTTGGAGCGGGTGATGGCATCATCTCGCGCACCTGCGCTATCGACTACACGCGTACGCATCGTGCGGAATTTATAGACAGTGAAGGGAATGCCGCGAAATCCGATCCGCTGTTGCCGGAAAATTGATGGTCCCGGAGAATCTAAACGGATCAAGACCGCGACAGCCAGCAGCACCGGAGTGAGCAGGATTAGCACCACGAGGGCCATCAACCGATCCACGACATGCTTGGGCAGCATGTACGCCTCAGGGGGCGAGAGCGTACCATAGCTCGTCTCGGACAGATGCTCGAGCTCAACGCGCCCTGTCAGCGATTCAATCAGATGCTTGCTGTGGTAGACAGGAATGTCGGTTAGCGCGAAATCGGCGATCCGCTTGTCCCACACATCAGGAAGATCGATCCGCAGGTCGACAGCGATAGCCTGCACATGGTCGAGCATCGTATCCGGCGCTTCGATCAACACCCATTCGATGCCCGGTATGGCCATCAGCGCCTGCACTCCGTCCCCAAGAGGAACCACGCCGATCTTGAACCGCTTACGGCTAAAAATCTGCGCGTAACCCAAATGGAAAATGAATATTGCGCTGACATAACCCCCAGCAAGAACCCATCTACTGTAATCCAGGCGCAGCATCAACAACGCTACAACAATCAATCCAAAAGACACAGAAAAGCTCGGAATGATTGCTGATGCCTTTTCAACACCAGGATACCTGCCGACATTGCGAATAAGCATAATGCCGATGAATACCGCAATGACACTACACCAAAACGCATTGACCGAAGAGGTAAGCCCTTTTTCCAGTGCGGACGGCCCAACAATGAGAAAGCGCATTGTCAGCGGAGCGATTGCCGCGACCAACCCCCATACCACCTGCCAGCGCAGTCTTTGCCAATGGCTCTGTCGAGAAATGCTTGCGCGGGTCATCAGAAAGTCGCTTACACCAGATGTATAATCGGGACAACGGCGGCCCCAGTAAGTCGCCAACCGCGTTCCGTTACAAATAATTCTTGCCTTCGTGCCCCACTGAGACGGCAATTAATCGCCTATCCTCAATGCGGCCTGTAAGCAGCCCCGATCCTCCAATGGCAACGGCCATGAATTGACCGGCGCAATACTGGTTGGGAAGGGCGATTGTCGAGCCTTAAAGTAGCACCTCGGTTCCGCATGCCCTTGTTGAATGCCCCGAAAAGACGCCACGCCAAAGCGCCTATCCAAACAAGGCCGGCCGATGCTCGTAATGAAAATTAGAGCAGCACGCCTATCCATGACATGTAATATCTCGAAACCTCCGCGTCGTCCGCTATAGGCCTCACCATGATACGCGACATCCTTATTATCGGTGGCGGCATTAATGGCTGTGCGGTCGCACGCGAGGCCGCGCTGCACGGACTCGACGTACTCCTCGTCGAACGTGACGATCTGGCAAGCCATACCTCAGCCGCCTCGACCAAGCTGATCCACGGCGGCCTCCGTTATCTTGAACATCGGGAATTCGGACTGGTTCGGGAAGCGCTGGCCGAGCGAGAGCGCCTGATACGTGCCGCGCCTCACCTCATCCGGCCCATGCCATTCATACTTCCCCATTCGCCCGGAATTCGGCCATGGTGGCTCGTGCGGGCCGGACTGTATCTATATGATGCGCTCGCCTGGGGCACGAAGCTCCCGGGGTCACGGGGGCTGCGGGCCTCGGACACGATGTACCGCACGCCGCTGAAAGGCGACGTCCGCGGTTTCGTATATTGGGATGCGTTCGTCGACGATGCCCGGCTCACCTTGGCCAATGCCGTGGATGCAGCCGAGAATGGCGCCGAAATCCGCACCCGGACGACGATGGAAAGCGCGCGTCGCCAGGACGGACTATGGCAGGTGCAACTGTCCGATGGACAGAGTATCGCAGCACGCGCCATCGTCAACACTGCAGGCCCGTGGGTTACCGACGCGATACAACGGCTTGGATTGAACAAAAAGTCCAATGTCCGCCTTGTCAAAGGCAGTCATATAGTCGTTCCCAAACTATATGACGGTGATCATGCCTATATCTTCCAGTTGCCTGACCGGCGCATCATATTTTCCATCCCATGGTTGAATGATTACACCCAAATCGGAACGACGGATATTGCCGTTCGTGACCCCGGTGACGCACAGATCGATACACAGGAAACCGCGTATTTGTGCAATGCGGTCAATACATATTTCAAGACCCATATAACTCCGACGGACGTCGTCGACAGCTGGTCCGGCATTCGCCCACTATATGACGATGGAATTGCGGAAGCGAGCGGAGTCACCCGCGACTTCGTGCTGGAACTGGACCGATCCGCCCCTGTTCTCCTCAGCGTGTTCGGTGGTAAGATCACGACCGCACGCCATCTGGCTGAAAAGGTGATGGAGAAACTGGGACCAGAACTGGGATTTGCTCCGCGCATCGTCACCCGTGACCGCCCCTTCCCCGGCGGCGACATGGCGAGCATCGACGGTTTTAGCAGAGACATGCACGCGCGCTTCGCATTTCTCGGAGAAGCGAGACTGATGCGTATGATCCATGCCTATGGCACACGCCTTCTCGACCTGCTGGCAGATGTCGATGACATCGAGGATATGGGCGCAGATCTAGGCAATGGACTTACGGAGCGCGAGTTGCGCTGGATGCAGGCACATGAATGGGCCTGCACCGCCGAAGACGTGCTGGACCGTCGCAGCAAGCTGCGCCTTGGCGGGGAGCCGGAACTAGGCTCGTGCGTGACGCGAGCGATGGAGGCGGAACCCGGGCCGATACAGGATGGCTTGACGGCGCCCGCCTAGCGGGTGCGCAGGACCGAAAGGGTCGTGGTGGCACCGTTGTCCATCATCCCGACCCGTTTATCGACGGCCGATGAACGTGCGTTCGCCCAGATGGGTTGTCCATATGCCTGCGAACCATGCAACAGGCGATCGCTTCGATCGTCAGCGATTTTCTTCGACGGGATGCAGGATAACCCGGCTTATCTGTCCCGACACGCCCTGCATCTCTGTCGCCGGCCGCACGACAAGGCGCAGCATCTGGGATCGGCAATTTGCGTCGACGTTGAAATTGCCTCCGAAATTTCCATTCTTCTCGGCGGAATTGGGCAGGTTGACGCGACCGATCTCGCGACCGTCCGAACACGTCAATATCCAGTAAGGCTGATCGCTCTGGGCTACGGCAAGCCCGGAACTGCTACCCTCCAGGCGATACTGACCTTGCGGAAGCCATTGCAACTGCTGAAGTACGATACCGCCAACCGTCGAAGGCACAGAAAAATCGAACACGCCGCCCTGTGCGGTGCGCTGGATCGTAGCGGTAATGCCCGTATCGTTCATGACCGGAATCCAGTCGAACTCGGTAGGCGCCTTGAACTCGGCCAGAAAGTTCGGATCACGTGACCGACGTCGATCGACCCCCGCGCGGAACGTCCGGTAATAGGACCAGGCTTCGTCAAACGCTCCCTTGGCGACAAGGGCATTGACGACACCCGCCTTGGCAACGTCCGGCACGGCTATCCCACGGGCACCGAGCATTTGCAGGAAGGCCGCGCTGGTCCTTGGGTTACTCTTCTGGCCAGACAGATGGTATATGAACGCATCGCCCCAGGGCGGCTGCATCGCATAGGTCGATATCAGCGCACGCGCGATCACCGGATCGGCAATTGCTTCCGACAGGATGGGGAAAAGCAGTTCGGGTGCTTCGCGCGACGTGCGTAGTGCGATGTCGTAATTTCGAATGGCGCCGGGAACGTCGTTGCGTTGCACCGCATCCTCGATCATCCACAACCGCGCTGGCAGCTCGCGCCGCGACAGCCGATCGGAATGGTCGAACAATCGCCTTGCTGCCGCGCTGTCGCCCTTCAATTGCGCCGCAAGCCCGAGCACGGTGACTGCAGATGCAGCCAGGGGTTCATCGCGCAGCGCGCGATGCGCCAGCATGTTCGCTCGCGGGCGCTCTGCCGCATCGGCATCGTTTACGGATAGCCGCTGAGCCAGTTGCGCAGCGATCCGGCCATCCGACGGGTCCATCATATGGGCGCGTTCGGGATTTGCCTTGCTAATGGCAACGGCGAACGTCTGCGTGGTCGAAACATAGCCCAGCACCAGCGCAAGCGATGCCAGTGCGCCACGCAACACCCATTCACGCGGCGCAGTCTTGCGCAACCGTGCCTGACCGGACTGTCGCTTCGTCAACGGTTGGCGTCCGCCTTTTCCCGTCCATAGCCATAACCATATTCATAGCCATAGCCATAATGGGCCTTGCGCGCTTCGAACTTGGTGAGAACACCGCCAAGAATATGCGCATTTGCCGCAAGCAAACGCTGAAGCGCCGTCTTCACCAGGCTCGATCGGATGCCATGCGATTCCACCGCGTAAACTACGCCTTCGACGCGGCTTGCGATCAGCGGCGCATCGGCAAGCCCCATCACCGGCGGACTGTCGATCACGACATGGTCGTAATGGTCGAGCAGGCGTTCGATCAATATCTGCAGCCGGTTTCCGGTCAGCAATTCGGCGGCATTGGGCGGGATCGGCCCGGCCGACATGGCGGTGAAGCCAAGGTCGCGCATCTGGAAGGTCAGCGCATCGATATTGTCTTCGCCGGCCAGGAAGTTGCTGAGGCCATGGTCATGGCCGACACCACCAAGATGGTGGATCGACGGTGAGCGCATGTCACCATCGATCAGGATGACCCGCCGCTGCACACGTGCCAGCATCGTAGCGATGGCCAGGGCCGTGGTCGACTTCCCTTCGGCCGGCCGGGTCGAGGTGACTGCAAGCGAGCGTGGCACACCATGTTCGGTGGTGAAGCCGAGACTGGTCTGAATGGCCAGATACGCATCGACGAGGTCCGACTTGCGGTCCAGCAGTGCCTCGCGCGGCTCGACATCCTTGACCTTTGGTACCGAGCCGAGCAGCGGCAGCCCAAGGCGCCGCTGAACCTCACCCGGATCGGCAATCGCTTCGTCCATCTGTTCCAGCGCAAAGGCGATTGCAGCACCCAGCACCAAACCGGTCAGGAGAGAGACGACCAGATTGATCAGTAGGCGCGGGCTGGACGGAACTTGCGGGACATCGGCGGTATCGACGATGGCGATGTTGTTGACGCCGACCCCGCCCGCAACGCCGATTTCCTTGAAGCGCTGCAGCAAACCGTCATAGAGCGCGCGGTTGGTATCTACCTCCTGCTGGTAGATATTGTACTGGATGCTGCGCCGCCGCACGTCGAGATAGCTCGACTTCAACTTTTCGACGCGATCACGGAGCGCATTTTCACGGTCGGCAGCCTGACGGTAATCGGCCTCGACCGAACCCGATACGCGCCCTTCCTCGCGAGCAATCGAGCGGTCGAGCTGATCGATCTGCGACTTGAGCGCGCGCGCCTGCGGATATTCAGGTTCAAACTGCACCATCAGACGCTGGTATTCCGCTGCCAGTTCGGCACGGCGTTGACGCAGATTGTTGATCGCCTGGTTCCGCAACGCTTCGCTGGACGCACCGGAACGGCCACCCTCGCGAAACCGCGATTCCGCCTGAATCCGGTCGGCCGTCGCCTGACTGAGCGTTGCGCTCAATGCGGCAAGCTCGTCGGCAACGATCGAACGCTCCGCGGTCTTGTTATCGCCGCTGCCCTGGCTGGGCAGGTTGATGATGCGCTGCTGCTCGGCATAGCCGACTAGCTGACGCTGCGATTCATCGAGCCGTTCCTTGGCCTGGCCCAGTTCGCGCTGCAGCAGGTTGCGACCATAGGACGTCGCCTGAACCTTGCGCTCGAGATTGGTCTGGATGAAATTTTCCGCCCAGACATTCGCGACCCGTGCGGAAAATTCCGCATCCGGGCTGGTGAAGTTGATTTCAACGAGGCGTGAAAGTCGCGTCGGTGCAATACCGACATACTTCAGCAGAACCTCACCTGCGATCCGCTGGCGCGTTGCGCGTCCGGCGGCTGCGTAACGTCCGTTTATTTCACGGAATGCCGGATCATCCTGATTGACGCCGAACCGTTCGAAAAATGCCCGGTCGTCGATCAGGCGCAGCTGGTTCGCAACCCGTTCGGCAAGCGTGCGGGAGCGCAGCAGGCCGTATTGCGTCTGGTAAAATTCCTGATCGGCAATGCTGGTTTCGCGCTCGACACCCTGGAAATTGGTAACCTGACTCGATTCACGCGAGATTTCGATTGTGGACGTCGCGGTATATTTCGGCGTCATCAACAATGTGGCGATCAGCCCAAGGACGAGGCACGTCGCGGCCACGCCCAGAATGACATAGCGCCAGCGCATCGCGATACGCAGATACTGCCGGATAATCGGCATGGAATCGCCGGTGGTTGCCTGGTTCGGGTCGAACATCGGGGTCGAATGCATGCCGATCCGGGGCGTGGTGCTGACAAGGTTCATTGCTTCAGACCTTACTGCAGCACGGCGATGAGAGGCGCAGCCAGAAGCGGCGTCACGGAAACGAAATCGCGGAACAGGCGACGCTGCGGAGAATCGCCGACAACGATCACATCGTTGGCGTAGACGGGCGGGTCATTATACGCCCCCCGCCGAATGGCAGCGATGTTATAAAGCCCGGCAAGGCGCTGCGTGCCGACCGTGCGCAGGATGACGACGTCATCCTGCTTCGCAAATTCGGACAGCCCCTTGGCGGAGGCGATGACCCGCATCAACGTCATCTGATTGGTCACGGGATAGAGGCCGGGTTCCACGACCTGGCCATCGATTGTCACGACCTGACTGACCGAACTCTTGATGTTCACCGTCACCTGGGGGTTGCGGACATAACGCGCGCGTAGCGCCGCCTCGATCAGACCACCGAGTTCCGAGGCGGTCTTGCCCCGCGCGTCGATCGTACCGGCCAGCGGCATCGCGATCCGGCCGCTTGCATCGACCTGCATCTCACGTCCCAGATCGGGTATTCCGAACACGTCGACTTCGATCGTATCCAGCGGACCGATCAGGGCCGGGCGATCTGCGGCAGTAAGATCGTTCCGGTTCGGCGGCGGCAATTCGCCGCTCCCTTCGATCACGGTCAAGCTCCCGGTCGAGCGGATAGGTTCGGGCGAACCACAGCCGGCAACCGCGAAAGCCAGGCATATAATGGGAACGGAGATGCGCATGCGCGTTGAATATCCGCGAAAAAAGAGAACCGTGCGCCCTATAGGTCTATGACCCGCCGCGGTAAAGCAGCGTGCATTGCCACTTTTGCTCCACGGGCCAACCAGAAGGCTGCAAGAACGAGAACTGCCATGATCGTGGGTGTACGCGCCGGATAATCGGTAAGGCTGGCCACCAGGATCAGGAAGATGATCGCCGAACCGAGCCGGGCGAGTATCACCTCCGTATTCGGGGCGACCCTTACGACACGAATGCTGGCAAACAGCCACCATAGGATTGCTGCCGCCAGCAGCAGCATTCCGGGTAAGCCGCCATCGAGCGCAACGCCCAGAAAGTCGTTATGCGCTTGATTGAAATAAGTGAATTTCAGCAGGTTTCCAGGCTCGTGAATACGGAAAACCGGATCGAACCCCCCCATGCCCGATCCGAACGGCATATAGGTCTGGATCATCGACATCACGACCGGCAGCGCCCGGCGCCGCATGTCGGTCCCGGTTTCGACATCCAGCAGGCGATCGATCGAGTCAGCACGCTCGGCGGTAAAGCTCAACCAGACGAACCCGGCCAAAACAATTGCTGCCACCACGATGAGCGTCGGCAACACCCATGCCGGCAGGTGGGCAAACCGGCGGCGCAGCGCACGACCGATCAACGTCAGTGCCAATGCCAGCGCCAGCGCGCCAACGAACATCCCGCTACGGGATCCGGTGGCAAGAATGGTCAGAACGAATAGCAGAACCAACGCAGCCGCCACAGGGCCACGCCATTTCAACGCCTTGTGATCGAGAAATGCCCAGACGGGCGCGACAAGACAACCAAGTGCGACAAACAGGGCCAGATGGTTGCGATTGGCAAAGATCGCACTGACTTGACCAGGCGTGTCGTTCAGGAACGGACTGTTGAATCCGGCCCCGGAGAATTGCAGCAATCCCAGGAACACGGCGGCTGCGATCATGACCAACAGCATATTGGGCAACCACGAACGGGTTCGCTCGCTGGCCTGCGTCAACAAGACCAGCATCGTCGCAGGCACGATCAGCGATGCCAGTGCATTGCGCGTGGCACCGGGCGTCATCGTCCAGGGACGCCACGTGACAGGCTCTCCCGGTATCACCAGGATATCGCGACCTGGCAGCGCTTGCCACCATGCCGGCGGCAACGGCACAAGCTGCAACAACGGCAACGCGATAGCTGCGCATAACAATGCCATGACCGGTCGGACACCGGCCATTGCCGGCCGCGGCCCCAACAGGATCGCGAACACCAGGAGTAGCCAGCTTCCCGCGCGAACGAAAACCTGTCCCAAGGTTTCGGCCCGGGACGCCCCGCCCATCACCCACAGCAACGCAAACATCGCTATCATCAGTACGAGCGAGATATCGGGTCGGAAAGGCGACCGTAAGGCCGAACGCGGAGGAGCCATAGCAGCGCAATAGTGAATTAGTGGGCCGTAAGAAACTCCATATAGCGGCATTTTCAACGGGCACGCTTCAGGTAAGGGCCATTGCGTGCAAGGTGCGCAGCCATATTGGTGCACCCGACATATTATTGTATACTTATTGATATGTTGGATAGTTTTCCGAACAGGGTGCGATGGTGGTGTTTCACCTGATCCCATCGGAGATTGCCAGATGGCTACCACGGCCCGCCTCGACCTTTCCATCTGGCGCAGCGATGAGGCGTATGATTTCGTCCTGCGCATCATCGGCCCCGATCTGCGCAACGCCGACCTGCGCGCGGAAATTAGGCCGGAACACGATACGTCCGGCCTCGCACTGATCGATCTGGCAAAGGTCACCGATCCTGCGGAACAAGGGCTGTACGTCGCTGCAGTCCGTGAATCCGCTGGCACCTGGCAAACCGAGATTCGTATCGGGATCGGCAAGGCCGCACGCCAGGCACTGCCCGATGCGGGCGAGAGCGGTACGCCGGATGCCCTGCGCTGGATATTGGCGATCGATGGCATGACCCGGTTGGAGGGGCGCGTGTTCGTACTGGCGCATGCTCTGAACAGCGATGCCGCCCCCGCGGATCGCGCCCAAAGCTACGCCTATACCCATAATTCGGCCGATCCGGCATCGTCCGGTGTGACACTGACGATCGGTCAGGAAAGCCGTGCAACCGTGATATTCGACGGCGGAGACCTTCTGGGCGACCTGGTCGAACGCGCGACGACGGCTGCCGATGATGTCCGCACGCGCCTTGCGACCGAGGACCGCGCCGCGCTGTTCGGCGTTACCGACCCCCTGTTGGCGCTCGAATTCGGCGCGCGCGGTATCGAGATGGATTTCGTCACCGGATATTTCCGTGACGGCCATGACAAGAACGCCACGATCGCGGGCCTGAACGCCGTACCATTCACCCGCGACAGCACCGCTACCTTCCAGATCGACGATCGGGTCGTCCGAAACTTCGATACCGGCACTCCACGCCTGCTCCCCGGGCAGGGGTTGGTCGTGGAGCCGCCGGCGACGAATCTGGTGCGTTACTCCGCCGAATTTGGAAATGCGGTATGGGACAGGATAGCCACCGGCACTGGCGTGCTGCCCGTGGTGCAATCGAACGTCGCGACTGCACCGGACGGATCAATGACAGCCGACCGCATTTCGCTCGGCCTCGGCACTGGCTCGACACTCTCGGACCGTTCGCAGCTTCAGCAGGATGTGCAGACCGTCCCCGGGCAGGCATTTTGGGGGTCGCTGTTCGTCAAGGGCGAGGTCGGCGAGAAAATCCTGCTGCGTCATGTCGGCGGTAGCGGCTACATGGTCCATGCGTTCAACGGCGAATGGCAGCGGATCGGTCGGCGTGAGACGGCACTCGGTGCCACGGCGCAGGTCGAAATTGCCCTGCGCGGCGGTGCCGGATCGTCGGCTGCGACGACGTTTCTGGCATGGGGCGCGCAACTGGAACGCGGGACCGTTCCGACCAGCTATGTTCCCACCGCTGCGACCACCGCCACCCGCCAGCAGGATACGCTGCTGTTGACTGGTCTTGCTCTGGGCGAGATGACGATCGTGATCGACGTCGCGCTCATCGGCGGCGGTACCGGCACCATGCCAGGGCGCCGTGTCGCGTTCACGGCGTTCGCCGATACCGGCGCGATCGAGAATGTAACGGTCGTCAACGATGACATCGGCGGCATCGGTGCCGTTATTCAATCCGGTGGCGACATCCGTGGTGTCACGCGACTGGATCAGGTGATGGGCGAAGGCGAGACCCAGCGTATTGCGTTGCGCCTGTCACCGGATGACACGCGCCTGATGCGTAATGGCGTGCCGGGGCTTTGGCTGTGGGACGTGCGGACACCTGCGGTACTCACGCGGATCATGGTCGGCGGATCACCGCTCAGCACGCTCGCGCGGCTCGGCGGCATCGTGAAGCGGATCGTCGTCCTGCCCTTCGCGCTACCGGATTCCGCCTTGTCCGTACTGACCGGCGGTCCTCCTTATCCTGCCGGTGAGATCACCTGGCAGCGGATCATCAAACACGCCGCCTTTTCCGACCGCGACAGCGCACGCACGTTCAGCCTCGGCGGCAAACAGTACATCGCTAATGGCTACCGCATCAACGGCGTGTACCCGAAGGACATCTGGAGCAGCGACGACGGCATCAACTACTCACTGGTCAACGCAAACCCCGGCTATGAAGTCTATAGCCACATGGCCGTTCTAGGGACGACGATCTATGCGTTTCGTACCAAGATGTATGAATCGGACGATGGCGGTCTGACCTGGACCGAGATTCTCGGCACCCTCCCTTGGGGCATCCTGTCGGGCGATGCGCCGGTCATCGTACATCGCGGCAAGCTGCTGGCGTTCCACAGCACCGGGAATGTCCCAGTCGAGGCGAATGAGGGGGTGTGGGAATATGATCCCACAGCCAACAGCTGGAACCGGATTTATGTGGCAGAGTGGGGTTCGCGCGACATTCCGGCAGTCGCGGAGTTCAAGGGCGACCTGTATATATACGGAGGGCAGCGCAAGGTTTCCAATGTCCCGCCGGAAAACAACTACCCGGGCCTAACGACGCTTGGCGACATGTGGAAGTCGACCGATGGCGGGGTGTCGTGGGAGCAGGTTTCGGCGGCCCTACCGATGCTGCCCCGACCCTGGCCAGTGATGATCGAGCACGATGGCCGGTTCTACTTAATGGGCGGGTTCAACCCCCGCAGCATGGCGCCACGCAACTTCAACGATACGTGGGTCAGCGATGACGGCGTGGCCTGGACGTTGCTTCCGGCGGCGCAGCCATATCTCTCCCGGCATGCAGCGACGGGGTACGTGTTCAACGGCGAGCTTTACATGGTGGCGGGCAATGCCAATTCCGAAGCACTGCCGCTCGAGACGCTAAACGACATTTGGCACTTTCGGAAACTTCAGGTCGCACAATCGTGAGGTATCAGGGGCGACCTCATGACAACCAGATGACCGCCACCGGCGAGGGTGATAGCGGCGTCTGGCATCACAAACGCAGCGGTGAACCCGATACTGCTGATGGATAGCCGATCCGAAAAGCCGTCCCGACACGTCGACGCACGTCGGTCGGCAGCAGCCGCGCACCTTGCTCCCACGGCGGGTCGGGGAAGCGGGTACAATCCGTATTTGCACCGCCCACTCGCAATGGTGCATTAGGCATCCGACGAAAGCCGGCCACAGGCTCCCTCCCGTGACCGGCGTCCTTCGTCAGGCCGGAGCGCTTACTCCGCCTGGTCCTTCGCCGCGCGCTTTACCTGGCCTTCGCCCATCGCCGACACCAGCACGTCGCCCTGGACGCTGAAGTTGTCGGCGGGG
>ONZX01000303.1_pt1 | contig 34328 bp, 26 predicted proteins | sample 1671831 | NCBI WGS metagenome assembly ONZX01 (sample SAMN06348197, study PRJEB24527) | human gut metagenome | reverse complement strand
TGAAGAGCAAACAATGAAGATGTAGTAAGTCTTAAAATTTTATTTTCCATTTTTTTCTTATGTTTATTCCTTTCGGTGCAAAGATGAAATATTTCCGTTAAGGTCATCTTTCTGCGATATCGAAACCCTATACCTGAATTTTGAAAAATCGTGGTTGAGAATCAGCTGTAATATTCGGTTATCAGTTTTATCCCAAAAATCCTTCCATATTTCAAGTGTGCCATTTATCGTGTAAACGCATTCCTTATAAAATCCAAACTCGTGTGACCTGCATTCAGCTATAATCGGAGTCAAATAAATATCTAATTGTTCTTTTGAATTTTTGAAAAAGAATTTTGTTGTTCTACATTGAATAGTTCTTCGGTTTTTTAATATCTTGGGCGCATTGCCATTACTTTCATAATCAGTAGTAGGAAAATATCCAAAACTTTGATTGTTTGTGATAGAGTCAGATAAAGAATTAATCAAATCATCATCTACAAAAAGAGGAGTGAGCTTTCTGTCAGAAAAATTAGTTAGACAAGAGTCATAAGGAATTATCCATAGATTATCCCCCGTACCATGTTTATATTCACCAATTTCGTAAACACAATTAAAGGTGAAAACTAAAAATTTTCCACTTTTTTGGCAGAAGCTATTGCCTATGTTTAAAAAAAATAGAACTAAAACAATTGTTATCTTTTTCATTTCTTTTCGGGTATTAAGTTCCACATCATATCCACTTCTTCTGGAGTGATTATTTGTGGCGGACTATTCAAAATACCGCCCTTATCGTATCCATTATCAAGAACTCCTGTAGTATGATACAATTCATGAGATTTTGTTCCATTTGGTGCGCCAGACCAAATATTGCCTATTGAAGACAGCAAAGCGAAAAAGGCAACAAGGTAAAAAATAGATATTTTCTGCAGCCTCATAGAGTTACTTATTTTTTGCTAAATTAAGCAATCTTTTGAATACGTAAAACAAATAAGATATGTTACACAACATATATGCGTTACTTTTGACAATCAATCTCTTGGCCAGCACAAATGATAAAATTGCACATTGCGCCGACATCTACAGCCACGTCAGTCTGCCAATACCCTCGATTGATTTATGAGGCGGTTTGCCGGCGGCGATGGCTTCGCGGCGGTTGATTTTGGCAAGCCGAATGGGCGCGGACGGCACTTGGGCGAGCCATGCGAGATGCGGCAGCAGTTCGGCGAGCGACAACGGCGTGACCTCAAACAAAAAGCTGCCCTTTTGAGAAGATATGAGCCGTTGATTTGCCGACCGACAACGCGGGCGCAACCCCATTGGAGCAAGCATAGCGTTTTGAGCGTGTCGGCATCGTTGCCGTCGGCGAAGAGTTGGTAGACGTAGCGGAGCTGCTTGCCGCCGAGCTCGTGCCAGCCCTCCGGCACGGCGAAGTTGATTTAGAATTGTTGCATACAAAAATCGGTTGATTATAGCGCGAAGCTACAACCAACCGATTGTGCAGTAAAAGACATCAAACTAATATCTTCCTGTTCCATGGCAATTAAAGCATCGCTTGTTACCATTACAGCTTGGGCAGGCAATCCAAGATTTGCTACCACTGCCGGTATAATATCCTGTATCTCTCCATTCTCCACCTTTACCGCCACAACTTGTACATACTCCAGAACCACCACAAGTACGACATGTTGTATAAGTTGATGAAGGTGATGGAGTTCCATAATCTTCAATATATCCGCCCCCATTGTTGGTATTTGCAGAAGGTGTAGTGGAACACCAAGTTGACAATAGTTTAGAGTATGAATATCCCATAGGCGCAAAATATTCAACCAAACAGTAGTTATAATCTTCATCCCCACTATCATTTTTGGGAATGGAGATGAAAAACCTTCCCCCATTAGATGCTGCACCTAATATTTCATAAACTGTACGTGTTTCATCCTCCTCTTCCCACTGTAATCTATGAGTTCCGCCCATTGGTTGCCAAGGCAACTGCGCTGTATACGGGTGATCCCAATCAACGATAATATAGACTCCAGAACTTGGTTGTCCATTTTGAGTTTCTGCAAAGTATGTATATTGTGCGTTTACAACAAATGAGGAAAGGAAAATAAACGCAATAACAGTTATATAGAGTTTGATGTTCATATTGTAACTGATGAAGTGATAAAATATTATGCAAATATAGCAATTATTTATTTTCTACCCCCCCCCAGTTGTTAAAAAACACTAACGAGTTGAAAGAAATAGCCTGCGGCGTTTTTCTTGTTTTTGAATACGGGTGGTGAGAATAGTTGGGCGGTGGCTGAGTTGTGCCATTCGGGATAGGCTTCGTGGCGTTGGCGGATGTAGTTCACTATGTCCTGCCAACGTCGAGCCGAGAACGAGCCGTCGCGCAGATAGGCGACAATCTGCGACTTGACGGCTTGAACGAGCGGCTTGTCGGTGTCGGACAATTCGCCTCGGATGTTGCGGCGGTCGGTGATGCCCTCGGCACGGAATATGCCCTCCCAATATTTGGCACTGACCTCGATGTGGTACTTTATTGGAACAGAGTTCTTTAGCTTGGCTTCTTTGGCGATGCCGATGAGTTGTTTGATATTGTACCATTTTCCTTTGAACAGCGCAGCGTAATGGGGAATGGGATAATAGGTGCTGTCGGGCGTGGGTACGCGAGAGAGCCTTTAGGCTCAAATGAGGTAGGAATTTCTTGCAAACACCGGATTTTCGGAGGATTTTTTGTAATTTTGCAAGGCATTGTATAACCGAATAGCAATTGCTCAATTATGCAGAAAGTAAAACCAAAGAAATTTCTCGGGCAGCATTTTCTGACCGACCTTCACGTGGCAGACCGTATAGCTGCCACGCTCGACGATTATCGGGGGATGCCGGTGCTCGAAGTGGGACCGGGAATGGGCGTGCTTACGCAGTTCCTGCTCGAACGCGGACATGATGTGACTGTCGTGGAACTCGACCGTGAGTCGGTCGAGTATCTGGAGCACAACTTTCCGCAACTTGACGGGCGCATCATCGGCGAGGACTTCCTTGAGCTCGACCTCGGCTCGATGTTTGAAGGCGACTTCTGTGTGATAGGCAATTATCCATACAATATCTCGTCGCAGATATTCTTTAAAGTGCTCGACTGGCGCGACCGCATCACGTGCTGCAGCGGAATGCTGCAGAAAGAGGTAGCAGAGCGCATAGCCGCCAAGCCGGGGTCGAAGACCTACGGCATCCTGTCGGTGCTTCTGCAGGCGTGGTACGACATCGAATATCTGTTTACCGTCGATGAGCATGTGTTCAATCCGCCGCCAAAGGTGAAGTCGGGCGTAATCCGTCTGCGCCGCAACGGTGTAAAGACTCTCGACTGCGATGAAAAGCGGCTGAAAACGGTGGTCAAGACATCGTTCGGACAGCGCCGCAAGACGCTGCGCAATTCGTTGCGCTCAATGGCACGCCGTCCGGAAGTGCTGCAGGAAGAGATTTTCAACAAGCGTCCGGAACAGCTGTCGGTGGCTGAATTTGTAAGACTTACGAACCTTTTAAACGAGTAGAACGGCATGAGAGAATTTTCAGAGGAATTTTTGGATGAACTCAGACATCTCATAAAGGAAAACAACGAGACGCAGGTGATGGCAGAACTCAAGGAGCTGCACCCTGCCGACATTGCCGAACTTATACAGAAGATGGACCTTGAGGAGGCGGAGTATGTGGTGTCGCACCTTGACAGTGACGCTGCCGCCGATACCTTGATGGAACTTGATGAGGACGACCGCCACCGCCTGCTTGAGAATATGCCCAACAAGGACATTGCTAAGCAATTCGTGGAGCACCTTGACACCGACGATGCCGTCGACCTTATCCAGGAACTTGACAAAGAAGACCAGGAGGAAGTGTTGTCGCATGTCGACGACGTTGAGCAGGCAGGCTCGATTATCGACCTGCTGAAATATCCTGAGGACACCGCCGGCTCTCTGATGGGTACGGAGATGATTGTGGTCAACGAGAACTGGAGTATGCCGGAATGCGTGAAGCGGATGCGAGAGCAGGCAGAAGACATGGATGAGATTTTCTATGTCTATGTTGTCGATGACGACCGCAAACTGAAAGGCATCCTGCCGTTGAAAACACTGATAACCAACCCTTCGGCATCAAAGATAAAACATGTGATGGAGCCCGACCCCTACTCCGTGAAGGCCGACGAGCCGCTCGACGACGTGGTGCTCACGTTTGAGAAATACGACTTGGCGGTTATGCCGGTTGTCGACGGCATCGGACGTCTTGTGGGACGCATCACCTTCGACGACGTGATGGACGAGGCCCGTGAGCAGACCGAGCGCGACTATCAGTTGGCTTCCGGTCTTTCCACCGACGTGGAGACCGACGACAAGATTCTCGACCAGGCAAAAGCACGCCTGCCGTGGCTGATCATCGGAATGATAGGCGGACTGTCGAACTCTTGGATTCTCGGCAATTTCGAGGGCAATTTTGCCAACAATCCCGCCATCGCGCTTTTCATCCCGCTTATCGGCGGCACTGGCGGAAACGTGGGAATCCAATCGTCGGCAATCGTTGTACAGGGACTTGCCAACGGCTCGCTCGACCTTAGGAAGTCGTTGTCGCAGATTGTCAAGGAGCTTGGACTTGCGCTGATCAACGCAAGCATCATCTCGCTGCTTGTGTTTGCCTACAACTTCTTCATTTTCCATCCCGATTTCAAGATTACGATAGCCGTGTCGGCGTCGTTGTTTGCCGTAGTGCTGTTCGCCGCTACGTTTGGCACGTTCGTGCCGCTGACACTTGAGAAGATGAAGGTGGACCCGGCGATAGCCACAGGCCCGTTTATCACCATAACCAACGACATTATCGGCATGATGATCTACATGACAGTGTGCATGATGCTGTTGCAATAGAATCAAAAACAAAAATAATCCTATAAAACTTATAAAAGCAATGTCAAAAGTATTAATTATCGGAGCCGGCGGCGTCGCTACGGTGGCAGCCCACAAGTGCGCCCAGAATTCCGATGTGTTCAGCGAAATCGTTATCGCATCGCGCACGAAGAGCAAGTGTGATGCCTTGGCTAAAGCCATCGGCAAAGACAATGTCACAACCGACCAGGTTGATGCCGACAAGGTGCCGGAACTGGTGGCTTTGTTCAAGAAGCACAAACCCGACTTGGTGGTAAACCTTGCGTTGCCATATCAGGACCTTACGATAATGGATGCCTGCCTCGAGTGTGGCGTAAGTTATCTTGACACCGCCAATTATGAGCCTCTCGACGAGGCGAAATATCAATACTCATGGCAATGGGCATACAAGGACCGCTTTGAGAAAGCCGGACTGACTGCAATTCTCGGTTGCGGTTTCGACCCTGGAGTGTCGGGCATTTTCACTGCCTACGCTGCAAAGCACTATTTCTCAGAGATGGAGCATCTCGACATCGTGGACTGCAACGCCGGAAACCACGGCAAGGCTTTCGCCACCAACTTCAACCCTGAAATCAACATCCGCGAGATTACACAGCGCGGAAAGTTTTATGAGAACGGGGAGTGGCACGAAACCGACCCTCTGTCTGTTCACAAAGCGTTGAACTATCCAAACATCGGAGCCCGCGAGTCGTATCTGATGTATCACGAAGAGCTTGAGAGTCTTGTAAAGAACTATCCGTCAATCAAGCGCGCACGTTTCTGGATGACGTTCGGCCAGGAGTACCTGACACACCTGCGCGTGATTCAGAACATCGGAATGGCAAGCATCGAGCCTATCAATTACAATGGCATGGAAATCGTACCTATCCAATTTCTCAAGGCTGTTTTGCCAAACCCTAAAGAGCTTGGCGAAAACTATACCGGCGAGACATCGATTGGCTGCCGCATCAGCGGTAAGGACAAGGAAGGCAAAGAGATGACCTACTATGTCTACAACAACTGTTCTCACCATGCCGCCTACCTCGAAACCGGTATGCAGGCTGTCAGCTACACCACCGGTGTGCCGGCGATGATTGGCGCAATGATGTATCTTAAAGGCATTTGGAAACGTCCGGGCGTGTGGAACGTTGAGGAGTTTGATCCGGATCCATTCATGGAGCAGCTCAACAAGCAGGGTCTGCCTTGGCACGAAATCTTCAATTCCGATCTGGAAGTGTAGTGCAAGAAACATAGAATCACAAAAAGTAATCCCGCATTGTCAACAACAGTGCGGGATTACTTTTTGTCGATATGTCATGTCGCTGACGCTTAGTCTTTGACAAGCACCTTGATAGGACGGCGGCATTGGTCGCTGTAGACCATGTAGGCACCGTAAGGCAACAGTTCGCAGTGGCCTTCGCTCACTGAGTCGATAACCTTTATCACGCGTCCTGTCATGTCGATGATGCGCACGTTGGTGTGGGCTACGGCGCAACGGAAATAAATGCCGTTGCCGATAGGGAGCACGGCGAGCGGTTCAGTAGCCTCGATGCCGTTGACGCCGGCTGGGTCGACCGTGATGATGTTTGATTCGTCCGACATGCGGTTCAGTCTTACCGCCTGTATGGTATAACTGTAGGTGGCACCCGATTTTGCTTCCCCGAAATCGTAGAAAGAATCCTCGCTACCATCGGTGTAGAGAGTCATGCAAGTCGGTGTGCCGTTGACGTACTCGGTCAAGTTTATGCGGAAGCAGTCGATTGAGGCTGGTCGCGACGGCATAATCCAGTTGATGCGGAATCCGGTTGATGAGATGTTTGTGGCCGCCGTGGCCTCCACGCGGTCAAACACCGGCGCTTCGACGGCAGTTCCCACAAGGTTGACCACATAGCTTGTAACGCCTGTCAGACCTCCGTCGTAGAGCAGCAGTTTGGTGGTGCGCTCACCGAGTCCTTTAGGCTCGAAAGTGATTTTCAGATTGTAGTTTCCAGCGTTCACCTCGCTCCAAGAAGCGGAAGTCGACGGGATTGAGAAATCGGCAGCATTGTTGCCGTAGACAGTCATCGACAGATTTGCGGAAAGATTTCCGCGGATAGGCATTTCCAGGGTCACCCGGTCGCCAAGCACCACCTCGCCGAAGTTCACAGTCGAGTTGTTTACGGGCGCAATCAGCGAGCCGTCGCCGATAGGCGGAAGGTCTTCGTCGGTGTAAGGTTTGCCCTTCATCGAGCCCCAGATATACTCCACAAGGTCAGGATAGTCGATGAATGGGTTACGGTTGCTCTGCAGCTTGTAGACCTCGTCGTTTCGGTTGCGCTCCTTGTCACTCACAGGGTCCTGTCGGTGCCACTTCAAGAGCATTTCCACCGCCCAGCCCTGCATCGACGGATAAGAACCTTTTTGCGCCATATATTCGTATTTCCAGTCCAGGTTCTGATAGCATGTCACCATATAGAAATAAGTGCGGGCAAAGTCGCCTTTGTATTCATCGGCAGGCTCAAACACGTATTTAGAGCCGCCGCCCTGTCCGCTGACAGGGTTTCCCACCAGCACAAGATTGTTGTCGAAAGTGATTCCCGACGGCGACACCTCTCCGAGCGGATAGTTCAATTTCGCTGAGTTGGCGGTGGCATCGGAAGGATAAAGGTGGTTCAAGTCGGTGTATGCGCCCACTTCCGTATCGCCGCCCCACCAGCTTTTCGGGAAACTGTGCTCTCGGTTCATTCCGCTCCATCCGCTTCTCACGTAGCGCTTGATGTTGGAATACATGTCCCACCACGTTCCGTCGGACCGCACGTCGGTATAGCAGAACGATTCTTTGAACAGTCCGCTGTAGCTGTTTGTCGAATGCTTGCTTACAATTTCATATAGTTTGTTTTTTAGGGCTGCGTCTTTCAGTCCAGAGATTCCGTTGTAGTAACCATTTGGCGCTTCGGCGCTGGCAAACAGAGCGGTGACGGCTACCGCGATTGTGAGCAGAAGATTTCTCATATATGATTTATTTGTTGATAATGAACCACAAAGGTAGCAAGAAATTGCTGAAAAACAATTTATTTCGGGATGAATGAAACAAAAAAACGTGTTTGCTCGTTTATAAATAATATATTGCTTCTATTTTATAATCTGCAATACCGTAAGTCCTATTATTATCGCGATTGTAAAACTTGCAAGAGTACCTATCAGTACATACTCCGTAGTTTTTATCTCCTGCGCCTTGCTCAATTCTCCAAAACGGAAAATAGATTTGGCCGCCAGTAAAAAGCCTATACCTTCAGTCGTTCCGGTCAGTATGAAAGTCAATATCAGTATGCGCTCAAAATAACCAATCCATTTTCCGGCATTTGGCAGGCTCTTTTCCTCTGTAGCCGAAGGTGTCCATCTTTTTATGAAGAGGTTCAAAAACACAGAAGTCGGTTTTAGTATCAAAAAGTAGGCGGTGACAACAGCCCAGATATTTATATTGTTCCATTCGGTTTTGAAAAGCTCTTGACAAAAATCTCCGCAATGGTCAAACAGCGATAGCCATAAGATTACAATAACGGCAATATGCACAAGCTGGTCTATGGTGAACGATGCGACATCCTTCTTCATATATTCAACCTTTATGTAATCCATCAGTGTGTGTGACACAAAAATAACCAATGGAATAATCCAGTTGCTCCAGTCTGCAACAAAAAGATATGCCATTAAAGCATGGATGAGACTATGTAATAGTTGATAAACATACTTCTTTGAGGTCTTTTCTTGTTTGCCTTCGCATATTTTATCATTCTGAAAGACAAAATCGGAAAGGATATGGGCAAATAAAAGTCTTAGCAATATGGCCATAATCATTATTCTAATAAGTTTGAAATCAAATTATGATACCGGTCAAGATACATCTGAACAAGATTCACTTTCGCCGCGCTCAATAGTTTGCTTATATTCTGTGCAGACTTATGAAGTTTCTTAGCAATATCTTTTTGAGCCGTATTACATAGCAATGCATGATAAGCGGCTTGCGATTGTGATACGCTCCACGAGGAAATAACGTCATCCGCAAATGCCGTACTTACCAGTAATTCGTCATTCACGTCCGACCATCTTGTTTTGACGATGAGCCGCCGTTTGCCCATCTCGTCAAGTTCTCTTCCCGAGTATTGGAACGCCTCTCCGTCAGAAAGTACAACATTGTCTGCATGGTATGATATGGTTCCCACTCCCAAAGAAAGACGGGCATCCCACGGTTTTTCGCACCCCTTTGGTGTATGGCTTTTTAATCCGGCACGCAGCAGTATTGCGATTTGCATTGCGTTTTCCGGGTTATTGATAACCATCTGGAAACTATCCCCTCTAAAAAACTCTATTTTTAGAGGTTCAATTACATTCAGTTCTTCGGCAATCTTTTGTATGGACTTCAGTAAGAAGTCCCGATATTCTATCTGTATGGCAGAAGAATCTATTATATCTCCTGTTATAACTCCTTTGATCTTATCCATATTCATAGAATGTTTTAATCACCTGCAAAGGTACGATTATTCTCTCAATAATTAACCAAAAACGGTTGATTTTTCAAAATCAACCAAAAACAGTTGATATTCAATAATCAACCGTTTCCGGTTTATGCCTAATTACCCCTTCTGCTGCAACAGGTGTTTCAAGTTTTCATCATTTGCGATACGTTCCATTTCCTCTTGAACAATCTGCTTCACTTCCTCCTTGATGCGCCTGTAATTCGCCTGAACCGTTTCCTTCATGCGGTAGTTGCCGTCCCCGTCCGTAAAGTCGGTAATGACGGGTATCTTCTTGTAGGCTTTCTCTTCGCGCTTCACCTTCTTGGCATCCACGACAATCTCACAATGAAAAATCATCTGAAAAAGCCATAAAAGCACCTCTTTGGCATAAGCATAAAAGAAATGGGCCTTGCCTCATCTGTCTAAACTGTTGTTTAGGCGTGAGGCAGAACCCTTTTCTCTCCGCTTATGCAATAGTCGGCACACGTTCGTTCAAAACCTGTTTTGTACGATGGTGCGCCGACACATGTAATCGCTTTTACGGAAAATAAGAGTGAAAAATCAGACAGATAACATCAAAAGTCCCAACAAAATTGCTACCTTTGCATACGAAGAGTTCTTTGAAGGTTACGCAACGCGCAGAAGAATAATGCAGTAGATAACTTGCTAATTCGTAACCTATTACCATAATGAGCAATCAACCTACGCTCATTTCCAGTGGTTTACACTCTTTTAGTAACTTCTCGGTACGAATCAACAAAAACAATCAAAAATATGAAGAAAGTATTATTGGCGGCAGCAGTGGCATTGACACTTGCCGGCTGCGGAAAGACAGGAAATAAAGACGCGGAAGCAGACAAAAACGTAAGCATGTTTCGCTCGGAAGAAGTTGTTGCCAAGAAGCAATTGTCGTTGCCCGACAGTCTGAACTTTTATGGCAAGGACGCAAAAGTGTTTACAGAGACAACGGTTTCTGTATGCTGGCCTGAAACGCTTGGAGGCAAGGAGCCGAAAGAGCTGCAGGACAGCATCCTCTCGATAGCCTTCGGCACAAGCAAGCGCGCCACGCTCAAAGAATCGCTGGAGGCGATGCTTGCGGAGCCTCTTGGCTTTGAGGGAGAAAAGGGCATCACACAAAAAGACGTCGACAAACTGCCGGAGCTGTCGGAGACTGTGCACCGCCACAGCGCCCAACTTACAGTTACGCCTACGAGCATAGGCAAGCGTCTTGTGACCTACAGTGTGTATTCCTACGCATTCCTCGGCGGAGCTCACGGCAACTATGCGACAACCTATGTCAACTACGACGTGGAGAAGGGTCAGGTGCTGACCGTGGGACGCGTGTTTGCCGACGTGCAGGGGTTGAAGACTGCAATCATGCGCGAGCTTCAGCTGAAGCCGGAGTATGCCGGAAGTCTGCTTGTCGACAAGGTGCCTACTGTGGGCAACTTCTACATTGAAGGGGCGTTGATTACGTTCTTCTACAACCCGTATGACGTTGCATGCTATGCTGCCGGCGACATCAGAGTGGCGCTGCCTATCCATGAGGTGCGCGAATTTATGAGCGACTATGGCAAATCGCTCTTCCCCGAGGAAGACTGACGTGATTTTTGAATAAAGAAATGCCGGAGGCGCATCGCTTGTTGGGTGATGCGCCTCCGGTTTGTCATGTGTGGCCTACGCTATTTCTTCAACCTCACTTCGTAGAGGTCGTTGCGGCGGTCTCTGAGATTCTTCACGCTTCCGTAGGTGTGGAGGTGGTTGAGCCGGTCGAGGTCTACGTCGCTGACAAGAATCATCTCGGTGTTTGGCGTAGCCTCTGCACGTGTGCCGTCGGTGGGGAATTCAAAGTCGCAAGGCGTGAACACGCCCGACTGTGCATACTGGATATCCATATTGTGGACTCTCGGAAGGTTGCCCACGCTGCCGGCAATCACTACGTAGCACTCGTTTTCGATGGCTCGCGCATGCGCGCATACCTTTACGCGTGAATATGCGTTCTGAGTGTCGGTAAGAAATGGCACAAAGAGAATCTGCATTCCCTCGTCGGCCATCAGACGCGACAGCTCGGGGAACTCGACATCGTAGCAAATCAGGATGCCGATGCGCGCGCAGTCGGTTTCAAACGTCTGAATCTTGCTGCCTCCGCACAAGCCCCAGCTCTTTATCTCGTCGGGGGTGACATGAATCTTCTCATACGACTCATACGAGCCGTCGCGGCGGCACAGGAAGCCCACGTTGTACAGGCGTCCGTCTTCTTTCACCTGAGGCATCGAGCCGGTGATGATGTTGATGTTGTAGCTGATGGCAAGTTTCACGAAGCGGTCGCGGATTTCGGTGGTGTACTGCGCCAGTCCGCGGATTGCCTCCGCCTCACTGTCGTCGTTGAACCGCGCCATCAGCGGAGCGTTGAAGTATTCAGGAAACAACACAAAGTCGCTTTGATAGCCCGACACCGCGTCGACGAAAAACTCCACCTGTTCGAAAAGGTCGTCGATAGTGCGGTATGAGCGCATCTGCCATTGCACCAGCCCCACGCGCACGGTGGTCTTCTTGCTCACCACATCCTGCGACGGCGCCTGATAGTAGATATTGTCCCATTGCAACAGGCAGGCATAGTGTTTCGACTCCTCGTCGTTGGGCAGATAGTTGCGCATCACCTTGCGCACGTGGAAATCGTTGCTCAGCTGGAACGTCAGCACAGGGTCGAAAATCTCTTTCTGACGCACCTTCGTGATATATTCCTTCGGGCGCAGCTTGTCGGCATACTTATGATAGTTCGGTATGCGTCCGCCAAACATAATGGCTTTCAGATTCAGCGACTCGCACAAGTCCTTGCGGTATTCATACATACGGCGGGCGAGGCGCAGTCCGCGGTATTGCGGATGGATAAACACCTCTATGCCATAGAGAATATTGCCGTTGGGATTGTGGGTGCTGAATGTCTCGTTGCCCGTCACCTGTGCGTAAGTGTGGTCGTTTTTAACAAGGTTGTAGTCGACAATCAGCGACAGGGCGCAGCCCACAATTTTGTCGTCGACAACCGTTACAATCTGACCCTCCGGAAAAATGTCGATCAATTTCTGTATTTGTCCACGGGTCCAAAACACATCGCTGCCGTCGGCGTATACGCGCGTGAACGACTGCGACAGCTGTTCGTAATCCTCCATTTGAAGATTGCGAATCAACACTTTGTTGATTTTAATAGAATCTTCCATAGCGTGGCGAAATTACAGCGAAAATAAGACCTAAACAAGATTTTCGGCAAAAAAAATAGCACCATACATTTGCAATTTCCGCAACTTAGATGTATCTTTGCACTCGCTTCAGGAAATAAAGCCGCAGCAGGTCCTATAGCTCAGTTGGTTAGAGCATCTGACTCATAATCAGGGGGTCCTTGGTTCAAGCCCAAGTGGGACCACTCCTTAAGAAACAAGCAGTTACGAACACAATCGCAGCTGCTTTTTCTTTTGCTTTGAACACAAATCTGAACACAACTCGATTCTAAATCCATTTTTCCTAAAATCCAAAAACATATATGTTTTTGTCGGTGTACTCACTTTCTAAACTAACGACAATAGAACCAAGGCAAAAGCTCGCACAATTAAGTTTTAAATCATTAATTCTGGCGTAAATCTATCTCCAAGTTCTTTGAATACCTTTTTTATACTCCCCCAATAATCGTGCCCATCTTGTTGCTCCCAAACTTCGCCAATCTCGGGAAAGGCAGATAGCGCACGTTTCTCAACCATCATAGACATACGAGTATTAGTGATCCCACTACGATATAGCACTACTCGTTCATCATTCGTATTCTCTGCAAGTATTATCTTATACATTAGAAATGGAACCCCAGAACATGAACCAGAAAAATCTGCAACTATTTGAAATTTATGTTCCTCAAGCCACATTAAGTCTTGCTTTGATAAGCCCTCTATGAAACTGGGTATTTCATTTAACTGTAGTTTGGATAGATCGTACTTGAATTCAGCATTTCCTATCTTATATCCTAATAATTCCTTCCTCCTCTTAAATAAGATGGCTTCTTGAGGGATAACGTTCCTATCAAGCCTATCGAGCAACATATTAACCCTCGTCATAACATTCAAGTTGTATCTTTGAGGATATTCCTTATGGTAATTCATACATTGCTTAATACCTAAGAAATTCAGAATTTTATATGTTGGCACGTTATTATGATACATATTATCTCCCTTAATCTCAAAACGAATACAAACATCTTTTATACTATCAAGCTCTTCGTGTATTCTATTTTTAAAATTTTCCTTCGACATAAGAACCATCTCAGGCCAAGGATAAAAAGAAATCCTTAAACGTCGCAACTCCAAATTACCAAGATTATTTTCGATGTATCTTGCAGCGTTTTCACTCACTACTATTCTTTTAAAACCATCAATAGGAACATCTAACGGTATATAAAACTTATAACCATTGTTGGCCTCATAAATCGGGGAGTAACCCAATTCGTTGTCATAATCCACATTATAATAAATGCAGAAATCTTTCCTTAGACAATTCTTTCTAAAGAAATTAATCAAAGACTCACTCATAAGTTAAGCTTGCAAAATTTATAGTATATCGACAATTGCAAAATTATAAAAAAACAATGAGGAGAACAAGTATTTATGCTTAAGAGCATAATAAAAAGAACTTCTCAATTCAACCCAAATCGGTCGCACATTTGGGTTTAAGAGCGTAAATTGATTCCGTAACGATTAATCGCTATTTGGGCTATATGCAAGATGCGTTCTTGATAGAAAAGGCTGAAAGATACGATGCTCAGGGTAAGAAACACATTGGAAGCCTTGCTAAATATTATTTCACCGATATCGGTCTGCGAAATGCCATAATTTCTTGAAGAGGCGAGAGCTCGGATTATTTCATGTTGTAGGTGAGCGATAGCACTGAGAATTCCGTGCGGCGGTTAATCTGGTCGGCTGCTTGCTGGTCTTCTTCGGAAAGTGTTTTTATAAACTCTTCGGTCAGTATGTCGCCCTCTTTGAACTGCGGATACAGGCGAGCGATGCGTTTGGTCACTGTCTTTGGACGCGACTTGCCGTAGCCGTGCGGCTGCAGCCGGTTGCGGCTGATGCCGTTCTCGACAAGGTAGTCAACCACCGATTTTGCCCGTCGTTCCGACAGGTTGATATTGTAGGCGTCTGAGCCCCATCGGTCAGTGTGAGAAGCCATTTCGATTGTCACGTTGGGATTGTCGTGCAGCACGGCAATCAGCTCGTTGAGAGCCGTTTTCGACTCCGGCCTCAGGTCGGCCTTGTCGTAGTCGTAGAATATGTTTTCAACCACCGATGGTTTGCTGATTGACGGCAGAATGAACTCCACCCAATAATTCGCGTCTTCCATCGTAGAGTCGGAAGCGAATTCCTGTTTTTGGTTCAAGTAGCCCTTCGCGCCGGCGAGCATCACGTATTTTACGCCTCGCTGCAGCGCGAACGAGAACGATCCGTCATCGCGCGCCACTTCCTTCTGATTCGACCCATCGTTTCCGACGATGCGTATTATTGCATTCTTCACCGGCTCCTCGTCTTTGTCCATCACCAATCCCTCGATGGTGATTCTCACGGGGTCGTATTCGAAACTGTAGATGTGGTCGTAGCCACGCGCGTCGCCGCGGTTGGAGCTGAAAAATCCATCTTCGCCCTTCCCGAAAGTGATTCCGAAATCATCGCCGGCGGAGTTGATTGGGAAGCCCATATTCTCCACTTTCCATCGCAGGTCGGCAGGGTCGCCGACAGCCGTGGCACGGAAAATGTCGAGACCGCCCATCCCCGGATGTCCGTCGGACGAGAAATATAGAGAGCCGTCGGAACGCACATAAGGGAAATCGTCGTTGCCCTCAGTGTTGATGTCGGGGCCGAGGTTGACGAGCGAACCTTGTCTTTCCTTAAGCGATATGCGCCAAATGTCCTTGCCTCCGTATCCGCCTGGCATGTCGCTGACGAAGTAGAGATATTCGCCGTCTGGCGACACAGCTGGATGTCCGAATGTAGACAGCGTGTCGGCTGTAATCTCAAATTTTACAGGGGCACTCCATTTTGCGTCGGAGCGTGTCGATGTGTATATCTCCACCGATGTCGGAGCGTTGAGCTCGCGTCGCGCTTTGGTGAGATACATTGTCTGTGCGTCGGGCGAGAATGCAACGATGCCTTCGTCAAATTCCGTGTTGAGTTCGCCCTCAACCGGCTCCGGACGTTCCCATTCGCCTTTCTCGTTCTTTTTGGAGAAAAACACGTCGGCATTCTTCATTCCCGTGATTTCACTTTTCTTGTCGCCGGTAGCCTTTTCGGTAGTCGACGTGTAATAAATCTGGTCGCAGTCAGCTCCGAGATACATAGGGCAGAAGTCGGCGCGGCGTGAGTTGAAAAGTTTGGCTTGTTTAACCACATAGCGCGACCCGCGGGCGCGTATCTCCTGGGCTGTGCGGCATCCCTCCGCGCAGTTGATGGCAAGGGAGTCGTCGGGGCAGAATTCAAGATATTTGTCATACGACCGCAGAGCGGCGGCATATTTGCCGTCGGCATGTAGAGCCTGAGCCAGCATAAAGTGGGTCGTGCTGTCGGGATATTCATAGCGCAGCGCGTTTTGGAAAGCCGCCGATGCGCGCGCCGACATGTTGAGCAGCCTATAGCAACGTCCCATCTTGAACGCCACTTCTCCGCGTTGCGGACGCTCCTCCTTTTTCCGCAGTTTGTTGTAAACCTTTTTGTAAGTCACCGACGCGTCGTAGTACTCTCCCCGTTGAAACTGGGCGTCGGCTTCGGAAAGTTTGGGCGTGCGGCAGCCGGCAGCAATTGCTGTCAGCAGCAGACACACGATGATATATACGGCTTTCTTCATAATTAAAGTAACGTTTGCGCCCTCTGTTTTATTGCTTTTTCAGAGAGAAACTGATATGATTGCGCGAATAATTGAGTAACTTTGGTGGATAAAAACTCCAATATTGAGAAGATGAAGATACTGCATACAGCCGATTGGCATTTAGGACAGTCGCTCTATGGCTTTGACCGCCTCGACGAGCAACGCCGGTTTCTTGGGCAATTGTGCGAAGTGGTGGCTGAGGAACGTCCAGACGCGATGGTCGTGGCTGGCGACGTGTTCGACATATCAATGCCGTCGGCAGCGGCTCAGCGCGTCTATGCCGAAGGGCTGCTCGCAATCCATGCCGCCGTCCCCGAGATGGTCATAGTCATTGTTGCCGGCAATCACGACAGCGCCTCGCGTCTTGAGATATACCGCAACCTTTGGCGGTCGCACAACGTGTTTGTCATCGGCACTTTGCGCCGTCTTGCAGACAATAGCGCCGACTATTCAGCGCATGTCGTCCCCGTGCCTGGCAAAGGCTATATAGCCGCAGTGCCCTATGTCTATCCCCACAATTTCCCGCCAGCCGACGGCGACCGCCAGCAAGCGTTTTTTCAAGGCTTGGAGAAGGCTGTGGGTGAAATGAATGCCGATGGACTGCCAACTGTGCTGGCAGCGCATCTTGCCGTGCTCGGGTGTGACCTGACGGGACACCGCCGCATGCAGAATGACTCGCTCGGCACGGTCGATTATGTTGAGCTTCCGACGCTCGGCACCGCATACGATTATATTGCATTGGGACATATCCACCATCCCCAAACGCTGCGCGGAAGCGACGGCAGGGCTGCTTACAGCGGTTCGCCGATTGCTGTGGGGTTTGACGAGCGTTATCAGCACGGAGTTGTGATAGTCGACCTCGAGAAAGGCAAGCCTGTGGAGGCGCGTGCCATTGGCATCAATGACCCGCGTCCGCTTGTCACGCTTCCAAGCCAGCCTGCGGCTTTCGACGACGCACTTGCCGCCGCGCGTGAGTTTCCTGCCGACAGAAAGGCGTATATACGGTTGAACGTGTTGCTTGACAAGCCGCTCCCGTCCGACTACAACGAGCAGGTGGCGAAGGCACTCGAAGGCAAGGCGTGCCGCTACTGCACAATCAACGTCACCGACCGTCGCCGGTCGGCGCGCGCCAATGCCTTGCCCGATGTCACACCGGAACAGCTGCGTCAGATGACCGTAGGAGAAGTGGCGGCGCGCTTTTTCGCCGCCAAAGGGATTCCGGAGAAAGAGTCGGCAGAATATCTGGCTATGATCTCGGAAATTGAAAAAGAAATAGAGGAGGAGAACGCACTATGAAACTGAAACGCATCACGATACACAACATAGCGTCGATTGCCGACGCGGAAATCGACTTTGTCGCCTCTCCGCTTGCCGACACTCCGCTGTTTCTGATTGCCGGACCTACAGGCGCCGGCAAGAGCATTATCCTCGACTCCGTGTGTCTTGCTCTCTACGCGCGTGCTCCGAGGCTGACAAGATTCAAAACGGATGAGAAATATGAGGATTCGACACTCGTCGGTGTTGAAAAGGAAGACGACCGCAATGTGGGAGTGGACGCCAACAGGCAGCTGATGCGTCGCTCCACGGTGGAATGCTTTGCCAAACTGCTGTTTGAGGGCAACGATGGCAACGACTATGAGGCGCAGTGGCATCTACATCGGTCGCGAAACAAAGCCACCGGCAAATTCCAGAAAGAGGAACGGACTCTGACTCTTCTGAAAACCGGTGAGACGTGGACAAAGAAGGTCGATTTCGAAGGTAAGGTGCAGGAGGTGGTCGGAATGAAATATGAGCAGTTCTGCCGCACCTCGCTGCTCGCCCAGGGCGAGTTCACCCGGTTTCTGCAAAGTAAAAGTGATGAGAAGGCGGAGATTCTTGAGCGTCTGACGGGTATCGACATCTATTCTGCTGTGGGGCGGAAGATAGCGGAGCATGCCAAAGCGGCATCCGACGCCTATGACCGTTGCTGTCAGGCTGTCGCCGGCATCAGTCTGCTCTCCGACGAGGAAAAGGCAGCCGTGGCAGAGGCAATCGGCGTGCGGAAAAAACGCATTGAAGAGGTTAAGGCGGAGGCTGATGCCGCCGATGCGAAGCGCAAATGGATTGCCGACAATGCAACGTTTGAAGCGCAATGCGTGGAGGCGCGCCGTCGGGCTGACAATCTCAAAACAGCGATGGAATCGGATGAGTTCAAGCAGCGCCGGCAGCTTGTCGCCGACTACGACCGCTCGGCTTCAGCGCGCGTCTATCTCAGCCAGCGCGACAAGGCGCGTGCCGACGCGGCGGCATTGAAGAAGGAGTTGCCCGGACTTGAGCGCAGTCTTGAAGACGCGGATGGCAAGGGAAAAGCCCTTGAGGGCGACATCTGTTTGATCAACAAGGCTCTGGACGCTGCTACAAAGAGGCTGGTGGCGATAGACAAACCTGCGCTCGACTGCCGGCTGAAAAAGCTCAACGATGCGCGGGTGCTTGTTTCCGGACTTGACGGACAGCGCAAGCTTATCGACACCCATGCGGAAACGATTGCGGAAAGCCGCAAAAAACTGAAAGCCGCCCAAGAGAGGATATCGGTGGAAAAGGCTGAATATGACTTTGCCGACACGGATTTCCGCGACTGCTCGGCATTGTACGCACAGATGGAGATGTCGGTTGGCAACGCTGCCAAAGAATTGAGAAGCAAACTTGTTGTTGGAGCGGAGTGCCCCGTGTGCGGACAGCGCGTAGGGCAACTGCTTGCCGACGAGCATTTCCAGTCGGTGCTGGAGCCGGTGAGAGTGCGCAAGGTCAATGCCGAGGAACGCCTGCGCAAGGCTGCCACCACCCTTGCAGTGACACAAAAGGAGGTGGCGCAGCAAAGTGGGGAAATCGACAGAACGACAAAGAAATTGGAGAAGGCGAGAGCGGACTATGCGTCGATGGTGGAAAAAGCGTCGACGGCATGCCGTGACGCGGAAACCGCTGTCGATATCGATGCCGTCAACAACGCTCTTGCGGTGGTTGCCGGGAAGTTGCGCGAGGCGGCGCAGGCACAGACGGAGTGCGACACTCAGCGCCGCCGGTTTGACGATACCAACAAACTGCTTGCCGCGACAAAGGATGCGATTGCAAAAATCACAGCCCGGCTGTCGGAACGTCGTGCGGCACTTGCCAATGCCGACAAGACGGCGGCGGAATCTGAAGCCGCACTCGCTGAATTTTTCGCAGCCAATCCTCAAATCGGAGAAGCCGCGCTTGTAAGCCTGTCGCAGACAAGCAGAGCGCGCATAGACTCCGAAAGGGATTATTGCCAACGCATAATGGCGGATGCCGACAAAAGCGCTGGTGCGCTTGCCTCGGTTGAGAAAATGCTTGAGAACCATCGCGCCAACCGTCCTGCGCTGGCTGAGGCCGACACAGCCGACAGTCTGCAGACGGTTGTGGCAGAAAAACGTGCAGAAGCCGACACGTTGCTGCAGAGCAACGCCCTTGACGCACAACGGCTTGCCGACGACAAGAAACAGACGGAGGCACATGCCGCCGCATTGGTAGCCGCGGAGAAAGCCAGGGCGGAGAAAGACAAATGGGACACGCTGTGCAAATATCTTGGAGACAGAGAGGGGAAGCAATTCCGCAAGGTGGCGCAGAGTTTTATCCTGTCGCACCTGCTCAACATTGCCAACGGCTATCTTTGCCGCTTCAGCGACCGCTATACGCTGACTTGTCAGCCTGGCTCGTTGGTTATTCTTGTTGAAGACACTCATAATCCGGGAGTGTCGCAGAGCGCCAATATCCTTTCCGGCGGCGAGAGTTTCATGGTCTCGCTGTCGCTGGCTCTTGCCCTGTCGCGCTTGAACGCTGCCGACAACGGAGTGGACACGCTGTTTATCGACGAGGGCTTCGGCACACTGTCTGACGAATGCCTTACCAACGTGATGGACACGCTCGAGGCGCTGCATCAGATGGGCGGACGCCGTGTGGGCATCATCAGCCATGTCGATGAGCTTTCACACCGCATACCGGTGCAGGTGCGTGTGGAGCGTGTCGATGCCACGCGAAGTGAAGTTGAGGTTGTAGACACTTGTGGATATGCCGACTAAGAGAATTGTTCAGGACCCCGATTTCGGACGTATAGAGATACGCACCAACCGGCGCGCGCGCAACATCACAATGCGTCCGAAGGACGACGGGCTGCACGTGACAGTGCCTCCCTACACGTCGCTTGCCTCTGTACTCAAAGCCATAGAGCCGCATCGGCAGACGCTTCGTGAGGGATGCGAGAAGTTGCGTCCGCGGCTGATTGACCTTGATTTCACAATCGATGCGCCGTGCTTCAAACTGTGTGTCGCCTCGGGCACACGGCAATTTTTCTCGGTGCGGTTTGACGACGACAAGGCAACGGTGTTTTGCCCGCCCGACACTCAGTTCAGCCGTCCGGAAGTGCAGAAGTTGCTGTCGGCAGCCGTTGTCAGGGCAATGAAACGCCGGGCGCAGCAGTTCTTGCCGCCGTTGCTCGCCGAACTTGCCTCGATGCATGGTCTGACCTATAAGAAAGTGCGTGTCACTGGAGCGCGTTCGAAATGGGGAAGTTGCACAAGCGCGGGCACAATCAACTTGTCGTGCTACTTGATGCTGCTGCCTCCACATCTGATGGACTACGTGCTGCTTCACGAGCTGGCGCATACCCGAGAGATGAATCACGGTCAGCAATTCTATGCGTTGCTCAACTCGATGACCGACGGCATGGCGTTGCAGTTGCGGTCGCAGCTGCGTGCTTTCCGCACATCGTTTTAGACAATGGTAAGGAGGGGTAAGGTCTTTAAAGTTTTTAAGGTCCTTAATGATGAAAAAGACGAGCTTGAATAAGATAGGCTGCTGTTCGGAAAAAGAAAATGAACGAGTTCCTTTCTTTTTTGCTCACCTTGCACTATCTTTGTCCTTTGGCTAATTACAGACAAGAATGAAAATATTTACAGCGACAGATATACGTGCCATCGATGCAGCAACGGTGGCTAAAGAGGGAATAGCGAGCATTGATTTGATGGAGCGTGCGGCTTCGGCTGTGGCGTTTGAAATTGTTTCCCGTTGGGTGCCGTCGCAGCGTATCATTATTTTTGCGGGTCCGGGCAACAATGGCGGCGACGCGCTTGCCGTGGCTCGCCTGCTGATTGACCAAGGATACAAGCCGGAGGTTCTTCTGTTCAGAACGAAGGACCTGTCGGACGATTGCGCCATCAACCGTCAGCGTCTTGTCGATATGGAATATCCGTCGTTTGTCGAGGTGCAGAAGAAGTTTACGGTTCCGGAGATTTCAAAACGTGATGTTGTTGTCGACGGATTGTTTGGCAATGGCTTGTCGTCCAACCTTCGTGGCGGCTATACGGCATTGGCGAAGCTTATCTATGAGTCGGAAGCGTTTGTCGTGTCGATTGACTTGCCGTCGGGACTGTTTCCTGAGTTTAATTCAACAAATATTCTCAACAATATCGTCCATGCCAACCTGACTTTGACATTCCAGTTTCCGCGTCTGGCGTTTTTCTTCAGAGAGAATGCCAGGTGCTTGGGAGAGTGGAAGGTGCTCGACATCGGTCTTAGCCAGGAGGCTATCCGTCAGACGCCGTCGAACTATTATCTGATTGACCGTGTGGGAGTCAAGGACGGACTGCAGCCGCGCAATCCGTTTGCCGACAAGCACGATTTCGGACGGATGCTTCTTGTGGCAGGCAGTTTCGGAATGGGAGGCGCGGCAGTGCTTGCGGCAAAGGCTGCGTTGCGCACGGGAGTTGGCATTGTCGATGTCCATACGCCGTCGTGCTGCTACATCCCGCTTCAGACGGCAGTGCCTGAGGCCCGTGTGCGTCAGGACAGGGGAAGCAGTTATGTTACAGAGATTGTGCCAGAGAAGAAGTATACGGTTGTCGCCGGTCCTGGACTCGGTACGCATGCCGCAACGGTGTCGGCAATCGATGATTTTCTGCGGCAGGCGGCGTCGCCTATTCTTCTTGATGCCGACGCACTTAACTGTATAGCTGGATTGCGCACTCCAATCAACAATATTCCGCAAGGATCCGTGATAACGCCCCATGTGCGCGAGTTCGACCGATTGTTTGGCGAACATTTTACAGACGAGGAGCGTTTTAACCGTGCGGTCGAGATGTCGAAGTTCTTGAAAATCGTGATAGTGCTTAAAGGTCATTACACGTTTGTGTTTCGCCCCGACGGCAAGGTGTTTGTCAACACCACGGGCAATGCCGGAATGGCTACCGCGGGCAGTGGCGACGTGCTGTCGGGAATCATAGGAGCGCTTATGGCACAGAAATACCGACCCGATGTGGCGGCGTCGATGGGCGTGTTTATCCATGGCTATGCAGGCAATCTGGCTGCGCAGAAGCATGGCGAATACGGGCTTACGGCAGGCGATATCATAGACTGCATAGGTCAGGCAATAAAGGAAATAATGCAATAACAACAATAAGATATGAAGACAATTAAGATAATTGCGCTGGCTGCGGCTTTGACGGCCTCGATGCCGGCATTCGCCCAGGAGACACAGCGGCTCACAGCCAACAAGCACAATGAATACGGACTGATTTATTCGTTGCCTAAAACGCATGTCAACATTGAGGTTGAGGCGGTGCGTACGGTGAAGAAAGCCGGACCTTACTACCGCTACGCCGAGAAGTATCTCGGTGTGAAGAATCCGATTACCGATGATAGTCAGACGTGGACTGTCAAGGACGTGCAGATGTCGGCATTCGGTGTGCCCGACAAGGACAGCGAGTGGCTGATGAAATTCAAGGCAGGGTCGTCGCCATTTGTGGTGCTCGACGCCGCAGGATTGCCGTTGGCAATCAACACCGACCCCGAACGCGAAGTGGTGGAACGCAAACGCAACCAGATGGCAGACAAGAGTGTGCTTGACGGAACAGACTATTCAAGCGTGTTTACGGAGGACATGGTGGCGAGCGAGTCGCTGATGAAGCGTGCCGAAACAGCCGCCTCCAAGATTTTCGAGTTGCGCGAGAGCCGCAACGACCTTGTGAGCGGCAACGCCGACCAGATGCCTCCCGATGGGGCTTCGCTGAAGCTGATGCTTGATGAGCTCAACCGTCAGGAACAGACGCTTACGGCGATGTTTGTTGGCACAACGCAACTGGAGACGCGCGTGGTGCGTTTCGACTATGAGCCGAAGAAGGATGTCGACGGCGAGGTGGTGTTCCGTGTGTCGGACGTGAACGGCATTGTCGACAGCAATGACCTCAGCGGCGAACCTGTATATATCACAGTGAAAACAACGCAAAAGGGCGAGCTGCCTGTCGATGATAAGGGCAAGGAGAAGGAATTGCCAAAGGGCGCGGTGATGTACAACATCCCGGGACTCGCTACCGTGACGCTGACCTATGACGGCAATATGCTGGCACGCGAACAGATGGAAGTGGCGCAGTTTGGCGTGCAGTTCGGTCTTGATCCAAAGATTTTTGTCGATAAGAAACAGCCGGCGTATGTGGTGTTCCATCCTGAGAGCGGCAGCGTCAAGGAGATTGGTGTGCTTGAAACATCGACTGAAAAATAGAGACTTCGGAAAGGCTTGAAAAAAACATAGCGGCGCGCCGCAGCCGTTATAGCAGGAATGATTCGCAATTGTCGCGAGTCACGACATTGAAGTCCGTGTCGGGATAAGCCCTTGAGAAAGCCAACGGGATAGATGCCTTCCGCTTTGGATTCCATTTGAATTCAAAAGCAGAAAGCTTGCCGTCGGTCTCCTCGACATAGTCTATCTCGCTCTTCGCTGTGGTCCTCCAGAAATAACCTTTTGCATACGTTTTTTCATATTGAATTTTTTTCATACGCTCGGAAATCACGAAGTTCTCAAACAAAGCCCCGGCGTCAGTCCTGGAGTCGATTGATTTGTAATTGCTGATTATCGCATTGCGGATTCCGCAGTCCCAAAAATAAATTTTGCGGGAGAATTTCAATTCGTTTCTGAGATTCCGGCTGAACGATCCAAGTCGGAAAACGATGTATGACTGTTCGAGCAAGGAAACGTAAGTGTCGATTGTTTTGGGATCAAGTCCACATATCTGCGACAACTCGTTGAAACTCACTTCTGAACCGACTTGAAAGGCCAGTGCTTGAAGTAGCTTAATCAATTTCTCGCTCTTCTTTATCTTGTCGAGCAAAAGGATGTCTTTGTAAAGATAGCTGTTGGACAACTCGCTGAGTATGGCGCGTTCATCGCCGGCATTGCACACAACGTCGGGGTAATATCCATAAACAAGTCGTTGCTGTAGCATACGCTTCTCCTCTATCAGCCCTGTGTTGGCCACCATCTCGGCGAACGACAGTGGATACATGCAATATTCAAATTTCCTGCCTGTCAGCGGTTCGTTGATTTTATTTGACAAATCAAAAGAAGAACTGCCGGTGGCTATGACCTGAATGTCTGGGATGTTGTCGGCAATCAACTTGATGTATATGCCTATGTCGGATATGCGTTGTGCCTCGTCGATTACAACAATTTTTTTGTTTCCGATAATTGACTTCAGAAGCGTCGATGTGGCGCCGTCAAACAAATTACGGACATCGGGTTCGTCACCATTAAGCCACAGCACATCGTCGCGGCCGTGCAGCATTTCCTTGACCATTGTTGTTTTGCCTACTTGGCGTGCACCGAACACGATAATCGCTTTGCCGTGCCACATCCGTTCCATTATGGATTTTGTCAAGATTCGGTCTATCATAAGCTGTCAAATCTTTGGTTTTAGGCACAAAACTAAAGATTTTTGGAATACATTCCAAATAAATCATAATATTTTTGGAATGAGTTCCAAATAAATCGCAATATTTTTGGAGTTAGAGGACGTGCGACTGGTTGCAACAAAAAAAATTCCAATCTTCTGAGCCTATCGTGCCGTAATGTCGGCGGATATTAGTAATTTTGTGGCAACAAAAAGAGATATGATTGAAAGGTTAGTAGTAATCGATAGTGTAGACCCCGTTATATTCTATGGGGTGAACAACTCAAACATGCAGTTGATACGCAGCCTGTTTCCTAAGTTGCGCGTCGCTGCCCGCGGCACGCTTATCAAAGTGCTTGGTGATGAGCAGGAAACGGCGGAGTTTGAGAAAAAAATCAAAGAACTTGAAGACTATTGCTCGAAATATAATCAGCTGGGAGAGGAGGTAATCCTCGATGTGGTCAAAGGGAAGCCGCCCAAAGAGCTGAAAATGGACGACGTGATTATCTACGGCGTCAACGGCAAGCCCATCCAGGGGCGTTCAGCCAATCAGCAGAAACTTGTCAAGGCATTTCAGGAAAACGATTTGACGTTTGCGCTCGGACCAGCGGGAACGGGCAAGACGTATGTGGCGATAGCCCTTGCCGTGCGTGCTCTCAAAAACAGGGAGGTGCGCAAGGTGATACTTTCGCGTCCAGCAGTTGAGGCCGGCGAGAAGCTCGGGTTCCTTCCCGGAGATATGAAGGACAAGATCGACCCTTATCTGCAGCCTCTCTACGATGCGCTGGAGGATATGATTCCGCAGGCGAAACTGAAGGAATATATGGAAACCGGAGTGATTCAGATTGCGCCGTTGGCATTTATGCGCGGACGCACCCTGAGCGAAGCCGTGATAATCCTCGACGAGGCGCAGAACACCACCACGCATCAGATAAAAATGTTTTTGACGCGTCTTGGCATGAATGCCAAGATGGTGATTACCGGTGACGTGACGCAGATTGACCTGCCCCACACCGTCACTTCCGGACTTGTGCAGGCATTGCGTGTGCTCCGTAACGTCAATGGCGTGGGACGTGTGCAGTTTGAGAAAAAAGACATTGTCCGCCATCCTCTTGTGCAGCGGATAGTGGAGGCATACGAGAAGCACGACGAGGAGCAGAAGGCTTTGCGTCAGGAGCAGAAGGAGCGACGGATAGAAAACAACCGACAATGATTTTATAACATATAAAAGTTTATGGCAACAACATTAGTAAAGACAGATTTCCAATTCCCGGGACAGGTGAGCGTTTATCACGGGAAAGTACGCGATGTGTATGACATCAACGATGATTTGATGGTGATGGTGGCGACAGACCGTATCTCGGCTTTCGACGTGATTCTTCCGAAGGGCATTCCGTTCAAAGGGCAGGTGCTCAACCAGATTGCGGCAACATTCCTTGACGCTACAGCCGACATCGTTCCAAACTGGAAACTTGCCACTCCCGACCCGATGGTCACTGTGGGATTGAAATGTGAGGGATTCCGCGTAGAGATGATTATCCGCGGCTATCTTACGGGCAGCGCTTGGCGCGACTATAAGGATGGTTGCCGTGAGCTTTGCGGCGTGAAACTGCCGGAGGGCATGAAGGAAAACCAGAAATTCCCGGAACCTATCATCACTCCGACCACCAAGGCTGAAGCCGGACACGACGAGAATATCTCGCGCGAGGAAATAATCAAGCAGGGCATCGTTTCGAAGGAAGACTATGAGACGATGGAGCGCTACACGCGTGCATTGTTTGCCCGCGGTTCGGAGATGGCTGCCAAGAAGGGCTTGATTCTTGTTGATACAAAATATGAGTTCGGCAAGCGCGACGGCAAGGTTTATCTCATTGACGAGATCCACACTCCAGACTCTTCACGCTATTTCTATGCCGACGGCTATGAGGAGCGTTTCGAGAAAGGCGAGGCTCAACGCCAGCTTTCAAAGGAATTCGTGCGCCAGTGGCTTATCGAGAACGGATTTATGGGCAAGGCCGGTCAGACTGTGCCTGAGATGACGGATGAATACTGCCAGTCGGTTTCCGACCGCTATATCGAGCTTTATGAGCATATCACCGGTTTGAAATTCCAGAAGGAGGAGCATGCCGACATTGCTGCGCGCATAGAGAAGAATGTGACTGAATATCTCAACTCTTTGAAGAAGTAAAAATACTCACACACAGACGGGATGGACTACAAGGCGGAGAAAATTATGCCATACGGCAAAAAAGAGAGCAAGACGCAACAGGTGCGCGAGATGTTTGACTCCATCGCGCCGGTTTACGATTTTATGAACCGCGCAATGACTTTCGGCATCGACAAGCTGTGGCGTCGCAAGGCAGTGGGATTTCTGCGCAGGAAAGGCGTGCAGTCGCTGCTTGACGTGGCCACAGGCACCGGCGATTTTGCCATGCTCCTCTGCCGCAAACTGCATCCCAAACGTCTGGTGGGCGTCGACTTGTCGGAAAATATGCTTTCCATCGCCCAGCAGAAGGCGCAGCGCGCCGGTCTTGACGATGTGATAGAGTATGCCAAAGGCGATTGCCTTGCGCTCGACTTCAGCGACGGTGAGTTTGACGCTGTTACGGTGGCTTATGGTGTGCGCAATTTCGAGCATCTCGAGCAGGGATATGCCGAGATGCATCGTGTGCTCCGTCAGGGAGGCACGCTTTGTGTCATCGAGCTGTCGACGCCGCGCAATCCGTTGGTGCTCTGGTTTTATCGGTTCTATACGCGCAGGCTTATCCCGCTGCTCGGACGCAGCATCTCGAAGGATGCCCGTGCCTATTCCTATCTGCCGGAGAGCATAGCTGCCGTGCCGCAGGGCAACGACATGCTCGACATCATGCGCCGTGCAGGCTTCAATAACTGCATCTGCCGCACGATGACGTTTGGCACTTGTTCCATCTATCTTGGAGAGAAATAGAAAAGCTTAAGCAATTAATGTTTTTTACGCGGTTGTACGTCTTGTGATGTGCAGCCGCTTTTTTTTGATTGTTACAGTCTTGGGGGGATTAGTACCAGTCAACGCCGTTGCTGTAGCTGCTGCGCTTGTCGTATTTGAGGTCGGCGAGAAGCGACGACTTGACGGCGATATGGAAGTTGTAGGATTTGTACGGTCCTACCGGCACGAAGCTTGCGCTCATCGAGAAGCAGTGCAGGTCGCGCGTGATGGTGCAGTTCATGTATGCGAGTTTGTGCGTGTCGAAGTTGTAGCTTGAAGAGAATGTGAAGTTCCAGCCCTTGGTGGGCTGTATGCGGCCGCTGAAGCTAAGGTTCTGAGTGAATTTTCCGCGATAGTCCATCTTCTGCTTGTCAAACTCTCCGTAGCTGTAGTTCACCGAGTAGTTGAGCGTCAGGCTCCAAGGAAAACTCCAATGGGCATATCCGTCGCTGTCAAGCTCCAGATTGTCGTCTTTTTTCTGGTTGTTCTGTCCGCCCGTTCCGTCGTCCATCTCGTCCAGATTGTCGTCGGGGGAGTCGGTCTTTTTGGAGTCGGTCGACGAGGATTTCTTCTTGCGCTTGAAAGTGGAGTTGTTGAGCGTGTAGCTGAACGAAGTTCCCGTGCTCGACAGTTTCACCCATCCTTTGTGGGCTTTCCATCGCGGCACGTCGACGCGCACCGGCGCGCCCGACGCATTGAGCTGGTAGGTGTATGGATCCCACGTTGCCGAAAGGTTGAGGTTGAGGTTTTTCACGAGGCGCAGCGAGAGCGACGTGTTGACGTTGCTCCAGCGCAGCGAGTCGGCTGCAAAGTTGTACGACTGCGATATCGTGAAGTTCTCGATGAGGGATATCTTCTTCACGCCAGTGCTGTCCTGGTCGCTTTTCACTTTCATTTCCACGTTGTTTGACAGCGACATGCTCACCATTCCCGTTTTTCCCTGACCCACGGATCCGAAGATGTTGCTGCCGAAGTAGCTGTACTTGCGTTGCAAAGCCCGTCCCTGCTGGTCGACGTAGTCGTAGGTGCCGTAATATCCCCATCCAGGCTGCGAGAAGTCGGGCGAGCCGCTGAACGATATTGACGGACTCATCACGTGGCGAATCATTTGCACCTTGTCGCCGAGGAACTTCATAGGCTTGAAGAAACCGTAGATTTTAGTGTCGAGCGAGACAGACGCATTGAAGTCGAACACGTTGTAGAAGTTGTAGGTTGTGTCCTGCACCTCAGCCGATGCCGCGGGGTCCCATGACCGGCGAATCTTGCGCGTATACATGCGGTCGTTCATCGAGATGCTCGGCGACACGTTGATGTATTGGAAGAGACTGAATGTGGCGGAAACCGGCACGGAATGGCGCATGCCGTTTGCCCAGTCCTTCACGAGGCTTTTCTTGAAAAACTCGTTTTGTTTGGCTGTCAAACTGTTTTGGAACGAACCGGTGTACGACATTTTGATTTTCTCATACCAACGCTCTGCTCCGACCGCGCGTTTGCGCTTGAACGGCGCGATCTGCGACAGCGACAGGGTGAAGTTTGGAAACGACACCGAGAGGGTTGAGTCCTGAGTGCGCTGTGCCAGCGACGCCGTTGTCGACATCTGGAACTTTGAAGAGAAACGGTAGGAGAGGTTAACCGTACTGTTTTTCGTGTTTTCGGTAAACGACTCGTTGTAGTAGCTGTTGAGGTCGTTGCGCGAGTATCCGCTGGTTGCGAAGTTCACGCTCGACGAGAACGTCATTTTCGGGTTCGCCTTTGAGTCCTGCGAGTGGGTCCATGCGATGCGGAAGTTTTTCTGCTTCATATAGTCGGGCGAACCCTTGTCGCCGGTGATTGTGGTCAGGAAACTCATGTTGAACGAGCCCGAGAATTTGTAGCGTTTGCGATATGTGGAGCGCGCCGCCAGCCCCCATGAGCCTTTGGTGTAGATTTCACCCGTCAAGGCAAGGTCGGCATAGTCGCTGAGCGCGAAATAATAACCACCGTCGCGCAGATAGAAACCTTTGTTGTAGTCGTCTCCGAATGTTGGGAAAATAACGCCCGACGAGTATTTTGAAGTGAACGGGAAATAGCCGAACGGCACGGCGAGCGGCAGAGGCACATCGCACAGCACCATATATGCCGGACCCGTCACGATGTCTTTCTTAGGGCGCATCTTCGCCTTTGTCAGCTGCATATAGAAGTGAGGGTGCTCGTGGTCGTCGCAAGTGGTGTAGCGGCCGTTGATGATGTTGTATGAGTCGTCGGCAAGTTTCTTTGTCTGTCCGCCGGTAAGGTATCCCTCGCCCTGCTGCGTGACAACGTCGGTGATGAATCCTTTTGAAGTCTTGAAATTGTAGGTCATGGTCTTCGACTGGTATTCGCCGCTGCGGTCCTTGAACACCGGCGACCCCACCACCTCGTCGGTTGTGTCTTTCCGGCCTACGGCGTATACAAGGCTCTCTTTCATATCCATGTGTATCTCATCGGCGCTCAGGTCGATGTCGGCATATTTCACGCTGCTCGCGCCATACATGAACGCAGCGTTCTGACCCATCATCACCAACGAGTCCTTGGCGGCGAAATCCACAGCATTGTCGATGTCGACCTTCTCGCGCACAATGCGGCTTTTCCTTGGCGCCGGCGGCATTGAGTCCAAGGCGAGAATCTCGCTGTCGGTAAGCGTGTCGGCGGGGAGGATGGAATCGGCGGGAGCGGCAGGGCTGACAGAGTGGTTCACCACCGATTCTGCCACCGAGTCGAGGCGTTCGCCTGTGCGGAGCGAAGGCCGTTGCTTGCGCGCCCTCTCGCGGAGCGAAGCCATTACGTTTCGTATCGAGTCGATTCGTGGAGATGTTTGCGCACGAGCGCGTATCAGAGCAGAGTCGACAACCGTAGCGGCAACATCTGGGATGCTGTCGGCATGGTGTTTGTGCAATCCCGTCTGCGGCATGGCAAAAAGAGCCGTCGACAGCAGCACGAGTATGATTATATATATATGAAAGCGCTTCAAATTCCTCTTTTCTCTGCAAATACGGTGCAAAGGTAAATAAATAGGACGAAACATTCGCAATGTTGCGCCCTATTTTGCATATTTTAGAATGATAAAGCCGTCAGTGCGGCGGGCATGCAGGTCAGAGAGCCAGCCCGTCGAGAGAGGTGAAGTAGATTTGGATAGCCTCGCGGATTTCGTCGTAGGTGATGTATTCGTCGGCCGTGTGCGAGCGGGCAGAGTCGCCGGGACCTATTTTCAGCGACGGGAACGGCATCAGAGCCTGGTCGCTTAGGGTAGGTGACCCGAAAGGCTTGCGCCCGGCTATGACGAGGCGGCGCACGATGGGATGCTGCTCGCTGATGCCCGACGGGCGGAGACGGACGCTGCGCGGGGTGAGCTTGCAGAAGGGCACAGCCTGCCGTATCATTTCGAGAGTCTGTTCGTTGGTGTAGGCATCGGTGGTGCGCACGTCGACCACGATGCGGCACATGTCGGGCACCACGTTGTGTTGCGTACCAGCGGAGATTTGAGTGACGCTGATTTTTACGGGTCCAAGATGGGCAGATGTCAATGGGAACGACAGCGAGCGCAGCCGTTCGATCATCGGCAGAGCCTTGTAGATGGCATTTTCGCCCTCGTCGCGTGCGGCGTGTCCCGACTTACCGGCAATCTCGCCGTCGAGTACCATCAGTCCTTTCTCAGCCACAGCGGGGTGCATTCCCGTGGGTTCGCCCACCAAAGCCACGTCGATTTTGGGCAACAACGGCAGAGCCGCCTCGATGCCTCCTTTTCCGCTAACTTCCTCCTCGCACGAGGCAAGGAATACGAGATTGTAGCGCTGCTGCCGCTGCGACAGCAACAGAAAGGCCGCCGTGAGGCTCACCACCGACGCTCCGGCGTCGTTGCTGCCGAGACCATAGATGCGTTCGCCGTCGTCGTCGGGCGAGAAAGGGTTGCGCGTCCATCCGTCGACAGGCCGCACGGTGTCGATATGCGAGTTAAGGAGCAGGGTGGGCCGTTCATGGTTGTAGCCAGACGCTATTGTCCACACGTTGTTGCCGCAGCGCTGCGTCGTGCATCCCCTTGCTTTCAGAAAATTCTCAATTATGTCTGCCGCCGCTTGTTCCTCCCGGCTCACCGAAGGTGCTGAAATCAGAGCCTTCAGCAGGTCTACCACATCGTAAAAAATCTCGTCCATAAAGTAGTTGTAGAAATTATGCGGTAAACTTACACAAAAATCTTCAAACAACCGCCTGCCGTCGGTGATTATTATTGACAAAATCTGTGGCCGGGTTCGCTGTCAAGCTCCGGATTTGCATTGTCTTTTGGATAAGATAGACTGCATTTCGGAACAAAAAAAATCAACGAGTTGTTTTTTTTATTCTCTCAATTTGCACTATCTTTTAATAAGATAGGCTGCATTTCGGAACAAAAAAATCAACAAGTTGTTTTTTTATTCTCTCAATTTGCACTATCTTTGTCACCGCAAAAAAATAGAGAGGAGGTTGTGGATATATAACCGATTCAGAAACAGGTAAGTAACTCATATTATCAATACGGGCGGACGCGCAATCGCGGGTTTTGCCTTGGCTTGGAAGGGCTGGCGCGGCATTCCGGGCATATTTTTATTGCGCCAAAAACAACAGAATAATAAAAAATTAAATACATAAAGAAATGATTATTGTACAAGTAAAAGAAGGCGAGAACATCGAAAGAGCATTGAAGAAATTCAAAAGAAAATTTGAGAAAACCGGTATCGTGAAAGAATTGCGCGCACGCCAGGCTTTTGAGAAACCATCTGTGGCAAACCGTAAGAAAATGATGAAAGCGGTTTACGTTCAGAAACTTCGCTCAGAGGAGGAATAAAATTCCGTCGGAAAACTTGCAAAATTGAAAGTTTTTGCTTAAATTCGTAGCGGAATGAAGAAAAACGCGCTACGATGAAGCAGATAGAATCTTTCTTATATTATATGCGGTATGAACTGAATTATTCGGTTCATACCGTTTTGTCTTATAAGAAGGATCTTGAACAGTTTGCCGCGTTTGCCGCCGACGGCGACAGCGAGTTTGCCGCTGCGGGCGTCGGCACCGCCGATGTGAGGGCGTGGGTCTACGACTTGTCGCAGCGTCGCGGGCTGGCGGTCAGGACAGTGCGCAGAAAGATGCAGGCGCTGCGCGCGTTCTACAAATTCCTGCTTAAGCGCGGCGAGGTGGCGCAGAATCCGGTTGACGACATTCCGATGGCTAAGCTGCCAAAGCGTTTGCCCGAGTTTGTCGGCGAGAAAAAAATGGACGAGATTCTTGACAGTGGCTTCAGCCATACGGATTTTGAGCAGGTGCGCAACCGCCTGATAGTGGCGATGCTATATGAGACGGGAATGCGCCGCGCCGAGCTTGTGGGTTTGACCGACGCAGACATCGACACCCGACGGTGTGAACTAAAAGTGCATGGAAAGCGTAATAAAGATAGAATAGTGCCTTTTTGCGGGGAACTGCGCTCATTGATAGAACTGTACCGGCCTCTGAGGGCTAAGCTGTCGGCACCCGGCAACGACGCCTTCTTCCTGACGGCAAAAGGCGCGCCGGTCTACGACAAGCTGGTCTACAACGTGGTTAGCCGGACGCTGTCGGCGGTTACCAGCGGGCGGCGTTCGCCCCACACGCTCCGCCATTCGTATGCGTCGGTGATGCTCAACCACGGAGCCGGCATCAACAGTGTGAAAGAATTGTTGGGACATGAGTCGCTTGCGGCAACGCAGGTCTACACTCATATCACATACAGCGAACTGAAACGTAATTATAAACATGCTCATCCAAGAGCCTTAAAAAAAGGAGGGTAAAATGGAAATCAGAATTAAAGCCATCCATTTCGATGCAACTGCAAAATTGGAAGAGTTCATCAACAAGAAGGCGCAGAAACTTGCTCGCCGTAATGAGTCGGTCACTGGTTTTGACGTGACCTTGAAAGTGGTGAAACCGGAAACCGCAATGAATAAAGAGGCTTCCATAAAGCTGACCGTGCCAAACAGCGAGGATTTGTTTGCCTCGAAGGTGGCCGACACGTTTGAGGAAGCGGTTGATTTGGCAATCGACGCGCTCGACCGTCAATTGGTGAAACTTAAAGAGAAGAAATAATATATTAAGGTGTGAAAACGAGAGAAGCCGGGCGGTGTCTTTGTGACGCCGCCCGGCTGTCGGTTGGTGGCAGGTGATTGTGCAGGGCGTGTTGCGGAATAAAAAACGCGAAAAAGAGATTTTTTTTGAAAAATAATAGAGAAAAGTTTTGGAGATAAAATTATTTGCGTAACTTTGCACTCGCTTTCCGGCTTATGTCGGTGTGCAACAAGCCTCTTTAGCTCAGTTGGCCAGAGCACGTGATTTGTAATCTCGGGGTCGTTG
>ONZX01000293.1_pt1 | contig 34857 bp, 45 predicted proteins | sample 1671831 | NCBI WGS metagenome assembly ONZX01 (sample SAMN06348197, study PRJEB24527) | human gut metagenome | reverse complement strand
ACACCGTCTCCAATACCAGCATCCCGATCTCGCCGCCTGACACACCGCCAAGCGAACAGCCTAGACCAACGGGATGAGGGGTCCCTTTTCGACGCCGATCACCCCGCTACCGGGGTCCCTTTTCCACGCCGATCCACAGAAATGGAGATCCAGGAGGATGAAGGGCGCTTCATCGTCAATCTAGGCTTCCGCTTCGGGTTCTATATCGGAGGGTCGAACGACTGGACGAAGCTCGTCGATGCGCTCGACGAGATATTCGCCGAGCGAGCTCAAAAGATCGTCGAGCGGCTTCAGGCCAGGACCGGTAGAGAATGGTCGATCGCGCAAGGTCCCCCTCCCGACGCGACGCCGACCTGACGGGGGGCGCATCGGCCCCCAAGAAGTTCAGCGAGACATCGGCCGAGGGCCGAGGGCGTCAGCCAGCCCTCCATAATAGAGCGTGACGCTACCGTTGCCATCATGAGGGAAGTCCGACCAGGCGATCGGTCGCTCGCGAAGATTGTAAGCGGTCTCGCCGTCGCTCATGACGATCTCCGCTTCCGGATGATCCTTGGCGATCGCTGAAAGGGCTTCGACTAGGGCGGCTAGTTTCATCGCTTACTCCGTAGGTTTGATGGTCGACGCGCCTGCCGCGCCATCCCGTTCCATCTCTTCTGCGTTGATCGCCTCTTGTTCGGGGGCAGGCAGATGGCGGTACAACGTCGCCACCGACACCCCGATCGTCGGTGCGATCTCGCGGGCGGACATGCCCGATGCCAAGAGCTTTCGCGCGGCCTCGATCCGCTTGGGCGTCATGACCTTCTTGCGCCCGCCTACCCGGCCCGCGCTACGCGCGACGATGAGCGCGGCCGTCGTTCGCTCGCGCACGAGGTCGCGCTCCATCTCGGCCATCGCAGCCATTATGTGAAAGACGAGCTTCCCCGCCGTCCCTGCCGTGTCGATGCCATCGGTGATGGATCGGAGGCCGATGCCGCGATCTGCCAGCTCGGCCGCAAGATCGACCAGCCCCTTCATCGTCCTGCCAAGGCGATCGAGCTTCCATACGACCAGCACGTCCCCCTCGCGAGCGTGCGACAACGCTTCGGCCAGCCCAGTGCGGTTCGCCTTGGCGCCAGATGCCTTGTCCGAGAAAGTGCGATCGCAGCCGGCTTCCTTCAGCGCTACGAGCTGGGGCGTCAGGTCCTGCTCCGCGGTCGATACGCGCGCATAGCCGATTAGCATCGATCAGTCTCAAAACTCATCCGCGACCCCTATCATGCCACGATCAATTTGCGAAAGCGTTTTGAGACACGGCCGATTGCTGCTATCGGTGTCTCACATGAAGTCGCTTCAAAAACGATCGTTTGTGAGAAGGCGGTGGGGGATGTCCCGCCCGTCGGTTGCCGAAAGCACGAATGGCAACGCCAACGGCGTCGTTCGGTTATCGAAAGCACGAACTTTCACCATAAAACGGGCCATGACAGCGGAGCGCCACCGGGCAGCGGTCCTAATCTTCGTGCTTTCGACAACCGCCCGGAACCCGCTGGGGCTGCGGACCACATGAGCTTGCCTATCCAACAAGGCGACCTGTTTTCGCTCGATAGCCCGCTGTTGAAGGAGGTTCGCGGCGAACGGTCTCTGATGGCGTTCCCGTTCTTCGCGTTGAGCAAGGGTAAGTGGACCAAGCCGCTTGCCTATAAAACCGACGCGGTTTCGATCGAGATCGTCGCCACCGCGAAGGGCGTGGCGACGATCTACGACAAGGAGGTGTTGCTTTACATCGCGAGCCTCATGGTGGCGAAGCTGGAGGCCGGCGTGGACGTCTCCCAAGACTTCTATTTCACCGCTCACGACCTGTTCCGTGTCACCGGCGTCAACGGCTCAGCCCGTTCCTATACGCGCCTGTCGGACGCGCTGGAGCGGCTACAGGGCACGCAGATCAAGACGAATATCGAGGCCGGCGGCGAGGGCCAGGCCGGCTTCTTCTCGTGGCTGTCGGAGGCGCAGCTCACCTACACCAAGACGCGGACCGGCGATAAGCGGTTGAAGGCCGTGAAGGTCCGACTTTGCGATTGGCTCTATCGCGCGATCCAACGTGATCGTCGCGTGCTGGCCTATGCGCCGTCCTACTTTCAGCTCGGCCCGATCGAGCGGCGCCTTTACGAGGTTGCGCGATCAACGTGCGTCGATGGTGCGGTCGAAGTCGAGATCGAAGAGCTGCGATTGCAGCTCGGCTACCAGAGTCCGCTAAAGAGCTTCCGCTTCGAGATGAAACGGATCGCCGACGAGAATACCATTCCCGACTTCATGTTTGAATTGCTCGAAAGCTCGCCTGTATTGACGGGGCGGCGGAAGGTCAGCGCAACTCGTGTGCGGATTACTCCAATGCCGTTGCTCGCCAGCGACTGACAGACGTCTTCCCGACTCGCTTGTTCGCGATTCGGCTGGGTGACAATCTCGGTTTTCAAAAGCACGAACTTCGGTCGCCGAAAGCACGAACTTCGGTTTTCAAAAGCACGAATTGCCGGCGGTTCGGTTATCGAAAGCACGAACTTTTTTGCCTGTCGGTCGCCGAAAGCACGAACTTAAACTGTTTCGCGGCCTGATCTATTTCGTCAAAATCGGCTGTGAACCGAGAGCGGGTGCGATCGGTCAGTCAGGGAGCGGCCGTGACCACATAAACGAATGCCCGGCACGAAGGCCGGGCACCCTGGAACGAGATGAGCGATGCCGGCAAGCATCGATCAGGCCGTAAGACGCCCCTCTCATATCCGTTCCCGAGCCTTGGTTCAAGGGAGCGCGCTTCGCGCCACGCTATAGTTTTGCCTGGTCCCGGCCCCACGAAGGGGACGGAAGATGGGAGCTGTTTCACTCGCGAAGGCGAGCTTCATGGCGCTCGACCGCATCGAGCGGACGCGGCCGAGGTCGCGATCGGGCGCACCAAACCCCACCCGCGCGCACGTCCACCCGAACAGCCGGAGGGCCGGCACGTTCGAGGAGGACTTCTTCTACAGCTATGCGAAGGGCGAGCCGGACCGGCTCTACAAGCAGGCGGCCGAGCTGCTGAAGCGCAAGAACGCGGTGCGGCGCATTGCCCGCGCCGAGGGGCGCCAGCTCACCGAGGACGAACGCCTCGCCACCCTGATAACGAACACAGCATTGCGCGTGTTCGAGCAGCTTACGACGTTGGCGCGCACGTGCGCCGGCAAGGTGTTCCCGACCTGGGAATGGATCGAAGCGGCTGCCGGCGTGTCACGCGCCAGCGTCGGGCGTGCGCTGGTGGCGCTCGCCAACATGGGCCTCCTTGATAAGCAACGGCGATGTGTGCCGATCGATCCTCCGGCCGATCGCCCGAGAGCGCGCAATGCGCAGACGTCCAACGTCTATCGGATGAGCTTCCCCAATCGGCTTACCCGCTTCCTTCCGCGCCGTCTCCGGCCTGTTCCCCTCCCCGACGACGTGGTGCAGCGCGAGGCCGATCGTATCGAGCAGATCGAGGCGATGCGCCTCTGGCGCTCGCCCCGTCAGGTTGTCGCCGAGGAGATCGAGGACGCCGGTCTGCGGCAGGTGCTCGACAGCCTTGCCATCGCGATCGAGAAGCAAGAGTCTCAAAAAAATGGTCAACCGCTCCTAAATTCATATATTCTAGGGACAGATGGAGTTGGCCTAGTCGGCCAACACCCTAACGCCTGACGGCGAGAAGGGTCCTGAACCAACAGGATGCGCACAACCCCAGCCGACAAGACCCAGCCACAAGATCGGACACGCCGCTTCGCGTCGCGATGCTCCCGACAGGAGCAAGCGTTTACCGTCGCGCTCAAATGGCCGCCTTCGTGCTTGGTGCAGCCGTTTTTGGTCCTTCATCGCAGCCGTAGCGCCAGTTCCCAGCGCGGGGTCGCGCGATCGGCGCGGGCGTCTCCCCCATCGAGCGGTCCCCCATCCCCATTTCCCCGCGGCCGTGGCGAGCTGGTCGACCACCATCATGCGCCGCTGCGATCCTTGTCCAGGCCGCGAGATCCCCGCGCGAGTTTCGGGGCCAAGTCCTTACGAACGGCTATTCCTGAAACGATGGGAAAATGGGCGCTGGCCGCCTTCTACGATCAAGCAAATAACCGGCTGCGCCTACGGTTTCCGCTACGCGGACCCTCCGTTTTTTTGCTTGATCGCGGCGCCTGCACTCCCCTTCAATTCCTATCAGGAATGAGCCTGATCGCTCGAAAGGACAGGACCATGCAGAACATCGCGGAGTTTCGGATCATCGGCCGGGTCGGAAAGATCACGGAGCATGACAAGGTGACGAAGGTGAACGTCGCCGCCAACTACAACCGCCAGGAGAACGGCGAGTGGGTGACGGACACGCACTGGAACGAAGTGACGCTGTTCGGCAAGCTGATCGAACGTGCCGCCAAGGCGCAGAAGGGCGACCTGGTTCACATCACCGGCCGCGTTCGCCAGAACTCCTACGACACGGCCGAGGGTCGGCGCTACACTGTCGAGCTGATCGCCGACGGCTTCGCTGTTCTCGCCAAGGGGTCGGAGGATCGCGACTAAGCGGGACCGGGGCCGCCCACCGGCGGCCCCTCTCGCCGGCGTAGCTCCAGCTCCACCGCTTCGCGCACGAAATCAGCCTGACTCTCGCCATCGCGGAGAACGGTCTTGATCCGATCAAGCGTCCCCTTGGGAAAGCGCCCCATCGTCTTATCCTCCATCGGAGGGCGACCGACCGACCGGATATTGCTAGACGTCATGCAATGCCCTAATTACCGATACCGCATATTGACGGCATTTGCGGTATCGTATATTACAGTCGGGGCCTATCATCAAGGCGGCGTCGGAGGCGAGAGCCATGTGGGATAATCTGCTGACCATCGGACTGTTCGTCCTGATCGCTTGGGTCTTCCTCCGCAGTCGCAGCGGATCGCGCCCGCGCATCTGGAGCGGCGATACGCCCGACGAGGAGGCGCGCCGCAACACGCGCACGGACTCCAATTATCGCGGTTACGACCATTGGAACAGCAACAGCAGCGATCGAGGCTGGTAGGGCGTGCAGACCATCGCCATCAACGTCGAGAAGGGCGGCGCCGGCAAGACCATGATCGCCTGCCATGTGGCATGGCATCTTGCCGACGCCGGCCACCGCGTGCTGTTCCTCGATCTCGATCGCCAGTGCAATGCGACCGACGCGCTTGCCGACTTCGAGAGCCTTGGCACGTGCAAGCCGCTGTTCGAGCCGGGCTATACCGCGCCCGCTACCTTTCCGCGCCTCGCGATCTATTCCAACCGGATGGGCGGCGAGTATGATGCGGACTACCCGCGCGCGCTGACCAACCTCAACGCCAATTTTCCGGCGCTCGATCCCCACTTCGATTACTGCGTCATCGATACGCCTCCGTCGTGGTCGTGGATCAACTTCGCCGCCCTCTTGGTGTGCAACCACCTGATCGTCCCCGTCGAGCTGGGGCCGTTTGGTCCCGCTGCGACGAAGCAAGTCTCTGACTCGATCGCGACGGTGAACACCAAGCGACGCACCCCGATCCACGTCGTCGGGCTGATCCCGAACCGGGTGCGCGCGAACGATCGGCATCAGATGGACATGCTTGCGGCGATCAAGACCAAGATCGGCCGCAACCTGTTCAGCACCTACCTTCCCGAGCGCGCCCACTACAGCCAGGCCATCCAAGAGCATGTTCCGGTGTGGCGCTTCGACAAGGACGTGCGAACCTCGCTTCCCCCGATGCGCGCATTTCTTGAGGAAGCCATGACTCGGATCGGGAGCCACGCATGACAGACTTCTCCGGCTTCGACGTTTTCAGCGAAAAGGCGGCCGTGGCGGACGCCGATCGCGTCCAGCTCCTCGATCCCGAGCTGCTGTTCCCCGATCCCGAGAATGTCCGCAGCGAGATCGATCCGGCCAAGATCGACGAAATGGCGGAGACGATCAAAGAGCGCGGCCAGCTTCAACCGATTACCGTGGCACCGAAGGATGCCGACGGGCGCTACCGGATCATGTTCGGCGAGCGGCGCTGGCGCGCGTGCAAGCAGCTCGGCGTGCAGGTCCGCGCGATCGTCAGCAAGACCGACGACGTTGAACAGGTCCGGATCGACCAGTTCATCGAGAACGACCAGCGCGAGGATCTGTCGACGGCCGACATGATCCGGTTCGTCACCGGCCAAGTCGAGAAGGGTCGCACGCTCGCCGAACTTGCGCGCGCGACGGGCCGCAACCGCACGTTGCTGACCCGCTATCAGGGGCTCGCAAAGGCACCGGACTATATCGCCGCGCTGTTCGCCGACATTTCGATGCGGAGCGCGGTCGCCCTCGTCCAGGCTGCGAAGACCGACGACGCGGCAACCCGGGCCTTTGTCGCCAACACCGCGGCGGAGGACATGACCGTGCTGGCGTGCGAGCGGTTCGCGCGTGAGGTAGGCGCGAAGAAATCGGCCCTCAAGCCTATCCCCTCGAGCCAAGCGGAGGCACCCCTACCCCCCGCCGAGGATGATCCGGCGACGGCCGAGGCTGACGGAACCACGCCGACGACGGACGCGATCCGGGACGAGGAAGCCGGTCGGGCGATGGACGAGACGCCCGTGCCAGAAGGCCCAGCGCCGACGGACAGTGCCCCGCCCGAGGCACCCACCCCTGCGCCCCGCTCGCCGGCCAAGCCGAGGACGGGGAAACAGAAGGTCGAACGGCCGACGATCGAGATCGAGGGCAAGCGCGCGATGATCGTCGAGGCGTGGTTGCACTTCGAGGATGAGGCGGAACCGCGCATGGTGAGCTGGCGCTGATCGCGCCGGGTTGAGCAGAGAGCGCCGGCAGCGGCCGTCGCTCGCGCCCAGGTCCAATCCTTCCTTCCGCGACTTCATCACTTTCAGACAGATTGGGTGTGCCACGTGGCACACTTGAAGGCTGATTTTGGTGGGGAATGTTTGATGGCAGGATAGGTGTTGCTGCGTTTGCTGTATTACATTACCCTTACAGGGCCATGTCTCTCGCGCCGCAATCCGCATCCCCCACCAAAGATTCAGCGATGTTGACGGCGCGCGTCGATCGCGAGCTGCTTGCCGCGTTCGACGCCTTGGCGGAGGGCAGGGGAGGGCGCAGCGCGCTCCTCCGCACCGTGCTTCAGCAATCGTTGAAGCACGTGGCCGATGCTCCCCGGATCGCGCCTCGCGCCGACAGCGCCGGCAACCGCGTGTCGCTGACCTTCACGGACGTCGAAACCGCCGTCCTCGATCACCGGGCGGCCGAGCGCGGCGTTGATCGCGCCGGATGGATCAAGGCACTGGTGCGCCGGCACATCGCCTTGAAGGCCGGCGTCGACGATGGACTCCGCGACGCCGTGGCGCCGATCCGGATGCAGCTCCAGCGCATCGGCCGAAATCTCAATCAGGCAATGAAGGCCGGCAATGCCGCGATGATGGCGGACAGCGGCTTGCAGATCGACCGCGAGCTGCGTCGCATCGCGGACATGCGCGAGGAGATCAACGAGCAGATCGAGGCGCTGGCGGCCGTGCTGCGCGGGGAAAACGCCTTTTGGGAGGTCGCCGACTAATGCCGTTCGGGGATCGCGAGGACGAGCTATGGGAGGCGATGAAGCCGAGCTTCAAGCCGCGCCTCGTCAGCGATCCGAATCTGAAATACGCGCGGCACTTGGTCAACGGCACCGGGCCGTTCGCTGCGCGCACGCCGGCGACGTCGCACGTGAGAGGGGACGCCCGAGCCACGCTCGCGCGTGTCGTGCGGCGCGCGCCCGAGGTGCTGGTCAAAGTGACGGGGCGAAAGAAGGGCGCCAAGCATCTCGCCGCCCATCTCGATTACATCGGCCGCCACGGCGACATTCCGCTTGAGACGCGCGACGGCGAGCAGATCGCAACGAAAGAGGACGCGCAGCGGATCGCCGACGAGTGGTCGGACCCGCTCTATTGGCGCCAGGGCACGACTGTCTCGGCCGTGGCAATGGTGTTTTCCATGCCGGCAGGAACCGACCCCGAGACGGTGAAACAGGCCGTGCGCGAGGCGGCCGAGCGCATGATCGGCGACAACCACGATTATTTGATGGCGCTCCACACTGACACGCCCCGGCCACACGTCCACCTGACCGTTCAGGCCGAGGGAGTCGACCGTAAGCGGTTCGATCCGAGGCGCGAGGATCTGTTTCGCCTCCGGGAAGCGTTCGCCGAGGCGTTGCGGAGCCGCGGCATCGAGGCCGAGGCGACGCCGCGCTACACGCGGGGCCAGGGGAGGGCCGGCACCAGCATGGCGCTGACGCAGTTGCGCGCGAGGATTCGAAGCGGCGCTTCCCGGCAGCCCACCGAGGCCGATCTACGTCAGGCACGCGAGGCCATGCAGATCGCGCTCGGCAAGGCGGAGCAGCCCGCGTTCGTGTCGAAGACGCGCGCGCGTTGGCAGGACACTAAGCGGCGCTATGAGGTTGCGGCCGAACGGCTCGATCGCAGCGCCGATCGCGAGGACCGCAGGTTGGCCCGCGACGTGCGCCAATTCATACAGGAGCGCGGGAGCATCGAGACGGTGCCCGACCGGATGCTACGTGAGGCGGAAACCCGCGTCCGAGAGGCACAGGAGCGAACCCGGGACCGCCCGTCGCCGGAACAGGGTGTGCCACGTGGCACACCCCCACCGCCGTCCCGGCGGCGCTAAGGGGCGACGATGCGTCATCAGCTTACCGGCAACGCCGGCCTCTACCATGTCGCGCGGGAACTCTCGCGCAGAGGGTGGCACGTCATGCCGACCGTCAGGAACGCGCGCGGCGCCGACCTCTACGCGGCAAGCGATGACGAACTGCGCGTCCTACCGATTCAGTCCAAGGCGCTTTCCAAGCGGGCGCCGGTGCCGCTCGGCGGGTCGCTGGATCGGCTTTGCTCCCGATGGTGGGTCATCACCATCAACGCGAACACCGCAGCGCCCACGTGCTTCGTGCTGACCCTCGACGAGGTGAAGGCGGCTGCGCATCGCGGCGTCAACGCTGCCGGGACCGTCTCTTATTGGCTTCAGCCCAAGTCCTACGCGCTCGCCGAGTATCAGGAGGCATGGGATCGATTAGGGTCGCCCGACGACCAGGCCGAGCAGCCGAGCAGCAGCCTCGATCAGTCCGGCTTGGGCGGAGCGACGTAGGGGGGTGGCCCTCCCGCCCGATCGCAACGAGGTGCCTCACCGGCTGCGCGACTTCTGCAGGATTTGATCCTGCGCCATCTCGCGCACGCGTTGCTCCTGTTTCGCTTTGACCTCAATGCCGGCGACGGTCTCGCCGCGGCCGAGCCGCGCTGCGACCTCTTCTTTGCGCTCCGCCACGAACTCGCGCCGTTTCTCGTGATCGTTGGGGAAGCGTTCGGCCGCGACCGCCATCGCGAGCGCGACGTGGCTTTGCGCCTTGCGCAGTTCGGGGTCTTTCGCGTTTTGAACGTCCGATTGCCTGCGGAACCGCTCCGCCAGATCGGCGCGAGGCTCGGTCTGTTCCCGGGTGTCCCGGGCTTGGTTGGCGGTCCGCGCCGAGCGCGCCTGGTTGTCGGGAACGCCGCTCTGACGCGCTTGCTCGCGCTCGGCCGCGGCCTTTGTCTTGTCATCGGGCTTATAGCCGTCGACTTTGATGCCCTGCGCCGAGGCGGCGAGGTAGGCCGCTCTTTGGAACTCGGCATCGCCGCTGACCTTGATCGCGGTCCACCCGTTTTCCTTTGCGAGCCGGATCAGATCGGGGAGGGACTCCCGGTCCTTCGCCTTAATCCGATCGGGCGTGATGGTCGCGATCGGCTGCTTGTCGTGCGCGCTGCGATAGAGCTTGTCGCCAACCCGCAGGAACCGGGAGTCCAGCTCGGCGGGCACTTCCATCGGTCGCCGGCGTCGACTCTCACTCTCTTTGCCAGCGCCGGCAGCTTCGACATTCTCAGCCATGTCATCGCTCCTGTTCGATTATGCCAACGACCTCGTTGCCGCTTTGCTCGGCCGACACGTCTATGAGCATGTCGGGATGATCCTGGGTGACGACGCAATCCATCGCGAACGCGAACGGGTCAGGGTCCGTGAGCTGGTCGAATGTCGGCATCACGCAGTCGGGCAGGTCTTCGTCATCGCGCAATGTGCGCGGGATCGGCGGGACTTCCGGCGCCGGCTCGACGCGCCCACGAAATAGCCCATCAGCGAAGTAGCGAATCTTGTCGCCGTGGATCGGCGGGATGCCTCCCCGAAGGAGGAGCGATTCGCTGTCGGGAAACTGCATCAGCTCTTGGGGGAGCAGGAGGGCGCGGCGCTGGTCGGACATGGACTTGGAGCGGTTCGCCAGGACGCCGTGGATCGTCAGAGACTTGGTGACGGATTCCTGCCCGATGTAGCCGATCCGCTCCGATAGCTCGTTCGCCACGCGCAGCTCTTTCGGCGTGAAGGCCACCTCGACGCCGCAGTTGGCGACGATCTCATTGGCGACATGCTCTCCATAGACGGCCCGGAGCTGCGATCGGGACTGGATGACGGGCAGGAGGCGGATGCCGTAGCCGGCGACGTAGGAGAAGGCGCTGGCGATCACCTGCGCTCGCCCGATGCGCGCGAACTCGTCTAGGATGACGAGGATCTTCAGCGGCGTCGCCGTGTCGGGCAGATCGCGCACATTCAGGTCGACTAGCTGCTGGAACAGAAGGTTGTAGAGCGGCGCGACCCTATCCAGCTCGTCGGGAGACACCCCGAGATAGATCGACATGCGCTTGCTGCGCAGCTCGCGCAGATCAAAGTCGGATTCTTCGGTCGCCGCGTCGACGCGCGGGTTGAGCCACAGGCTCAGCTTCGACGTGACGGTCTGGACGATGCCAGCGAACGTATTGTCGGCGCCCGACGTGAAATCCGCGAGCGCGTTACGGCACCCTTGCGACAGATCGAGCGAGCGATCGTCGAGGACGCGCTTGAAGAACCCGCGCGTGTCGCCCGTCGTCATCAGCCGATAGATCGAGCCGATGGTGAAGGGCTGATCGGCAACCGCAAGATATGCGCCGACGCCGACGAAGGCGGTCCGCGCCGAATCCGTCCAGAACGGCTCCCCACGTTCGGGAGGCACGAACAACATCGTCGCGATCTTTTGCAGCTCGATCACCACCTGATCGGGGTCAGTGCGATCGATATAGCCGAGCGGGTTGTAGCGGGCGGTCCGCCCCTCCGGGTCGGTCGGGTTGAAAAGATAAACCGCCTGCCCGTATTTCTTGCGGAAGCCCGCCGTCGCGTCCCAATTCTCGCGCTTCACATCGAGGACGACGACCGATTCCTGCCACGACAGGAGGTTCGGGATGACGATGCCGACGCCCTTGCCCGAGCGGGTAGGGGCCTCGACGATGCAATGTTCGCTGCCGCCGAAGGTCAGGAACTTGCCGCCCTTCTTACCCAGGACAATGCCGTCGTCGGCGCGGAAGCCGGCTTGGCGGATTTCGCCTTCCTTCGCGAAGCGTGCGGCGCCGTGGAGGGGCGGCTTCCGCTTGGCGACCCACCACAGCATGAAGCCGGCGATGATGGTGCCGACCAGGGCGCCCCCGGCGAGCGCCTTCAGCACCACCGGATCATGCCGGTAATACCAGAAGAACGCCGGCATCTTGAAAATGTCGAACTTCGCGCTGGGGAGGCCCAGGTATATCCACGCGACGACCGAGGCGATGAGGAACGCGACAACGATTCCGACCGGGATGCCGAGCGCGAGGATCGTGCCCCGTTTAGGCGGCATGGCGCCCTGCCGGGTCATAGTAGATCTCGGTCATCCGGAACTTGCCGTCGACCTTCTTCATCTGAACCACGACGTCGACGAGAATCTTGAGCAGCGCGCGTATGTCGTCGCGGGCCAGGTCCGCTCCGCCTTCGCTTTCCTTCACCAGCAGCGTCAGTTGCTCAAACGCCAGCTCGGCCGAGTCCGCGTGTATTGTCGTGATCGAGCCGGGATGGCCGCTGTTGACGTTGCGCAGGTAAAAGAACGCCGTCCCGTCGCGCAGCTCTTGGAGCAGGATGCGATCGGGCCTCATGCGCAGCGCGCTTTCCAGCAGATCCTTCGCCGTCACCTTCGCGGTGCCGGTGCCGTCCTTGCTGTAGATCATATGGACGACGTTCTTATGAGGCACGACCAGTTCGCGCGTGTCCTCGATCGTCAACAGCCGCTCATTCTCCGGGATCAGCTTGATAAGCCCCTTGGAGAACGTCGTTTTGCCTGACCCCGTAGCACCGGAGATCAGGATGTTGAGCCGGCTGCGCACGGCCAGCTCGAAGAACTCGACATGCTTCCCCGTATTGAGCAGGCCGAGCAGGCGTTCCTCGACGGCGCTGACCCGCTTGGTAGCAACCTTCGTTTCCGCGAACAGGCCGCTTGCCTCGAAATCTGCCATCGTCATCGTCTTGTCAGACGGTTTGCGCACCGTGATCGACACGGTGCCGTCGGGCACGACAGGCGGAAGCACGAGCTGGACGCGCTCCCCGGTAGGAAAGATCGTCGAGCAGATCGGGTTCTCCCGCGTCACATCCTGCGACGTGAAGGCGGCCGCAGCACGCGCCAGCTCATTGAGCGCATCGAGCGTCAGATCGTCCTCGCGCTCCCAGGTCCAGCCACCATGCCGCTCGACACCAATGACCGAAGGTTCGTTGATGACGACTTCGGTTACGCCGTCGTCATCGAGATACTGGCGCAGCGGCCGGATGGCGTGATCGAGGATCGCGGTGTTGCGGAACGGGGCGTTCATTTTAACGCCAGCCCATAGACTTGCGAGAAGTCGAAATCCTTGGCGACGGTGATCGCCAGCTCGGTTCCTTGGTTCACGCGCACGATCGGGCGGATGTTCTGCGTATCTTGAAGGATTTGCGAGGTCGTGTCGCCGGGGGTCCGAAACACTGTCGAGCCTTGCGGGCTGACGGCCTGGCCCGCGATCTGCCCGCCGGCATCGAGGACGCTGAAGAGCATTGCTGCGCCGAACCGCTGCCAGAAGAACCGATCGATTTTGCCGGTGATCCCGGCGCGGCCGAGCGGGTCCGATGCCGGCGAGCCAATGTCGATCGCGACGCCGCGGGGGGTGACGGCGCGCGTCCACATGGCGAACAGACGATTCTGCCCGCGCTGCAAACCGCCTTGATACTCGCCGAAGACGCGCGTGCCCTTTTCGAGTAGCACGACGCGACCATTATCCGAATATACGTCGCGCGGGATGAGGCAGGTCGCGTAGCCCGGAACGGTGCTGTCCATCGCGGTCTGGAGCGTGCAGGGGATGATTGCCCCCGCCGTGACGAGGTAATTGCGGTCGCCGATCATGCGCGCCGTGGCGATCCCGATCGTCGAGGATTGTTTGAGGTTGTCGAGGTTGGTTCTGGCCGCAGGGCGTTCACCATCGGTCTGCGCAGGTTCGGCACCGCTGCCGGCTACGTCGCCGAGCGCGCGTCTCACACCCTGGTCGCCATTATAGGCGATCAACGTCGACCGTCGGGCATTATCGCGCAGCTCGCGCGCTTCGTTCGCGCGCCGCTCCGCTTCACTGACGCCGCGACTTTGCTGTTGCGCCCCGGACGTCCCGTAGGGCGTGATCGGCTGACCATCCGGGCCGATCGCGGGCACTTGCTCGCCGGTGAGCTGCACCGGGGCGTTGGGATCACGAGGCGCGGTGGCGAGCGTCGGCGCGATGACCGAGTTGGGATCGTAGGGCGCTTCTACCGCCGGGGGCGGCGCCTTGCGGGCTTCCAGGGCCTTGTTGTCGCTACCCGATCCGGACACGAGCGAGAGGCCCGCGAACAAGACTGCCGCGCCCAGCGCCGCGCCGACAATCACCTTCTTATTATCCCATTGCGCGGCGTTGAGCGCCGGCATCTTGCTCGGACGATCGGCCGCAGGGGTGCGGTCGATTTCGTTCACGTCGGGCGTCGCGTCGACGTCGAATCGCTTATCGGACACGTCAGTTCTCCGTCGTGCGCTCGACAGCTTCAGATGCCGTATCCGTCTTGGGATCGCGGCCGTAGAAGCTCGGGCTTTCGTTGTAGATGCACAGCACCACCTTCCCCCGGCGCAGGCGCATTTCCTTGTAAACGCCGTGTATCACCACGAACTCGTCGCGGACGTCGAACGCGGCCGTGGCCTCGCTGCCATCGGGATTGACGGTGAAGATCGCGGGGATTTCCCGTTGGTTGGGGAAACGCAGGACGGTGAACTGCCCGTTGTCGCTGACTTCGGAAGGTTGCAGCGCCGTCGCGCCCTGGACCTTGTAGTTTAGGTTACGGGTGCCTTCGAGGACGCCCATATCCAGAGCTATCGTGGTCGCCTTGTTCTGCGCTGCTAGCGCGACGGCGAGCTGCGCACGCTGTTCCGCCAAGCGGGCTTGCGCCGCCTCATATTCGGGGTAGCGGAGCCGAACCTTAAAGAAGGTGCCCGGCGATCGCGCCGCAGCGACCGTCGACAGCTCGAAGGTGTAGTTGCGTTTCGTGCCCTGAAAATCCGTCACCACGATCAGGTTCGTGGCGCCAGCGCGCTCGCGGGGCTTCACGAACAGCGAATTGTCAGCCGGCGCGACCTCCCAGGAAACAGTGTCGCCCATCGCCACGAACTTTATGACCTCGCCGGGAGCGAACTCAATCTGCGTCGTGGTGCGAAACGCGCTCCGGATTTGGATCACGTTGCCGTCGGTGTAGGCGACCTCGCGGATACGCGCGTCAGGCCCGCGCTGTATCGGGGTCTGCGCCAGCGCCGGCGTTGCCGACACGGCGCCGATCGCCGCGGCCAGGAGCAGTATCGTCTTCATCGTGTCGGAACCTCCACGTCGGCCCGGTATGTCTTCACCTGAAACCCGAGCGGATTGGCGTATCGGCCGGATTCAGTTTCCGGCTTCGACAGCACATCGAAAGTGATGGTGGCGATAGCGGGGGTTTCGATCACCTGCTGATCGCGTTGGAGCCGCTTAATGAAGCGGACCTGCGCGACGTTTGGCGAAATGAACGCCACCGACCGGATCGCCACGAATACCGCGTCGCTGGCGGTGAACTGATTTTGCGGAGAGTCCGGATTGTCCTTCTTGTAGAAGGCGGTCCAACGGGTCTGTTCCTCCCGCGCCGACAGCGCCAGCACCTTGCGGAAGAACTCCTCACGCGCTTGCGGAATCCATCCCTCACGCGCCCGAACATAATCGGCGAGAAAATACTTACGGATCGCCTCGTCATAGGTGATCGTCCGATCGCCGCGCAGCTCCTGGGTGACTTCCGTGGCGCCGGTCGAACGATCGACGGTGACAACGTAAGGCACGACAGTCTTAAGCGGCGATAGCGCCAGCACCGCCGCCGCGCAGATCGCGGCGAACACGATCGCTACTATGGCGACGATCCAGGCGATGCGGCGGGAGCGGATCGCAGCCACGAACCGATCACGATCCCAGCTTTCCGCTTCCGCGAAATATGCCTTCAGATCCTCGTCCTTGTCCTTCACGCCGATCGCCATGTCAGCAGCTCGCATAAGAGGTTGAGAGCGCGGCGGTTGGGCCACCGCTCGGCGTCACCGCGCCGATCGCCGGCACCTTGCCCGTGGTGTTTGCCCCTTGCGGTCCCGGTGCGGCGTCATCAGGCGGGAACAGGTTGGTCGCTGGCGCCGGCGTCGTCGCTGGCACTGGTTGAGGTGTGCCACGTGGCACACCCCCCTCCGGAGGCGCGATGGCGGCTGTCGGGGCCGTTTGTGACGGGATCGATGGCAGAACCGTCCCATAGAGGTTCGCAGGCCGCTTCTGGCGCCCATTGCACCGGGGCAGCTTCTCGTCCTTCGCGGTGAGCGCCGGGACCGGGGGAGTGAGGGCCGCGAGGGCAAGGAAAGCCAGGGCCGATCCGAACTTCATCCAATCTCTCCTTGATTTAGTCGGCGCGGCTCAGTGTTCCGCCCCGGCCTCCGCTCCGGACACGGGACCAAGCAGCTCTAGCTCCGTAAGCGGCGGCTCCACCCGCGGCGCGGGCGCTTTGCGCCAACGGCGCGGTCGTAACTGCGTTGGCGAATTGCGTTGCCAAAGATGCGCCGCCGCCACCTAACCCGGCCGCCAAGCCCGGAATCTGGAGAAAGAAAAAGAAGCCGAGAGCATAAAAGCCAAGAGCTTTGGCGGCTGCGAACACCAGCGCGTCATCGTTAGTGATGGAATTGATAAATCCATCACCGGCAGCGGTAATGAAAACTGTCACAAGTAGTGCAAATGCGACTAGAACGACATAATTCACGACGCTACCGAGCCATTGGAAAAAGAAAGAGCGCGTCGAGTCAAATAGGAGAGCAGCAACGAAGACAGGACCGACAGCCGCAAGCAAGGCCAGCGCGAAAAGCGCAAACGCACAGATTGCAAATCCGAGGGCTGCCGCGATGAGAGCGGCGATAATCACAACAACCGAGACAACCTCGCACGCAATGATCTCGTCCCAGTTATTCGAGAATCCGGCCCAGTTAGTGCCCTCCTCGTCCGTATGCTCTTGGACTATCTCGCGCATTTTTCCGATGGCTCGCAATGAGCCATTCATCATGTCGTCGAAAAAGTCCCCAAGCCCATTGACGTCATCAGCGCCGACTGCGTTGGCAACCTCGCTGGGAAGGCCGCTCATCGCAAGCAAACCAACGGACGCGCCATACAACGAGGTCACAGCTACCACTACTGCGCCCAGCTTTGTTGCTCTATAAACTAGCTCTCGAAATGGATACTGAACAGCGCCACGCAGAACCGCAAAACCTAGCAAGATGATGTATATAGTAACGCCAACCCTCAGCGGACCTGAAATCCAGTCGACGAGACCCGTATAGGTTCCCATGACGCCCGCAAGCGCCCCTTCAAGAGTGTTGAACATCTGCTCGAAGATAGTGAAGTTCATGTTGCCGCCTCGGTCTGGCCGTTCAACTACTGGCCCGCGTTCATAAGCTTCTCGTTTTCCGTCCTATTGGAAATCGAGCGCTTGGCGCCCTGAATGTTGTTGCAGTTAGTCATGACTACGGAAGGCCAAGACGCTACCGGGCGCTGGGACGCCTTCCAAGCATCGCAGACACTGTCCATATCTCTCATTTCGGACTGGTTCTGTGTGTAGTATTTGATGGTCCTTGCAGGCATATCGGACCGTAATTCGGAGCCTTGTGGGTCAGTCTTCTCGCACGCCATCAAAGTGAGAAGCAGCGGTATCAGCCAAGGCGCTTTGGTCATCGACCCGCCTCAACCATTCGCTGTGTTTCTGCGCGCCGCGATGATTGGCTGCGCTGATAATCAGCATCAACCTTTGCTCTACGTTGTAGCTCGATCGCCTGTAGCGCCATCTGATCGTTCATCATCTGCGCCTGTTCGAGCTGGAGCCGCGCTGTCATATCGGCGCGCTCCGCGGCCGAGGTGGATGCGTTCAGCCGCCCACGCAGCTCTTCGAGGCCCTGACGCCGGCTCGTTACCGCGTCGCCGACGTTGCTCGCTAAGCCAGTGCTGACGGCCGCTTCGCGCGCACCCCGCTCCAAGGCTGCGCGCTGCTCTGCCGTCGCGTTTTGCCCGCCACGGCCGATCAGGTCTTGATAGACGTCGTTCGCCCTGCCCCGGAGGCCTCCGACCACGTTCAGGTCGCCATTGGTGTAGCCATCGAGCGAGCCGGACGACACGTTGCTGGTCCGCAGCACGTCGTTCTTGAGCGATTGAGCGACGTTGCCAATGTCCGTCATCTTGTTGAGGTCTTGGTAAAGCCGCTGCGCCTCGTTGATTTGCTCCCGGCTCTGCGCAACGATCTTCTGCGCTTCCGCGAACGTCTGTCGTGCCTGATTCAACTCTTGAAGCTGGCGCGCGAAAGCGGTCGGATCGTGGACGATGCCCCCGAACTGCGCGTGCGCGGTGCCCGCCAGCATCAGCGCCGATCCTGACAGCGCGAGTGCGATTGCCTTCATACTACGCATGTCCGTTCTCCTTCAGCTTGGACGACGACGTTGGTGGAATACGGGGAGCCAGGCGGCAGGGTCGGGACCGAACTCGGCCGCAGCCTGGACGGCGATCGGCGTCGTCTCGGCGCGACCCGACAGCACGGCCAGCTCGTCATCAAGGCCGGTAAGATCCAGCTCGACCACAACGCTGTCATGGCCCTGCTTCACGAGGAACTTGCGCGATTCTGGCGACAATTCCTCGCGTATGAGCTGGTATTCCGCGTCGGTGAGGGAGAAGCCCTCCACATAGTCGCGGCGCGATCCCTTGGGGTTGGGAAGCATCACCTGTGTCGCGACCTGTTCGAGGATCGAGTGCGCAATATCGCTCTTGAGCGCGTCCGCCGGCGACTGCGTGGCGAACACGATCATCGCGTTGCGCTTGCGGTATGTCTTCAATCCGTCCTGCGCGAAGCTCCGGAACGCATCGTCGCCGAGCGCCTTCCAGAACTCGTCGACGGCGATGATCGTGCGTTCGCCGGTCAACAGCTTGTCGATCCGGTGAAACAGGTAGAGCATCAACGGCGTGCGGACGTCGGCGTTGTCGAGGAAGTCCGTCATGTCGAAGCCGATGAACCGGGCATCGAGCGTCATTTCGTCCGTCGCGTTGTCGAACACCCACCCCATCGAGCCACGCGAGGTCCACTTTTCGAGACGGGCGCCGATGCCGGCAGCGTCCGCCATGCCAAGCATCGTGCGCAGGGCGTCGAGCGACCGATCCTCGCGCGGGAGCCGCATCACCGCGGCGATCCCTTCATCGATCATCCGCTCTTCCTGGACCGTGATCGGGCGGCTCTCGGCTCGGACGAGCTGGCGGACCCACAGCGACAGCCAGGCCCGATCCTCCGGCTTGTTCTCCAGCGCCTTCAAGGGCGCAAAGCCGGTCGGTTTGCCGTTTTCGAGCGTCAGATAGGTGCCACCCGAAGCCAGCACGAAAATCTGCGCGCCGCGATCCTTGTCGATGAATATCTGGCGAGCGCCCGTCTTCTCGGCCTGCGCCATCAGAAAATTGACGATGACCGTCTTGCCGCCCCCGGTCGGGCCGACGATCAGCGTGTGGCCTATGTCGCGCTTGTGGAAGCTGAAGAAATAGGGGCTGCGCGCGCTGGTCTTCATCAGCGCGATCGCGTCGCCCCAATGATTGCCGGTTGCGAGGCCGGCGGGATAGGTATGGAAGGGCGAGAACGCCGCGAAGTTGAGCGACGTGATCGGCGCCGGCCTCGCCCGCCATGCGAAATTGCCGACGAGCTGGCTCCAATAGGCCGCTTCCAGCGCCGCGCCCTCGCGCGCCGCGACCATGCCGGTGTCGGCGAGCGAGGCACGAGCGATCGACATATTGTCTCGCAGCCCCTTGAGGCTGTCCGAATAGACCGCGAGCGTGAAATGATGATCGCCCAGGACGAAGCGGTTGGACATGAGATCGTCCGCCGCGTCGACGAGATCGAGCATCTGGCTGACGGCTCGATCGTCCGCGTTTTCCATCTGCTTTTGCCGCAGCCGGAACCGCTCCGAAGCCGCAGCGCGGCCGAGGAAGGTGAAGGATTGCGTCAGCACGAACGCGAAATCGACCGCCAGCAGCGATTGGAACTGTGTCGGGGTAGTGGTCGCCGGATACTCCCGGATACCGAAAATGCCGCCGAAGAAGCTCCGATCGGCGTCGCGGACCTCGACCGTCTCGCCGCCGAATACGACGCGCTGGCGGTAGAGGGCGCTGCCGAGGTGCCCCCGGATGATCGGGACGCGGCGATGCCGGCCCGTCATCACCATTTCCGCGACCTCCATCGTCTCCGAGAACTTGAGGCCGTTGTGCCCGTAGATCGACAGCCGGCGCGGCGAGCAGCGATCCATCAGCTTCTCGAAATCGCGCGCCTTGTCCTCCAGCGCCTCCAGCAGATCGGCATCGATCGCGTCGGCTTCCGCCTCCGCCCTCGCCTTATTCTTGAAGAGCTGGACCAGCTTGTCGGCGCCGTGGACGGACGGGCGCAGCGCCAGCGTCACGAAGAAGCGGTTGATGAACATCCGCTCCTTGTTCATCCGGTCAAAGTAGGCGGCATCGAGATCCCGCGCGAAGCGGGAGCGGAAATTGCCGCCGGGGTATTGCTCGACACGCGCACGGACGAGGTGCGTCCAGATCGACAGGCGATCGTCGTGCAGGTTACGCAGCATCCCGTTGAGCTTGGCGTGCCAGTCGTTCAGGTCGCGCACGTCGGCCGTCTCGAACGCCCGGCCTTGCAGCTCGAACGTCAGCATGATCGCGCCGGAATCCAGCACCACCACTTCGTCGGTGACGTGCCGCGCATACGGCAGGAACTTGGTCGGCATCACTTCCTTGAGCGCGACCTTCATCGGCACCTGTTCGGAGAGGCGATTGGCCCTAGCCATTGCGGCCGAACCCCTTTCGCTTGATGCCCTTCAGGGGGAGCGGCGTGTAGCTCGACCCGCCCCAAAAGACGCGGTTGCGGTTGGCCGCCTTGGTGCGGCCCCATAGGAAGATCAGCCGGAAGGCATTGACGTCGTGCCGCACGACGAGGCGCGAGATACCGAACATGACCGCGGCGACGACCCCGCCATAGATGGGGTTCGTGGTCCCGATCAGGGTAATCACCGAAGCCAACAGGATCACCACCGCCGCCTCGATCGGGATGCCCGCGAACAGCGCAGGCCGCGTCACCGCCAGGAACAGCGTGTTGCGCGCCATCACTTCCCGTTCTTCGTCCACGCTACGCACTCCACGAAACACAGGCGGAAGCGGGGCGTGGGGGACGCCCCGCTTCCATGAGGATCAGCCCTGAAGCTGATCGACGATCCACGGCGCCGAGAAGATGATCGCGATGCCGATAATGACGGTGACGAGCGCGCCGGTGTTTACCCGGCCCGTCAGCCACCCGAAGCCCGCCGCAATCAGCGCGAGGATCGCGACGATGCGCAGGAGGCCGTTGCTCAGCAGCCCGAGGACCGCGTTGCCGAAGCTCTCCAGATTGGTTTGCGCGAACGCCGGCTCGGCCGACAGCAGCGACGTCAGTGCGACCAGGCTGAACATCGACAGCGCCCGCGACACCTTACGCTGGCGCGGGGTCATCGCGTCGACGTGGCTGGTGACACGGGTTCGGAGGGCAAGCGCCGGCCCACCGAAAGATGCGAGATTCATCGGTTTTCTCCTTCTCCGGCGAGCCGCGCTCGCTCATATTTCGCCCTCGCAAACACGTCCCACGATGGCGGCGGTGGGGGCGGCGCAGCTTTGGACTGCCCCGAACCGGACGTGTTTTCCTCGACCAGCGCGGCGAGCTGCGCAGCCGCGCTCGATCCTTCACTGGTATCTGTTGCGCCCGCGAACGCGCCGACACGGACGGCGACGGGCTGGATGCCGTCGGCGAAGCCGGCATTGCCGACCACCTTTCCGACATAGCCGTTCCTGAAGCCACGGGACTGCGACCCGGTGTTATACATGGACAGAGCAATGCGGAGCGCGCGCTGGGGGTGAAGCCCCGCGCGCACGCTATGGTAATTTCCGGATAGCACCGCGCCCGCCGCAGCGATGTTGGTGCAGGGGTCGAACACGTTTCCCCAGGTCAGGCCGAGCGCCTTCATGTTGCGCGAGTTGATCTGACCGAGGCCAAGATCAACCGAATAGCCCTTGCCGACATAGTAGCGTGCCGTCTGGACCGCCTGCGCGACGCTCGTCGCCGACGCAGGCTGGCGCGCAATGCCGTTGACGCCAATCGCCAGCTCGAACCCCCGGCTTTCCGTCTGGACGATCGCCGCGATTGTCGCGGGTGCGACGTTGGGCGCGCATTGCGCCGCGAGACCCATGATGACCGCAGCCGGGAGCGCCATTACCGCTCCAATGTCCCTGATCCGAGCGGCCCGCCGAGAACGATCCGTCGGGGCGGCGCTTCACGCGCGCAGAAAGAGCGAGAATCGCGTGCCGTCGCGATCGAGACCACACCGTGCCCGGCGGCCTGTAAAGAGGAACACAAGCGATTTGCCATGTTTTCACTCCTGTCGTGCGGACAGGGTAAATCGCTAGGACGGCTTGGGATAGCCCAAAAGGGACCTCAGGTTGCTCGGCTCATCGTCCGTTGAGAACGGTTCGCAGAACAACCATTTCGGACTAAAATGCGCTTGATTCCTGTAAACCTGGGCACGGATGGACGTGGATCACACCTTCATAGCCGTATCCGATAATCACATGCCGTATCGCCGAAGAAACGCGCTGATACAGGCGGATACGCTTCTTATCGTAAAGGCCGACGTGGAACAGGTTGGTTCCCTTCCAACTCACGCGGACATTGATATGCCATTTGCCGGAATCATGCTGACAGACGTGGACGTCGGTGATGGTGCCGCCGGGGGGGCGCTGTGACGTCAGCTCGCGCTCTAATATGAGTTGTAATTCCATCCCGTCCTGCGAAAAGGCGATTTCATAGGTTTTCGCTGGCGTCGGGTTTGACGCCGCGATAGCAATTATGCGGGCAGACATGGGAGTGTCCAGTGATGGCCCGACGAGATAGCGCGTCGATCGAGGACCAGGCCGAGCGGATCGTGCGCCAGCTCGGGGGAAAATGGCAGGGCGACTTCGCCATGTGCCGCTGCCCGGCGCACGCGGACGGCAAGGCCAGCCTGTCGATCCGCGTCGGCGAGCGCGCCGTCCTCTTCCATTGCTTCGCCGGTTGCACCGCCGAAGCGATCATGACCGCGCTGCGCTCGGGCAAGATTCTCGCGCCCGCCGACCACGACCCCGGCCAGCGTCAGGAGAGCAAGGCCGACCTCAACAAGCTGGCGCTGGCGGTGTGGCGACACGCCGAGCCGTTCGCCGGCACCCTCGCCGATCGCTACCTACGCGAGGGCCGCTTTATCATCCCCGACGGCATCAACGCCCGCTTCGACCCGCGCTGCCAATGCGGTGCCGGCGCCGCCAAGGCGTTCGCACCGGCGCTGATCGTGCCCGTCGAGGAGGATTCCGGCGTCGTCGCCATCCACCGGACCTTCCTGCGCCCTGACGGGCTTTGGAAGGCCGACTTCGACGAGCCGAAGCGGATGCTCGGCAACCCCGGCGTCGGCGCGGTCCGTTGGGGCGGCATCCCGCTCGACGGCACGCTGCGCCTCGCCGAAGGCGTCGAGGACGCCGCGAGCGTGATGAACATGCTCGGCCCTGGACGCTTCGTGTGGCCCGTTCTCGGCATCGAGCGGTATCAGGCGGTCGCCATCCCGGAGAGCATCCACACCGTCGTCATCTACAGCCAGCATGGGGGCGAGGCGGCGCGCGCTATCGAGCGCGCCACCCCGCACCTGAAGGCCAATGGCCGCCAGCTCGTCGTCAAGCCGCCGCCCCACGCTGGCGACTGGAACGACCTGTTGCGCGAGATCCGTTCGCTATGAAGCTGTTTCCCGGGGCGACCCGGTTCCAGCGATGGACGATGGGAGCAGCGTTCCTGATCGTCGCGAGCTACGCAATCTCGCAGAACAAGCAGTCGTTGATCGAAGTCTCGAAAACCCGGCTGTCCTCGCCGACGCCGAGGATCATCGATGGCGATACGGTCGACTTCGCCAATGGTCGGGTGCGTGTCGTCGGAATCGATGCGCCGGATGATGACTTGCCGCAGCTCAAAGCCATCTCGACGGACGTGCTGAGGGGACTGGCGAGCCGTGACGGTGGCATGGATTGTTCCGTGTCAATGTTCGACTATGCGCTTCGCCGAGAGAACCAGTGCCGAACCGACCCCAAGAGCTACGGGCGATTGAACCTGGCGTGTCGCTTTCCCGCGAATAATGCGAGCGTGGGGGCAACGATGGTCGCACAAGGGTATGCAGTCGATTATCGCGTCTTTTCAGGCGGGGCCTATGTCGACTTGATGCAAAAGGCAGCAGCGAGACGGGCAGGACTCTGGGGCGTCGACTATGAGGCGATGCGTCAACTGGCAATTCGCAGGGCACAGGTGCCGCAGGGATGCAAGCTAGGGACAATCAAGCAGTAAGCGGGGCCTGCCTCCGGCCCGTGCTCTACTACGCTGGCGTGTGCCACGCCGCTCCGTGGAACCTCGTTGCCGGGTTTCCGCCCATGCGGGTGACGATCAGACTAGGCCACAATGGGCCGCCCTCGCGGGCGGGCGTTGCTTATGCGGGGAACCGCTCCAATGCTTGAGCGCAGTTCTCCCGCCGCCGTCCTGATCGGCCGTTGGGGCATGGCGCTGTCCCTCGTCGTCGGCGCCGTACTGGCCGGTCGCCTCATCCGCGCTTTCCCCTACCTGCTCCCCAACCGCCTTCCCGGCCTGGTCCTCTACGAGTTGGGGCCAGCGCTGATTCTTGGGGTGGCGATCGGGGCCGCCATCGCCATCACGCGCGACCTACGCCCCGGCATTCAGGCGCGGCTCGCGCTGTTCGCGCTCGCCGCGCTGGTCGCCGGCGCCATCGCGCTGGCCGTCGAGTTCGGCGCAGCCTTGCAGGGACGTTGGCTATGAGGGGACAGCAGCGGTTCGTCGCCATCGAAGGGCCGGTCTCGTATATCATCGGTTCTCACGACACGACCGACGTGAGCGTGACCCAACACACGACCCACCGCGAAGAGCCTGCAATGCCCTTCGCCCATCCCGACGATGCGATCCACCGGCGAGGTTTGACGCGCACGGAGATGCATACCTTCGTGAATACCTCCCGCGAGTTCGCGATGCTGTTCGAGGTCAATGGCCACACGCTTAAGCTAAGCGCGAGCGACTATATCGCCTTGGCTGTCGGCGACCGCATCCGCGCCGTTTGCGAGTCCGTTCCGGACTGCCCCATGCTGGTCCGTGACTGGCATAATCAGACGCGCGGCATTCGCTTTCGCGATCTTCCCGCCCCGCTCGCAAGCGTCGCGACGGAGATCAGCCTCAGCCTGATCCTGCTCGTCATCGGCTTTGGAGCTGTCCTCCTGTCGGGCAATGGCCGGGACGCGCGCACCTTCACGCTGATCGGATGCGGCCTCGTCGCCTTTGCCGCGCTGTGCGCCCTATCGGCCTATCGTGGCGCAGCGCGCACCGCCCGAACCCACGCCGAGCTGGATCGCCTTGCATGACGATGAGGTGTGCCACGTGGCACACCCTTTCAGCGCTATTCCGTTGAAAGCTTCCGCAGGCGGCGCGGCAGCTCGGCCGATACCTTCAACCGCTGATGCGGCTGCGCCTTCTTCCAGGAGCGACACTCGTCTTTTGTCCTGCCGCATCCCCGGCACCATCCCGTGCGACCATCGAAGCTGCACAGCTCGATACAGGGAGTTTTCATGGAACAACGACTTCCACCGTCAGATGGCCGAGTTCATGGACTGGCCGTAACCGATCGCGGACAACCCGCGCCGTCATCTCGGGTTGCGCCAGAACACTGACGATCCCGGCATGGGCGTCCGGCCCGATCCTCCACACGTGCAGATCGGTGATGCGCGCGTCGCCCGGACCCTCGACCAGTTCCCGAACCTCCTGCGCGACATGATCGTCGCTTCGGTCGAGCAGGATCGCCGCCGTGTCGCGCATCAAGGTCCACGACCAGCGCGCGATCACCACCGCCCCGACGATCCCCATCACCGGGTCCATCCATATCCAGCCAAGATACCGCCCCGCCAACAGCGCAGCGATCGCCAGAACCGATGTTAGGGCGTCAGCGAGGACATGGACGTAAGCAGACCGTAAATTGTTGTCGCCGGCATGGGCGTGTCCGTGCCCGTGGCTGTGTCCGTGATGATCGTGCCCATGCGTATGACCGTGACCGTGATGATCGTGACCATGATGCCCGCCCGCGAGCAGGAAAGCGCTGGCGATATTCACCCCCAAACCGACCACCGCGATGATCGTCGCTTCGCCAAACGCGACGTTGATCGGCTGAAACAGGCGAAGGACGGATTCGACGCCGATCCCCAGCGCGATGATCCCCAGCACCATCGCCGAGGCAAACCCGGCCAGATCGCCGACCTTGCCGGTGCCGAAACTATATGCGGAGCTATAGGCATGCCGCTTGGCGTAGGCATAAGCGATGGCCGCGACCGACAGTGCGCCCGCGTGCGTCGCCATATGGAAACCATCGGCAAGGAGCGCCATCGATCCGGTTACATAGCCGGCGATAATCTCGCCGACCATCATCACGGCGGTCAGCGCGACCACCCAACGGGTGCGACGAGCATTGTCGTCATGCGAAGCGCCCAGGAATACATGCTGGTGCGCGTAGGCTTCGATTTCAGGAAGCGTAGCCATCGGTCGTCCTACTTCGCGTAGCGGCGGATTACCGCCAGCAGTTCTTCAGCGCCTTGAGCCCGTTCGGTGTCGGTCAGGCCGGCACGGCTGACATGTGCTTCAAGATGTTCGGCGATGATCTCGTCGAGAAGCCCGTTCACCGCGCCCCGCACCGCCGCAACAAGGTGCAGAACCTCCGTGCAGCCTGCGCTCGACTGTAGAGAGCGTTCGACTGCCCCCACCTGGCCAGCAATGCGTTTTACCCTGGCGATCAGGTCGGCGTTCGTAGACGATAAATGAGACATAGGGATACCCCCTACCCCTAAAGGACAGCAATGTCTACCTTGCGCGATGTCGCCCACGACCATCTACTCGACCGGGATCTCGCTCGTCTGCCGGCCACACCGCAAGGTCGCGGTCTACCGGCGATGCGATCAAGCCCGAGCCATTATGATTTTTGGGGGAGCGGACTTTTATAGTCCAGATAAGCCAAGGGCCGCCCTTTAGGGACGGCCCTGACCATTTAGTTCCCTCGCGGGAAACGGACACTCCCAGGGGGAGGCCGCGCGTACTCCCCATGTAGAAACCCGTTCCTTACGATTCAACTAAAATCTGAAGGGACATTAACCGACCTACGCGACGGGACCGGCGGGCGCAGGCGGCACCCCTTGCGCGGGCGACGGAGGCGTTGAGGGCACCGGCAGCCAAGCCAGCACCAAACGCAGCATGTCGTCGAACTCCCCGACCGGCATCCGAGGGATGCCGCCCTTGTCCGGTATCAGCCGGCTTACCGCGACCGTCGTTAGTTTGTCGCAGATCGCGAATGCCGCCCGCCCGTCGATCGTCGTCTGCAACGGAAACGCCCACTTGTTGCCCGGCTGCGCTGCCGTCGAGCAGGGCACGACGGTAACCGCGCCGTGCAAGGTGTTCTTGAACGACAAGACGATGACAGGTCGCCGCTTCCAGAACTCCGGGAGCTGCGCGTCCTGCGGGAAGTCACACCAGTAGAGCTGCCGGATGCCCGGCGCCGCCGTCACCTGGGGGGCTATCTTGGGTGGCGGCTCCTGAACATGCGCGTTCACTCGTCACCGTCCTGCACCAGACGCAGCTTGGGCGCACCGCGCCGGTTCTGCCGCCGTTGTGCCAGCTCGGCCTTGTCCTTAATCTCGGCCAGCTTCTCGACCGCGAACGGAGCGGCCGCTTCGATCAGACCATCGAGATGATAGATATTGGTGCGGCTGCCGGTATCGGTCCGCCGCTCTTCGCGACGGATATACCCTGCCCCTTCCAGCGCGGCGATATGCTTCTGGATCGTACGCGGATGCACGTCCATCGCCTTCGCCATCGTCGTCTTCGACGGGAAAGGCTTGCCCTCCGCCGTCCACCACTTGCTCGCCAGATACACGATAATATTGAGATCGAGCGGCGACAGCAGGAGCTGACGTTGGTTTTCAATGATGACGCTCGGCAACGCAGTCCACCCCGCATCCATCAGCGGCTTGGTCCACTTCTTCTCATTCGTTCGCAGATCGGCGCTGCTGTCCTTTTGCTTTTTCGCAGCCATGTTACTATCCTTTCTGACTGCAAATATGTCTCTCGCGCGAAGGCGATTCAAGTTTGAGGGGGCGGCCCTCAGGGCGCCCCACTGGGCGTGAGGGCCGCCCCCTCCCCGGCCTCTCAGGCCGCCCGACCGGGAGCCACCCGGGGCCTGCAAAGTATAGGACATCCCCATATAGGAACCGCTCAGGGTACACTCCTGGCGTAACAACCGAGGATACACCCAGTGGGAGCCCCCACGGCCTCCCCCTTCCGTTTTCAAAGCGACTTAAGCCATGGAAGGGGTGCTGACCTCGCTGACGGATCAAAGGTGTGCCACGTGGCACACCTTCTCACGCCAAACACCTGTCCTCGCCTACCATCATAGCGATTTCGCCAAGACGCCGTTCTGCCTGTCGCCGCTCGGCCAGACTGCCAAGCGACCGTCAGTCGACATGTCCAGACTACGATAGGGCTCAGATATTCGTTGCCGTAATGCCGCCCATTGGAGTCGGTAGTTTGCACGACGATCATATCCTCGATGTCCTTGACACCGTCAGCGTAGCCGATCTCCCAAGGGCACCAGCGCGATACAGTCGATGAGGGCGTTGCGAGAAACATGAACAGGTCGGCGCGCTGAATCCGAAGTTTTATGGCGCTTGCTGTTTGGTGGTTGGGTGTTTCTGGCATGCTGGTATCTTGCCAGTCGATATAAGCCTCGAAGCCGGCTTCCAGCAGCAGGGCGGCAACGCCCGCTGCATAAGTCGCATCCTTGTGGCTATGCGACAGGAACACGGTACGCAGGTTCGCGCGCTTGGCCTCATTGAGCGACTTCGCAAGTTCGACATGCGGTTGCGCGGCTGCGCGGGCCAATTCGGATAGTGTGATCGGCACCTATCGGCCCACTGCGCGCGCCGCATTTTCGACCCACGTACCGATGTTTCGATAGCCGTCGCCCAGAACCCAGTCATAAGACGGATAGATATTGCTGAGGGGCGTTTGATAGCCTCCTCGCATGGTCGTGACATGCCCAAGCGGATTTTGGCCGGCAGCATCCGTGCCGTTGCGCGGATCACGCACGCGGTGGATGTCGATGGCAATGATGCCTTTGCCCAAAGCGTGGCTTCGACGGATCTCGTGCAAAACCCAGTCGCGCTGATATGTCTCGCGCCCATAGAGGACTGCGGTCACCGATGTACCGGCCAATTGCTCCTCTATCCGCCGCTCGATGCCGCCCGCCCGGCGCTTGGCTTCTTCGAACGCGGCTTTGTCATAGAAGGGAGGCGCCGTGTCGCCGGGACGCGCGACCCACGAATTACGCACCTGCATGACTCGCATGACATCGCGATCGTAATGAAAACTGAAGAACACGCGCCGTGCCATGATGCCCCCCTGATCGTTGTGGTTAAGCGTCAGTATCGTCGGAATCGAAATACCGGCCCCTTGTTGTCAGCGCCGGCTGCGGACGATACCTTTTCCTTTCCTGCCAGCACCTGGGCTCAACCGCACCATGAAACTTGAACCGATCTATCAGGTCCTACTCCTTGGCAGCGGCACCAAGGTCCATGGAGATGCACTGGAAAGCCTGATCGCCCAGCGCGCGCGCGACATATCGGAAGGGCTTGCTGATGCCATGCGCGTCTGTCGAGCCGGCGAGTTTGACCAACTAACCCGCTACGCTCCAATGGTAAGCGTGTACCTAGGCGGCGACCCATCGGTCGACACCGATCAAGTCGCGCGGCTCCAAGATGATGCTGTCCCGATCATCCCGGTGGTCAGCGCCTTGGACAGCTTCAAGGCAGAGACGCCGGAGTTGCTGCATCCCGTAAATGGCACTGCGATCGATTGGGCCGCGCCGGATTTCACCGCGATCGTCAATGTCGTATTCGAGAATCTGTCGCTTCTTCGTCGTGAGCGACGCCTCTTCATCAGCTACCTGCGCGAGGAATCGCAACCCGCCGCGCACCAGTTGCGCGTGGCGTTCGATGATGCAGGCTACGACACGTTCCTCGATCTGAGTTCGGTCCCGAAGGGCGATGATTTCCAAGCCGTGCTGATGCATCGCCTGCTCGACAGCGATGTCATGATCCTCCTCGACACCCCAAACTTCCTGAAGTCACGCTGGACGAAAGAGGAGGTGGCGCAGGCGTCGGCGATGTCGGTCGGCATTTTGCGCGTCGCATGGCCTGAAGTGACCGGTGAGCGCTTCGCCGAGCTTGCCATGCAGCTCCTTCTAAAGGACGGTGATGTCGCTGCCGACGCGCTTACGCCCGACGCGGTGACGCGGATCGTGACCGCGGCAGAGGCACTGCGCGCCCGCAATCTGGCGGCGCGCCACGACAACCTGATAGGCGAATTTTGTGAAGCTGCGGAGGATGCCGGCCTCCAATACGCGGTTCAGCCGCAGCGCTTCGTCATTGGTTGGAAGGCAGACGGTCAACGCGTGGCGGCCATCCCGGCTGTTGGGGTGCCCGATGCCCAGCGTTTCCACGACGCATCCCGACGCTTTCCGGTCGCCGGCGAGGTCGCAGATGAGGCTGTCCTACTCTACGATCACCGTGGCATGCACGGAGCCTGGACGGAGTTCTTGCAATGGCTGGACCAGTATCTGCCGGTGAAGGGCCTTCGGGTAACGGACACCGCCGCCTTCCTGAAGGGCACGGAATGAAAGCGATATTTCTGTCGGCGAGCGTTCCACTCCCCGAGCGCCACGAACGCTACCATTCTACGTCGGACGTCATCGCTATTCGGGACGCCGTCCGAGCGCTGGCAACCGTTGTCCTCCCCCATGCCGAGCTGCATTGGGGTGGCCACCCCTCGATCACGCCGCTTATTCGAGTGGTGGCGCAAGACATCGGCATCACCGATGCAGCGCATGTCCATCTCTATCAATCAGCGTTCTTCTCGAAAATCCTGCCCACCGACAACGCCGCGTTCGAGCGCTACGTACTGACGGACGAGGTGCCGGCGGGGAACGCCACGCGTGACGATAGCCTGACCGCCATGCGACGAACCATGATCGGCACCACCCGGTTCGATGCAGGCATCTTCATTGGCGGCATGGAAGGTGTGGAGGAAGAGTTCGAGCTTTTCCGTCAGCTCAACCCGGAGGCGATCCTGCTGCCGATCGCGTCAACCGGCGCAGCGGCGCAATTCATCTATGAGCGGGAACGACAGGCGCTCGATCTCCCCGATGACCTTCTGACCGAATATTCCTACCCGACCCTTTTTCGAAGGCTGATCGGCCTTCCAGATTCCCGAGGCCATCGTCGTCCCAAACCCGACTGAATCCGAGTTTCAGACGTCCTGAGCGTCAGTACGAGGAGGCGATGCATTGGGCGGCGGTCAACCGCATCCATGCGAAAATGGGAGCGCCTTCGCAGCGCTCCCATTCGCAATCCTTACTTGCTACCGGAGCCTTTCGTGTCCCGGTGACCGTCCGGATCAAGATCGCCGGGGGTATGTCCCGGATGGTCGTGATGCTCACCGGGGACTTCCTTCTGGCCATCGGTGTCCCGATGTCCGTGCGGATCGAGGTCGCCGGGGGTGTGGCCAGCGTGGTCGTGATGCTCGCCAGGTTTTTCTTCAGGCATGTCCATCTCCTTTGTTGTCAGATGACAACGTGCGAGCGGTCATTTGAGTGCCGATGATGCAGCCGAGATTGCCGCTTATTTCCGGGCCTTCACCGCATCGGCGACCCAAGTCGCGATGTTCTCCTTGATGTGATCGTAGACGTAGGTGCTGGACGAGTATGGCGTATCGTGGACCGTTCCCACGACGGCCTTTCCATCGACGGTCAACCCCGCGAACGGATCCTTGCCCTTCTTACCCTGTTCGCCGGCCGAGTTCTTGAGGCCGTGGATATAGACGGCGGTAACCCCCAGCCCCTTCTTCCACGCTTCCTTGATCTCGTATTTCACCCAGGGGCGGTCAGCGGTCTTCTCGCCAACCAGGACCACGAGGCATTCCTTGTCCTTCATGTTCGAGCTGATCCAGTCCTTGATGGCCTGATCGCCCTTCTTTTTGATCTCTTCCCATTTGTTGGCGTCGAGTAGCGGCTGCTCATCGATCGAGCCAATGTTGCGAACCGTTTGCACACGCCAATTGTCCGGCTTGTAATGGAAGCTCAGAAAGCACTTTTTTGCCATGTCGGTCCTCTCCTGGCCCGTTGTTATATGTCATCTACCATAGGTTCGCGCGGGGCGCTGAGCTACCCCTTCGCTCCAGCGTTTTGAACCGGAAGTGTGCCACGTGGCACACCTGCTGACGCGCCTCGCGCGACGCCCCTCTTCCGCGTCGCAGATCTCGAATCAGGTCTGCCGACGCTGGGGAACACCAAGGGCGGCTGCCCTTTCGTTCCCGAACGACAATCAGGCCCCCCGTGTAATCCGCCAACCGCGGCGCCCGACGCCCTGCGGAGCGTCGGCTGCGCTAGGCGGCTCGCCCGCGCCAGGAGCCGGATTCTCGCCCTCCCTCCCCATCCCGTTCCTCGCCGGAAAAGCAGAGCCGGTTGCTGTTGCGACCGGCTTTCAGCCTCAAAGGAAAGGAAGATATCATGGGACGGATCACCGACAACCGGGCCGACATCTATTAGGAAATCACCGACCAGATGATCGCCATGATTGAGGCGGGCACCCGACCTTGGTCGAAATCGTGGAACGGCAGTTCAGCCCCCACCATCCCGCTTCGCTCGACGGGTGTTCCCTATCGCGGCATCAACGTCCTGACCCTTTGGGTCGCTGCCATGACGAAGGGCTATGCTTCCCCGCATTGGCTGACCTTCAAGCAGGCGCTCGCGCTCGGCGGTTGCGTCCGCAAGGGCGAGAAGGGTTCAACCGTCGTCTATGCCAACAAGATCGAGGTGGACGCCGACAGCAAGGCACAGGGGGGCGGAGAGCGTGGCGAGGATGGCAAGCGTCAGGTGGCATTCCTCAAGCGTTACACCGTCTTCAACGCCGAGCAGATCGACGGCATCGAGGCGAAATATCCCGCCCCCGCGCCAATCATCACCGCGACCAATCCCGACCAGCGCGACGCCGAACTGGATGCGCTCTTTGCCTGCGTTCCCGTCACCCTGAAGCATTTCGGGGCGCAGCCCTATTATCAGCCGAGCAGCGATCACGTCGTCATGCCGGAGTTTACCGACTTCCACACCAGCGACGATTATTATTCGACTCTCGCCCACGAGCTTTGCCACGCAACCGGGCACGTCGACCGCCTAGCCCGTCCCTCTCTCATATCCACGAAGCGCGAGGACTATGCCCGCGAGGAACTGGTCGCCGAGCTTGGGGCCGCGTTCGTCAGCGCCACCATCGGCATCAAGCTCCACGATCGCGAGGACCACGCCGCCTATCTGGCGAACTGGCTTCAAGCGCTGCGCAACGACAAGAAGTGCATCTTCACCGCCGCACGGCTCGCGCAGGACGCGTCCGACTGGCTGTTGAGCCGCATGGCCGTCGAGACAGCGCCCGAACTGGAGGAGGCGGCGTGACCGCCGCCGACGATCCCGGCCCCGACGAGGGCCGGGGCGTGGCGGCGCGAATGGTCTATGACCCGAGCGTCGCCACGATGAGCGAGGAGGAGTTTAACGAGCTGGTCGCGATCATGCGCGACGGCCCAAACGCGAAGCCGCTGACCCTCGAGGCGCAATGGCGGCGTGATTATCACAAGGCAATGTTCCACCGCCGCCTTGTCGGCGTGCAACCCGACCTGTTCGGCGGGAAGCCGGTAACGCATATGCACAAGGCCGCGCCCAGGCCAGTCAGCGACTGGAAACCCGAGCCGGTCGAGGAGAATCTGTCCCGGATCGTGCGCGATTCCCAAGCGATGTTCGGCATCGGCCGACCGGCTCTTTCGCCAGAGGAACTGGCCGCCGTCATCGACGGCGCAGCCAATTGGCTGCGGATCGCGCAGCGGGTCCGGATTGCGGGCGCTTTCGCATCCTATGACGGTCGCGCCGAACGCCGCATCGGTCGGAAAGGCGTGATCTGGCGCTTGTGCAGTCCGGTCTTTGCGGACCACACCTATGTTTATCTCGATCCGGTCGGCGCCGAGCGCGCCGAGAAGATCGCGATGGTGGAGCTGCGCGACGTGGAGCCGATCGAGAACAAGCTATTGGTGGCCGTGACCTTCCCCCTCGACCAGCGGCAGCGGCCATGATCGCGCTGCGCTTCGCCCGCCATTTCATCACTGGCGAGGCCGTCGATCGGGACACGCGCCGCGCGCGGCTACTCGCCGCGCGCCGCAAGCCGATCGGGAGCGTCCCGCGAGCGGGTATCCTATCGGGCCACTGGGATCAGGGCACCTTCGTCAGCGCGTTCCGGGGTGGTCGCGGCACGTTCCGCGCCGACTGACCGCCCCGACGCAATCAAAACCACACCCGCAGGCCGGTGACGAAGCTGAGACCGCCGGTGTCGTCACCACGCACGCGCGTGAAGCGTGCCGTGTCGCCGAACTGCCGTTCCCACGACACGCCGACATACGGCCCGAACCGGCGCGATTTGTCGTAGCGGAGCCGCAGACCCAGCTCGAGGTTACTCAGCCCGGAGCCGGTCCCGGTCTCGGGCACGTCCTGCATCGCGAAATTGGCTTCAACGCGCGGCTGTAGCACCACGAACTGCGTCACCCGCTGGTCGTACCATGCTTCGGCCCGGGCCAGCACGTCGCCCTTGTTCGAAACGAACAGCGCGCCCTCGACGTCAAACCAATAGGGTGCCAGCCCTTCGACCCCGATCGTTGCATAGGTGCGCGACGGGTCCGGCTTGAAATCGTAGCGGACGCCCGCCTGAAGGTTCCAATAAGGATCGAGCGCACGACTGTAGAGTGCCTGGACCTCGCCCGATCCGAGCGATCCGCCGCGGTCGACCTCGCCTTCGCTCTTGATCGTCAGGCGGTTGCTATCGCCGCCGATCCACGCCTCACCATCCCACCGATAGCCATCGCGCCCGTCGCGGACCTGGTACTCGGCGATGTTCACCAGCACCTGATAGTAGGTCATGCCGCCGTGCATTCGGCGCAGATCGTCCTTCCGCGAGACCGCCATCGCATCGGCGCCCCAAAAGCGGTCGGCGAGATGATTCGGCTGGGGGGCCGGCGCCGGTGCGTTGCCCGGCGCGAGATCGGTCCCGGCTTTCGCCGCGCCCGTGTCGCCCATCGCCGCCATGTCATGCCCCGCGGGCATGGCGCTCATGTCATGCCCCGCCGGCATCGATTCTGCGTCTATGCCCGGCATCGCGGACATA
>ONZX01000282.1_pt1 | contig 35761 bp, 30 predicted proteins | sample 1671831 | NCBI WGS metagenome assembly ONZX01 (sample SAMN06348197, study PRJEB24527) | human gut metagenome | reverse complement strand
CTAACTCAACAGGTGCTGCTAAGGCTATCGGTCTTGTTATCCCAGAACTTAATGGAAAGCTTATTGGAGCTGCTCAGAGAGTTCCTACACCTACAGGTTCTACAACAATCCTTAACGCTGTTGTAGCTAAGAAGGTTACTGTTGATGAAGTTAATGCTGCTATGAAGGCTGCTGCTACAGAAAGCTTTGGTTACAATGAAGAACTTATCGTATCTAGCGATATCGTTGGAATGAGATTTGGTTCATTATTCGATGCTACACAGACAATGGTTAACGAACTTCCAAATGGTGGATGCCAGGTTCAGGTAGTTTCTTGGTATGATAACGAGAACTCATACACAAGCCAGATGGTTAGAACAATTAAGTACTTCGCTGAATTAAGCAAGTAATTATAATATACATTGACCATTAAGGGTTAATTTATTTAACTTGTAATAATACCGGAGATGAGAATTCATTCTCCGGTATTTTGATAAGTATGTTAAGACTGTCCTGCTGTATGGCGGGACAGAACAGGCATACCTGGGTTGTTTACAGGTCACTGTCAATAAGCTAGTAATGATAATTTGGAGGATATAGATATGCTTAATAAGAAGTCAGTTGATGATATCAACGTTAATGGCAAAAGAGTTTTATGCAGATGTGATTTTAATGTACCATTAGATGGTGATAAGATTACAGATGAAACACGTCTTGTTGCTGCACTTCCAACAATAAAGAAGTTAATAGCTGATGGAGGAAAGGTTATTCTTTGCTCACATCTTGGTAAGCCAAAGGGAGCTGATAAGGCATTTTCATTAGCACCAGTTGCTAAAAGACTTTCAGAGCTTCTTGGACAGGAAGTTAAGTTCGCTGCTGATGATACAGTAGTTGGTGACAATGCAAGAGCTGCTGTTGAAGCTATGAATAATGGAGATGTTATTCTTCTTGAGAATACACGTTTCAGAGCAGAAGAGACAAAGAATGGTGATGAATTCTCTAAGGATTTAGCTTCAATCGCTGATGTATTTGTTAATGATGCTTTCGGTACAGCACACAGAGCACACTGCTCTAACGTAGGTGTAACAAAGTATGTTGATACAGCAGTAGTTGGTTACCTTATGCAGAAAGAAATAGATTTCCTTGGAAATGCTGTTAATAATCCAGTAAGGCCTTTCGTAGCTATTCTTGGTGGTTCAAAGGTGTCTTCAAAGATTTCTGTTATTAACAACCTTCTTGATAAGGTTGATACACTTATTATCGGTGGCGGTATGTCATACACATTCCAGAAGGCTCATGGTGGTCACGTTGGACAGTCATTAGTTGAAGAAGATTATCTTGACTATGCTAAGGAAATGATGGCTAAGGCTGAAGCTAAGGGTGTTAAGATGCTTATTCCTGTTGATACAGTAGTAACAAAGGAATTCAAGAACGATACTCCTTTCCATGTAGTTGAAGCTGGATGCCAGGAAGATGATGATATGGGTATGGATATCGGACCTAAGACTTGTGAGCTTTACAAGGATGCTCTTAAGGATGCCAAGACAGTAGTATGGAATGGACCTATGGGTGTATTTGAATTCCCTAACTTTGCAAAGGGAACTATTGCTGTTGCAGAAGAATTAGCTCAGCTTACAGATGCTACTACAATTATCGGTGGTGGTGATTCAGCAGCCGCAGTTAATAACCTTGGTTTCGGTGATAAGATGACACATATTTCAACAGGTGGCGGTGCTTCACTTGAATTCCTTGAAGGTAAGGAACTCCCAGGTGTAGTAGCAGCTAATGACAAATAGAGTGTTTACTGACATAAACATATAGCTTTGATTGGTTAATTGACAGTTAATTCAGTCGGGCAATACACAAAAGGAGCTGTATATTGATATATACGGCTCCTTTTGTTTGAAAATAATCATAAAACTAAGCTTGTCTTAATACAATATGTTGTATATATAAAATACTTAGGTACATACATTGTATTTATTTTAAATATTTGCATTATTAGTGGCTTTTTATAAATTTGTATGATATAATTTTTTTATTAAAATAACTGAGCTGGTAATAATGATAAATAAGCTGATCAGTTATATTGTATGGAGGCGTGATTGTAGTATGAGGAAGAAGATAGTTGCGGGAAACTGGAAAATGAATATGACACCAAAGGAAGCAGTATCGCTTGTATGTGAGCTTCGTGATAAGTTCTCTAATCGTGATGTTGATGTAGTGTTTTGTGTTCCATCAATAGACATTATACCAGTTGTAGACGCAGTCAAAGGAACAGATATTAAGGTTGGTGCCGAGAATATGCACTATGAAGAAAAAGGTGCATATACGGGTGAGATTTCACCAGGAATGTTAAAAGAGGCTGGTGTTGATTATGTTATAGTTGGACATTCAGAAAGAAGACAATATTTTGGTGAAGATGATGAGTGCATCAACCGCAAAGTAAGAAAAGCAATTGAATATGGATTGACACCTATTATATGCTGTGGTGAGACTATCCAGCAGAGAGAAGAAGGCATAACATTGGATTTCATTAATAAGCAGATTGACGCAGCATTTTTACAGGTGTCAGCTAAAGATGCTATGAAGTGTGTTATTGCATATGAACCTATATGGGCTATTGGAACAGGCAGGGTTGCTACATCAGCTCAGGCTCAGGAAGTATGTGAGGCTATAAGATTAGATATAAGGAAGTTATATGGAGAAGAAGCAGCTTCTTCAATAAGAATTCTTTATGGAGGTTCTGTTAATGCTGGTAATGCTGCAGAATTATTCAGGCAGCCTGATATAGATGGCGGTCTTGTAGGCGGTGCAAGTCTTAAGCCGGATTTTTGTGAAATTGTTAATTACAATATATAATAAGATACATAGTAAGCCATATACGGAAGTAATTCCAGGTATGGCTTATTGCTTTTTAATATAATTATAATTATTCTAAATTGCAAATTAGTAATAAGTATGCTATCATACAACAGGAATAATTAGAGAGAATATTAAAGATATTGCTATCTTAGAAAAGAGGAAAATAATATGAGTAAGAAACCAGTTGTATTAATGGTACTTGATGGTTATGGTTTAAGTGATAGAACAGAGGGTAATGCAATAGCTATGGCTAATACTCCTGTTATGGATAAGTTAATGAAAGAATATCCATTTGTTAAGGGTAACGCATCTGGACTTTATGTAGGTCTTCCAGATGGTCAGATGGGTAATTCAGAAGTTGGACATATGAATATTGGTGCTGGCAGGATTATATATCAGGATCTTACAAGAATAACAAAGGCTATAGAAGACGGAGAGTTCTATAAGAATGAAGAACTTCTTGCTGCTATGGAGAATTGCAAGAAGAATAATTCCGATTTACATCTTTTCGGACTTTTATCAGATGGTGGTGTTCATAGCCACATTTCACATATATATGGTTTACTTGAGATGGCTAAGAAGAATGGAGTTTCTAATGTATATGTACACGCTTTCCTTGATGGACGTGATACACCTCCAGCTTCAGCTAAAGATTTTGTAGCCAGGCTTGAAGACAAGATGGCAGAGATTGGTGTTGGTAAAGTAGCTTCTTTAGCGGGAAGATACTATGCTATGGATAGAGATAATAACTGGGACAGAGTAAAGGAAGCATATCTTTCACTTACAACAGGTGAAGGAAAGTCAGCAGATAATGCAGTTAAGGCACTTGAAGAGTCTTATGCGGCAGATGTTACAGATGAATTCGTTGTTCCTACAGTAATAACAGAGAATGGCAAGCCACTTTCAGTTGTTAAGCCTGACGATTCAGTAATATTCTTTAACTTCCGTCCAGATAGAGCAAGAGAGATGACAAGAGCTTTCTGTGATGATAAGTTTACAGGTTTTGAAAGAGAATATATTCCAACTACATTTGTATGCTTCAAGGATTATGATGAATCAATCCCTAACAAGTTAGTTGCATTCAAGAAAGAAGAAATCAAGAATACATTTGGCGAATTCCTTGCTAATAATGGCAAGAAGCAGCTTCGTCTTGCTGAGACAGAGAAGTATGCACATGTAACATTTTTCTTTAATGGTGGTGTTGAAGATCCTAATGTAGATGAGTTCAGACTTCTTGTTAACTCACCTAAGGATGTCCCAACATATGACCTTAAGCCAGAGATGAGTGCTCCAGAGGTTGGTATGGATTTAGTTGAGGCAATTAAGTCAGATAAGTATGATGTTATCGTAATCAACTTCGCGAACCCTGATATGGTTGGTCACACAGGTGTTATTCCGGCAGCAGTTAAGGCTGTAGAAAAGGTAGATGAGCTTGTTGGCAAGGCTGTACAGGCTGTTAAGGATGTTGACGGAGTATTATTCATATGTGCTGACCACGGTAACGCAGAGAAGATGATAGATTATGAAACAGGTGCACCACATACAGCACATACAACTAATCCAGTTCCATTTATTCTTGTCAATTATGATGAAGCATATACACTTAGAGAAGGTGGAAGACTTTGTGATATAGCTCCAACTCTTATTGAGATTATGGGAATGGAGAAGCCGGCAGAGATGACAGGAGAATCACTTCTTATTAAGAAATAATTCATAGATAGGATTATATAGTGCATAGATGGACAATTAGTTATAGATATTAGTTGCACATTTAATATTTATTTGTTATAATCAATTCATTGTGATTATAGCAATAGGAGGTTTGATATATGTTTGGTATGTCATGGGCTGATACATTAAGAATAGTCTTAATGGGTATATTTATATTAGTATGTATATTTTTAACAATAGTAGTTCTTATGCAGGAAAGTAAACAGAATGGTTTATCAGGTGCTATTAGTGGTGCTGCTGATACTTACTGGGGTAAGAATAAAGGTCGTTCAATGGAAGGTAAGCTTGTAACTATTACTAAAGTTCTTGCTGTATTATTCGTTGTAATAGCTATTATTTTAAATATTAATTTCTAATTGATAACATTAACGCTCTTAAGATATAGTATCTTAAGGGCGTTTTTGTGTAATAAATATTAAATATATATTATATTGCAGATTGATATTGAATTATAGTAATGGAATGGAGGAAACTATGAAAAGTAGTGTTTTCAAGGAAAGAAGGAAAAACCTTGCTGATTTGATACTCAATAATGAATTATATGTTCCTATGAAGACAAAGGAGATAGCAATTCTTCTTGGTATTCCTAAAGAATTAAGACACGAACTTCAGGAGGTTCTTGATTCTTTAGTTGCAGACGGAACTATAGGTGTAAGCAAGAAGGGGAAATATATGAAGCCTGATAATGTTGCGCTTGTAGGAACATTTGAGAGTACAAGCAGGGGATTTGGTTTTGTTGTTGTAGATGGGCAGGATGATGATATATTTGTCAAAGCAAGTGATACTAAGGATGCTTTTTATCACGACAAAGTTAAAGTTGTAATTACAGCACAGAAGAATGGTGATAGAAGACGTGAAGGTAAGATAATAGAGATATTAGACCACGAAGTTAAGACTTTGGTTGGAACATATCAGAAGAATAAGAATTTTGGATTTGTTGTGCCTGATAACCAGAAGATTGGCTGTGATATATTTGTATCTAAGGAACACGAAATAGGAGCGGTTACAGGCAGTAAAGTAGTAGTTAAGATAAGCAGCTACGGCAGTGCAAGAAAGAATCCTGAGGGTAAGATAATTGAAGTAATCGGACATATGGATGATCCGGGAACAGACATTTTATCAATAGTAAAAGCCTATGACCTGCCAGAAGAATTTCCAGATAGTGTTAAGAAGGAATTAAAGGGCATACCAGATGAGGTTGATGGCAATGATATAGCAGGCAGGACGGATCTGCGAGATGTTGTTATGGTGACAATAGACGGCGAGGACTCTAAGGATTTAGATGATGCAGTATCATTAACTAGAGAAAATGATATATATCATCTTGGCGTGCATATTGCTGATGTAAGTCATTATGTTAAAGAGGGCAGTCCACTTGATAAGGAAGCTCTTAAGAGAGGAACAAGCGTGTATCTGGTTGACAGGGTTATTCCTATGATACCGCACCAGCTTTCCAATGGAATATGTTCGCTGAATGAAGGCTGTGACAGACTGGCATTAAGCTGTCTTATGGATATAGATATGAAAGGTAACATAATAGGCCATAAGATATGCGAGTCAGTTATCAATGTAAATAGAAGAATGACTTATACATCTGTTAAAAAGATACTTGAAGATAATGAGAAAGAAGAATGTGCAAAGTACAGTGAGCTTGTAGATATGTTTAAGCTAATGCAGGAATGTGCAGATATATTAAGAAAGAAAAGATTTAAGAGGGGTTCAATAGATTTTGACTTTCCTGAATCTAAGATTATTCTTGATAAAGATGGACGGCCTGTAGATATTAAGCCATATGACAGAAATGTAGCAACTAAGCTTATAGAAGATTTTATGCTTGCTGCTAATGAGACAGTAGCAGAAGATTATTTCTGGCAGGAAGTACCATTTATTTATAGAACACACGAAAATCCTGACCCGGAAAAGATATTAAAATTATCTACATTTATTAATAATTTTGGATATTCAATGCATATAACTGATGAAATTCATCCTAAAGAATTACAGAAGCTTCTTGAAAAAATAGCGGGAAGTGACGAGGAAAATCTTATAAGCAGACTTACATTAAGGTCTATGAAGAAGGCTAAGTATACAGCGGAATGTATTGGACATTTCGGACTTGCGGCAAAATATTACTGCCATTTTACTTCGCCAATAAGAAGATATCCGGATTTGCAAATTCATAGAATAATTAAAGAATGTCTTCATGGAGGAATGAGTGAGAAGCGAAAGCTTCATTATGATAAAATCCTTCCAGATGTTGCAGAACAGGCGAGTGCAACTGAACGCCGTGCAGATGAGGCAGAAAGAGATACTGATAAGCTGAAAATGGTTCAGTATATGAGTGCGCATATCGGAGAGTATTTTGATGGTGTAATATCAGGAGTAACGAATTGGGGCATATATGTTGAACTTCCTAATACAATAGAAGGAATGGTTTCTGTCAATAATATGCGTGGTTACTATGTATTTGATGAAAATCATTACGAGATGTTTAATGAAACAACTCATCAGACATATAAGCTTGGACAGAAAGTCAGGGTTGTTGTTGTTGATACTAATGCAATATCAAGAACGATAGATTTTATGTTTGCACAGGATTATGAAGAATAGTAAGCAATTAAGTAATTAGATAATGGAGGATATGTATGGGCAAAGACAGTGCAAGCGGCAACAGATTAATTGCCAACAACAAGAAAGCGTATTTTGATTACTTTATAGAAGATAAGCTTGAAGCAGGGCTTGAACTTTGTGGAACTGAGGTTAAGTCAATAAGACAGGGGAAATGTTCTATCAAAGAGTCGTATATACAGATAATTAATGGGGAAGTATTTGCCATTAATATGAATATCACACCTTATGAAAAAGGTAATATTTTCAATAAAGACCCATTAAGACCTAAGAAACTGCTTCTTCATAAAAGCGAGATTAATAAGCTTGCCGGACAGCTTTCTACCAAGGGCTATACGCTTGTGCCATTGCAGGTTTATCTGAAATATGGCAAGGTTAAAATGCAGATAGGTCTTGCAAAAGGTAAGAAGAATTACGATAAGAGAGATTCAATAGCGAAGAAAGACCAGCAGCGGGAGGCAGCTAAGGACTTTAAGATTAGAAATCTGGGGTAGGTTTTGAATGGTTAGATTGCAATGATGAGGGTGTTCGGCTGGTAAAGGCAAAACTTTTAAGGTGAGCACTTTTGTGCTCATCTTATCATAATTTATAAAAAAATTAATTTTTTATTTATAAGAATATATTGACTTTAAGTGGTATATAATGTTATATATTATATGGTCATTAAAGACTACAATTTAATATATGGGCTTGTAAAGGTTTCGACAGGGGTTTTGAAACTGGTGAAGCTATCCGTATGCAATGCGTTAAATGGCGAACTTAAATATAAACGCTGAAGATAATTTAGCATACGCTGCCTAAGTTGCAGCAGTCTGACCTAGAGCACTCACACTTTAGGACCCAGGCTTCGAATATGTGAGAAACGACATAGCTTAAGCTTTGCGGTTATGGACGTATTATGAAGCTACTAAGTGCATAAGGGTGTTGGTTCCCGTATGCATAAGGGAATGTCAAATAACTGACTATGATAGTAGAAGAACAGCGGATGGGCTTTTGGACAGGGGTTCGACTCCCCTCAGGTCCACTTAGTAACTTTTCAATTTTTACATTAACAAAAGAATATGTCATTATAAAAATTTCTTATAAAAACCAGAGCAATTTTTATTTGACTTTTTAAAAAATAAGAAATATAATATCTAACAAACGAGTAGCAGACTAGCGTAAATCCAGTTTTGTTGCTCTTTTTTTGTGCGTAATTATACGCATTTTAATAATTATATAATTGTCATTAAAAAGTGTGTAGCTTATCAGCGTAAGTCCAGCTTACGGGATAAATACACACTTTTTTTATGCAGAAAAAGGAGGATTTTGATGGCAGAAAGTAACAGAATGAGAGAAATGCCAGTAAATAGGCTTATGGTACAGATGGGTATACCAATGATTTTATCAATGGCATTACAGGCAGTCTATAATATTGTCGATAGCGCATTTGTTGGAAATATGAAAGTGGGAAGTGAAGCGGCACTTAATGCCTTGACATTAGTATTTCCTGTTCAGATGCTTATGGTAGCAATAGGAATTGGAACAGGTGTAGGAACAAATGCACTTCTTGCAAGAACGCTTGGACAAGGTAATAATAAGAAAGCTGCCAAGATTGCAGGAAACAGTCTGTTTCTTGGAGTAATTATTTATGCGGTATGTTTATTATTTGGTGTTTTTGGGGTGAAAGCATATATTTCTTCACAGACTGTTGATACAGAAGTTATTTTGATGGGAGTAAGCTATCTTAGAATATGTTGTGTTATTTCCTTTGGAATTATATTCTTTTCGTTGTTTGAGAAATTATTGCAGGCAACAGGACGTTCACTTTATTCCACAATAGGACAGGTAGTTGGGGCAGTTGTAAATATTGTTCTGGACCCAATTATGATATATGGTATAGGACCTGTTCCACAGATGGGAGTAAAAGGTGCTGCATATGCAACAGTTATTGGTCAGGTTGTATCAGCAGGATTATTATTTATTTTCCATATAAAATTAAATAAGGAATTTGAGCATAGTGTTAAATATATGAAGCCAGATGCCGGAATTATAAAAGAAATTTATGCAATCGGACTTCCGGCGATTATAGCACAGGCTCTTATGTCTATTATGGTTTACGTTATGAATTTGATTTTGAAGTTCAATCCTTCTGCACAGACGGCATATGGACTGTTTTATAAAGTACAGCAGTTTGTATTGTTCTTAGCTTTTGGTTTAAGAGATGCAATTACACCAATAATAGCATTTGCTTATGGAATGGGAAGTAGAAAGAGAATAGAAGACGGAATAAAATATGGTCTTATATATACAATTGTACTTATGATTGCAGGGGCAGCAATTACAGAGATTTTTCCAGGTGCATTTGCAGCTTTATTTAATGCAGGGCAGTCAAGAGAATATTTCATAGGAGCAATGAGAATTATTTCAATAAGTTTTATATTTGCAGGAATAAATGTTGCGTATCAGGGAATTTATCAGGCATTAAATGGTGGAATAGAGTCACTGGTTATATCGCTTCTTAGACAGCTTATTATAATATTGCCATTGGCGGGAATATTTTCTGCTTTTGTAAGAAATGGACAGGCTGGTGTATCGCTTATCTGGTGGGCATTTCCAATAACAGAGATTATCGCTTGTCTGGCTGGATATGTATTTTTAAAGAAAATCAGAAAAAATAAAGTAGAGAAGTTAAGTGAATAAATTCATAAAATGGATTAGTCTGTGACAAATCTGAAATAAGAAAAATTTTAATTGAATGAGGAGGCTTACATATGGCAAATAAAATTATTACAATCAGCAGGGAGTTTGGAAGCGGTGGACGATTTATCGGAGAAGAAGTCGCTAAGAAGCTGGGAATGAAATATTATGATAAAGATATAATCAGCCAGATAGCAGAAAAGTTGGGATTTTCAAAAGAGTATATCAGTCAGAATGCAGAACTATCACCTAAAAAAGGGTTGTTTGCATATGCACTTACAGGACGTGATACAACAGGAAAATCAGTAGAAGATATGGTGTATGAGGCTCAGAGAAAAGTAATTCTTGAAATAGCAGAAAATGATAGCTGTGTAATTATAGGAAGAAATGCTGATTATATATTAAAAGACAGGACGGATGTTATTAATATTTTTATACACGCAGATATGCCTGAAAAAGTAAAGAGAATATGCAGATTATATAATGTCACAGAAACTGAGGCTGTAGCGATGACAGCAGATATTGATAAAAGACGCATGACTAACTATCGTTATTATACAGACCAGAAGTGGGGAATGGCACGAAATTACACATTGACATTAAATAGTTCACAGCTAGGGTATGATATGTGTGAGAAGATTATAATGGAATGTGCACAGCAGTAGATTTTTATATGTAGTGATAAGATTTAATAGTTGAATTGATTGCATTTGTGTGCTGATTATTTTATTATTAATGCAAAGCAATTTACAATTCCTGCGAGGAGTTTAAATACTTTGACTAAAGGCAATTATTATAGAATTGGAGGAATATATTATGTCCGCAGATAAGACTAATGTTATGAGAAGTCTTGACCAGAAGAAGATTAAATATAAAGTACACGAATATAAGGAGTCAGGTGCAGTAAGCGGTGTGGAAGTTGCGGCGGCACTTGGACAAGACCCTAAGAGAGCATTTAAGACACTTGTTACAATAGGCAAGAGCGGCAATCATTACGTGTTTATGGTTCCTGTAGCAGAAGAACTCGACCTTAAGAAAGCTGCCAAATGTGTAGGTGAGAAGAATATTGAGATGATAAAGTCAAAGGAACTGCTTCCGCTTACAGGTTATATTCACGGTGGCTGTTCACCGGTTGGTATGAAGAAGTTCTTCAGGACAGTTATAGATAAGAGTGTGCTTGATATTGAAGATACAATATTTTTCAGTGCTGGAAAGATAGGATTTCAGATAGAAACCGATTACAGCGAATTAAAGAAAGTGATAAAGATAGAAGAAGATGATATTACTGTTGAATAGGAGGTCTGCATATGGACAAGGAAGTCAAGAAGCATATGGTTGGCGGGTATGAGTTTAATACTAAAGAAGATGCCCAGTTGGCCAAAGATGAACTTAATGCTATTAAATATGTGTCGGCAAAGACTAATACGAAAGATCCTAAGCAGGTATATAATCTTTATAATAAAATAATAGAACGTAAATTATTCTCGACACAGATAGGAATGAATTACCTTAAGCAGTTACAGACATTTTTATATAAGAGCAGTGAGATACCTAATGACAAAATCCAGCCTATCCCGATAAATGCGGATACACAGGAAGCACTCGACAAACGAAAGGAACAGATAGAATTTAAGAGTGAACTAAGAAATCTGTCTATTCAGGTAGCAAAATACAGGAATAATTTCATAAGGGCTATGGTATTAAATATTATTCTTGTTATAGTAATTATTGCGATGTTTGTAATATTAAAGACAAGTTCTAACCCTAATATATTAAATTATGAGGTCACTATCCAGAACAGGTATGCCCAGTGGCAGCAGGAATTGCAGTCGGAAGAGGAGTCTTTAAAGGCAAGGGAGCAGGAACTTAACAATAAAAAGAGGTAATTAAAAAGCAGTAAACACATTTTCTTAACATTAAGGACACATTTTTAACATAATTATTATTTAATATACAATAAAGAGTGGCAAAATGTGCTTTAGCTTTTGCCTTATATAATATTATAGAAGTTATATAGACATATTTAAAGTAATTATTAACACGGATTGGAGTATACAATGGATAATATTAAAGTATTAATGGTTGATGATGAAAGCAGGATGCGTAAGCTTGTAAGTGATTTCCTTACAAGAAAAGGATATATAGTTATTGAAGCTGGTGACGGAGAGGAAGCACTTGACAGATTTTATGCGGATAAGGATATATCACTTGTTATTCTTGACGTTATGATGCCTAAGATGAATGGCTGGGATGTATGCAGGGAGATTAGAAAGAATTCTAAAGTGCCTATTATTATGCTTACAGCTAAGAGCGATGAATCAAGCGAATTAAATGGATTTGAATGTGGTGCAGATGAATATATAGCAAAGCCTTTCAGTCCTAAGATTCTTACAGCAAGAGTTGATGCACTTATTAGAAGAAGTTACAGCATTGATAGCAGTGAGGTGACAGATGTAGGTGGAATTATTATTGATAAAGCCGCACATATTGTTAAGATTGACGGACAGGAGATTGATTTAAGCTTTAAGGAATTTGAACTGCTTACATATTTTGTTGATAATAAAGGTCTTGCATTATCAAGGGAGAAGATACTTAATAACGTATGGAATTATGACTATTTTGGAGATGCTAGAACAATAGATACCCACGTTAAGAAGCTTAGAAAGAAGCTAGGAGATAAGGGTGATTATATTAAGACTATATGGGGAATGGGATACAAGTTTGAAATTTAACTTAGTATTAGCTGAGGAATACCAAGATGAATAAACATTCGATTAAATTTAAAATAACGCTGCTGATTGGTGGAATGATATGTGTTCTTATAGTTCTTCTTCTTGTATTTAATATAATATTTTCAGAAAAGTTCTATATGGAAGATAAACAGCAGGAGATGTTGAACGCATATAGTTCAGTAAATGATGCGTGTATACAATATTCAGATGATAGTATTTCAGAAACAGATTTACGGAATAATCTTGAACAGATATCGACCTCTAAGGGCATATCTATGATTATAGTAAATAGTGACTGGACGACTTTTTATGTAAGCACTCACGGAGATGAGATGCTTCTGGAAAGATTGAAAAAGAGTATATTTAATAATGATATTTTCCAGAATATACCATCTAAGAGTAATAGTGATTCATCTAACACAGACGGAAGCACTGATAATAATGGTACTTCTTCTGATAGCAGGAATGGCCAGAACAGCGGAAGTGGCACAGATGATAATAATATGAAAAATGATTTTGGTGATTTGTCAGATAGTGATAAGTCAGCATTATTTGGTGGTAATTCTGATAACAATGGTGATAAGAAGACACCTCCGGAAAAGATTATCGATATGTCAGGCAACGGAGCTAACGAGGTCAGGGAGATTATACTTGAGAATGATAAATATACAGTTCAGGAAGTATATGACAGTCGTCTGTTAGATGACTATATCGAATTATGGGGAACATTGGATAATGGTGATTTTATTCTTATAAGGACTCCTATACAGAGTGTCAAAGATAACGTGCACATTTCTAATACGCTTATAACTTATGTTGGTATAGGAACACTTCTTATAGGTGTTGTTGCGGCATTTGTGTTATCCTCATATATCTCACGTCCTATAAAGCAGCTTTCTGATATAGCAGAGAGAATGTCTAACCTTGATTTTGAGGCACATTATGAGGGCGATGATAAAGGTGAGATAGGACTTTTGGGAGATAGTATGAATAATATGTCCCATAAGCTTGAGGAGAATATTTCACAGCTTAAGGCTGCCAACCTTGAACTCCAAAGAGATATTGATAAGAAGGAAAAGCTTGAGCAGATGAGAACAGATTTCTTATCAAATGTATCACACGAATTAAAAACACCTATAGCACTTATTCAGGGCTATGCAGAGGGGCTTAAGGAAGGCATTACAGATGATCCGGAGAGTATGGATTTCTACTGTGATGTTATTATAGATGAAGCCAACAAGATGAATAATATGGTGAAGAGACTTCTTACGCTTAACCAGATTGAATTTGGTGAAGATGAGCTTGTTATGGAAAGATTCGATATTAATGAGCTTGTAAAGTCAGTAGCCGCCGCTAATGAATTAAGGGCTTCACAGAAGGAACTAACAATACAGACATTTATGAGTGAAGAACCTCTTTATGTATGGGCAGATGAATATAAGGTTGAAGAGGTGATAACTAATTATATCTCTAATGCAATTAATCACTGCTGTAATGAGAACATCATTAAAGTGAATGTTGAACAGATTGATAAAGATAATGTAAGGGTTACTGTATACAATTCTGGAAAGAATATACCCGAGGAGGATATTGAACATATATGGGAGAAGTTCTATAAGGTAGATAAAGCCAGAACAAGAGAGTATGGCGGTAACGGAATAGGGCTTTCAATTGTTAAGGCGATTGTTGAATCTATGGGTAAGCAATGCGGTGTGAGAAATGTTTCTGATGGAGTTGAGTTCTGGTTTGACCTTGATTGCAAATTATGATAGAATTCATATAGTTGAATTGAATTGTGGTGCGTACTAGAGGAACGCAGGAATGGAGATTATATGAAGAAGATAGCTATAGCTGTCTTGTCAGCAGTATGTGTATTTGCGCTGGCAGGTTGTGCTGATGATGTAACAATGGACAATGAACAGAATGATATTGTAGCTGAATACATAGCAGGTACTCTGCTTAGACATTCCTATGCTAATGAATGGAAGTATTCTAAGCTTAGTAATCCAACATTTAATAAGTCAGGACAGAGTACAACAACTACTGGAAAGAATAATACTACTGGTACAACAGCAGCTAACAAGCAGACAACAACAGCCGTGGGACAGACAGGTACGACAAGTACAACAGGAACAACCCAGGCAGGTATTAAGGCGGCAAGCATTACTGAAGCCTTAGGTCTTAGTGGTGTTACTGTTAGCTATAAGAAGGTATCGGTAGGTAACAGATATCCAACAGATGCATATGCTGTATGTGTTCCGGCAGATAGCGGCTGTAAGGTAGTAGCAGTTGAGTTTACAATTAAGAATACAGGTTCAGCGGTATATAATGCAACAACTAAGTCAGCTAATGTCACAATGAAGCTTAGTGCAGGAAGTGGCACTTACACACAGTATAAGTCAATGTTAAAGAATGATATATGTAATCTTGATAAGGTTACAATCAATGCAGGAGAGGAATATACAGCGGCAGCAGTATTTCAGGTTTCAACAACAGATGCCGGAGCTTCTGGTATGAAGCTTGAAGTGTTATCTGGAACACAGCAGGTAGAAACAATTAATTTACAGTAATATAAAAAGTATCGGAGAGGCAGATCCTGTCCGATACTTTTTTCATTTTATCTGAAATCTTTTCCTAATACATTTTCTTTAGTATACATAGCAGCTTCATCTGCTGTCAGGATATGTGCAAATGAAGCTCTTTCATTAGGCTTGTAGCCCTCACCATATCCGTTGTATTCAGCGTAAAATGTTGTTTCGTGTGCTTCAGGCTTATTCCAGTCATGAAAACCTGAGCCAGCAATCTGAGAGGAATATTTACAGTTTATTAATACGGTCTTTGCGTGTATTCTCCAAGGTCTGCTTAAATAACATGTTCCATCTGGACAGTTGCCAGTGAAATTGCAATTTTCAAATACATAGCCATATTTCTGGCCTTCATATGTAGAAGGTGCGGTATAATAACTGTTGATTTCCTTATTGCGGTTTAAGGCATATAATGTACAATTCTTAAAATATGCAGTAGCACTTCCGAAGATGAAATCAATCTCACCGCTTATAAAGCAGTCTTCATATAATTGTCTTGAGAGAATTCTTGGTGCGAATTCTGTAGGACCTGTAAATCCGCCCGGCTGTTTTTCTTTAAGAGGGAGAGGACCGGTAAAGAGAGTGTCCTGATGACCAAGTAGTTTGCAGTTTTTGAAAGTAATATTATCCCCTTCCGCATATACAGCGATAGCTTGTCCAACCTCAGTACCAAAGCCTGATGAATTCACGAAGGTAATATTATAGGCGTGGAAGTTATTGGCGTGTACAAAGAAAGTATAAGACCTGAAGGTACCACGTTTGGTGTTATCAGGCATAGTCATTAATGCGTAATAGTCTTTGGTTATAATTACGTTATCCATAGACTCACCAATAAGAGTTATATTATTGTGTGTAATCTCAACACGCTCGTTATAAGTACCATTTTTAATAAAAATTGTCTCTGATACTGTTGAGCTGCTTATAGCATCAACAGCTTCCTGAATAGATGTATAGTCACCTGTATTATCTTTTGAAACAGTAATCATATAAGCCTCCATAAATTTTATTAGGTTTACATCTGATGAAATATAGTAAATGCAAAACCTATGTGCTATTATATCATTTTTTTCTTAAGTTAAAATGCTTTTATAGACATAAATATAAAAAAATTGTATACTGATTGATAAAATAAAAAGGTGTATTAAAGGATAAGTGTAAAATGATTAGAATAGTTGAAGATGTAAAAGATGTAAATATATATTTGGGACTGCGTGATAAAGTGGGCTGGATAAAACTTACAAAAGCTCAGGCACAGGAAGCACTTAATAACAGCGTGAAAGTGTTTACTGTATTTGATGATGACAAGCCTATAGGAATGGGAAGGGTTGTTGGAGATAAGGCAGTTATAAGCTATATTCAGGATTTGATAGTGATACCGGAATATCAGGGGAAGCATATCGGAAGTGAACTTATAGAACATATTATAGCGTATGTTAAGTCTATAACAATGGAGGACTCAAGAATGATGTTATGTCTTATGTGTGCCAAGGGACGTGAGATATTCTATGAAAAGCATAATTTTATTGCAAGACCGACAGAGGCGTTAGGACCGGGAATGATTCAGTATATATATTCAGAACAATAAAGCTTGACAATACATAAAAACAATTGTAAACTAAACTGGAATTGAGGTTAACAATCAACCTTAAATCTTTTATAAGGAAGGTAAAGACAAGTGAAAGAGAAGAAGTTTACAGTTTATCAGTTATGTTTTATGGCACTTATGGCGGCAGTTACATGCATATTAGCACCATTATCAATACCTATAGGGCCTATTCCAATATCACTTACTAATCTTGTGGTATATTTTACAGTATATGTGATTGGCCTTAAAGCAGGAACATGCAGTTATTGTTTATATGTGTTATTAGGAGTTGTTGGTCTTCCTGTATTTTCAGGATATGTAGGAGGTCCAGCTAAGATTGCAGGACCAACAGGTGGATATATTGTTGGATTTGTGTTGATGGCACTTATAGGTGGATATGTAATTGAGAAGACTAATCGTAATATGGTTCTTGTTATAATTGCGTGGATAGTTGGAACAATGGTTGATTACGCATTAGGAACAGCATGGTTTGCCTATGTACAGCATTGTACAGTGGGTTACGCACTTAAGGTATGTGTGTATCCATTTATTGTATTTGATCTTATTAAGATAGTAGCAGCTACATTTCTCGGAAAGGCGGTGCGATATGCACTTGTTAAAGCAGGGTTATTATCTAATGATAAGGTAGTAAGCGGGGTAACAGCATAATTTGTTATATATACAGACAACTAATAAAAAGCAGCTTTTCTACAGATAGGAAAGCTGCTTTTTATTAGCGATAAAGATGTGCTGATGTACACATCAATATCCGTATTAATAAATTAAATTGATTGATAATAATCCTGTAGAGCTTATTAAATTAAGCAAGTAAAGTCTTAACGTATTCAGCAATCTTTTCGTCCTTGCAGTTAGCAAAGAAGAGTTCCTGGAACTTTTCTCCAGCTACAGCACCCTTAACAAGATCCTGGTCAAGGTTCTTAAGAACACTGATTAAATCCTGATTAAGAGTAACCTTTCTTACTTCATCAAGAATCTTCTTATTTCTCTGTTCTGGAACAACTCTTTCCTTAGGATAACCACCACCTGGTTCGCCTTCAAATAACTTTTCAAAAATGTATGTAAGGTTTAATTCAGCACCCCAGCCAAATCCCTTAGCGAATGGAAGAGCGATTGCATTACCATCGTTAATCTGCATAAACATATATGCATCTGAAGGGTCAACAACGTGTCCACAAAGAACATTAGGGAATGAGTTAAGTGCAAGCATAGCACCTTCACCAGTACCACAGCCTGTTACTACAAAATCACAAGCACCTGAGTTAAGAAGGATAGCAGCTAATATACCATTCTGTACATATGTAAGCTGAGCTTTGTCATCAGCAGAATACATACCATAGTTGTCTACTGTATGTCCCTTGCTTTCAGCTACTTTCTTAAGATTAGAGTAAATTAAATCATTCTTTGCAGCCTGACTGTTTTCGTTAATTAAAGCGATTCTCATTATTAAAAACCTCATCTTTCCTGATATTATTCCGATTATTACGGATATATTAAATATACTGAAATATATAATATTTGTCAAATTGATAAAATAGCAGATATATGTTAAAATCCCTTAGTGGAAAAGGAGAATGTGTTATGGCAGTTAATAATAAAGATGCTAAAGCAACATTTATGGAAGCTTTAGACGGACTTAAAGAATACGCAAAGGTTAATGGGAATGTAGTTACCAAGGATGATGTTAAGAGTTATTTTAACGGACTTGAATTAGATGATAACAGATACTCAATGATAATGGGTTATCTTATGGCTAATAATATTACAATAAATGGAGTAGATGGAGCAGACAATGAATTCCTCCATATGCTTGAAAGTACTAAAAATGATGCTGTAAATAATGATGATAATGGAATAGCACAGGAAGATGCTTCATATACTGAAACAGACGACGGAATTATTAAAAAGATAAATGTTACAGAGGAAGAGGTTAATAATCTGCCAGAAAAAGAAGCTGTTATGGCGGCTCAGATGATAGCAGATAATATGGACTATTCCGAAGATGATATATATCTTGAAAGATACTTAAAGGAGCTTGAACAGATACAGCCAGTATCAGATACTACAAGAGCTTACCTTTTAATTAATATCGTTGAAGATAATGATAAAGAGTCTTTAAAGCTTTTGTCTGAGTCATATCTTGGAAAAATTGTAGGCTGGGTTGAACCTTTCAGGTGCAGGGGAGTGCTTATGGCGGACCTTGTTCAGGAGAGTAATCTTTCAATGATGGCTTATATAGGACAGAGGCAGTGGCTTAATAATTACGAATGGAAAGATAAGATTAAAGAAGGAACTACACAAGATTTAATTCAGGTGCTTAATGAGATTGACAAGGAAGTTAAGTATCAGGCAGAAGAAAGTATGCGTATGCTGATTGATGAGCAGATGGATAGCAATAAAATATCTGGAAAGGTTCTTAATAAAGTTAATTATGTCAATGACTGGGCAGTAAGATTAAAAGAAGAACTTGGAAGGAAACCGTCAGTTAAGGAAGTCGCAGAGCGTATGGGTGTATCTGAGGATATTGTAAGGGAAGCTGTATCATTATCTGCAGAGGCAATTGAAGACATAAGCGATGCCAAGACTAATAAAGATAATGATAAGTAAAATGGTAATCAAGTAATGTAATTATACATATAATAAAATGGTAAATAATTAATTATGATAAGCAGTATATTATAAAAGTAATGAATTAAGATAGGTGATAAATATTAGAATTTTTTAATTAAAATTACATATATTATATTGTATCTAAGAGATTTATGTAGTAGAATAATTATAGTTGATAAGAAGAACAATTTAATAATTCCTGGGGCGTGCGATAACCTCACTTATTTTGATCCTACATTTCATCGACGGGATTCCTATATCTCCATTCTAATGTCGGGCCTCCTCTGAGTGGATGGCAGCGGTCTGGATGCGGTAACCCACCTAGCATTGCTAGGAGTCGAAAACGTGGGGAACGGCGCTTTGGGATAATTGTGATAAGTTACTATGAAGACAATTTTGTTTTCATAGTTTTTTTATTTAACAGGAAATTCTGATAGGATTTCCTGTTAAATAAAAAGCCCTCCGCAAAGATTCACACTTACACAAAGATGTAGTCTGCCGCAGATGACCGCATTCAGTACAGGAATGTGCTTTGCACATTCTTCTTTATGTAGTAATAATCAGTGACTTTCAAGAATATATATAATTGATGCTGTACAGGCATAATATATTTGAGAGGTTAGGTTGATATGGTAAAGACCGTAATAATCAGAAAACGGACAATATTTATATATGGATTATTAGTACTGGTACTGGCAATAGGTGTTGTTGTGCTGGAAACATTTATTAATAAATCCAATAATGATGAATACATAACTTATGCACAGGCGGCAAAGATGATTGCTTATGCTAATGTAGATGATACGCAGGCATTTGAAACAGGAGAAGTGTGGTACAAGCCATATATTGAATATGTCAATATCAATGGATATATGCAGTGTGAAGAGCCTGACGATTATATTATGATGAAAGATGTATACATACTTTCAAAGAAACTTAATGCAGGTGATACAACATTTGAGAGCATTGGAGTACAATCACTTAGCCAGTTAAACAATAATAACAGAGTTGTGACTAAGCAGGAATTTATAGATTATTACATATTGCTTCTGCCGTTTTGCAGTAACGGGCAGGAGGTTGAGAAAGTTGAACTTGGAATTGCCGGAACACCTGCGGAGCTTAATGTTAGTGAGTGGGAAATGTATACAACTAAGGGAAAGTATATATTTGACGGAATAATTGCAACACCTTATATAGACAGGCAGGTATTGGCAATAGTAAGGGATAATCGTTTGTTGTGTATTGAAAGAAAAATATCTGACGAGGTTGATTACAGTAATGTGTGGCTCAAATATGACAATAACGGAATGTTATATGTGAATTTCTATGGAGTTGAGAAGAAACTTAAGATAGGTAGGGTTAATGATGACATAGATAATACGCTTGCCGATATTCATCTGAGTAAGGGAAAGGTGAAGAATATATCTGTCAAAAAGGATATTATCAAAGGGAAAGTTCTCTCTGTAACTAATGAATATGTAGAGATAGATGGGTATGGAAAAGTTCCATTAGATGAACAATTTATAATATATGATAATGTATCAGATGTGAAAACGCATAATTATGATGAGATTATAGTTGGTTATTCACTTCAGCGTTTTATAGTTGCTAATGGAAAGGTATGTGGAGCGATTATTGGCGAAGAATTAAAGCATAATAATATAAGAGTTATGTTAAAGACAACAGGTTACAAGGATTTATTTCATAGCAGTGTGTCGCTGTCATCAGATAGTATAATACATATAACCTGTGCAGATGTACAATGGGATATTGCAGCAGGTGAAAGCTTTGATATAGACAGCAATGATGAAAGATTAGCTACGGGGCGTATTGTGCTTAGTACTGATGATGGAAGCATAACGATTAATTCTATTAAGAGAAGTCAGGGAAATCCGTCCTATAAGGGTAATATAGAGCTTGCCTTATATGATGAGGGTATTGCGGTGATTAATGAAATTGATATCGAAGATTACTTAAAAAAAGTTGTGCCTAGCGAAATGCCTGTGTCATTTGGTGTTAATGCCTTAAAATGTCAGGCTGTGTGTGCAAGAAGCTATGCGTATACACAGCTTACAAATAATTATTACAGTGAGTATGGTGCACACATAGATGATAGTGTGTCGTTTCAGGTATACAATAATACATATGACAGTGCAGAGGCTGATGAGGCTGTTATTGCTACAGCTGGAATGGTCGCTGTATACAATGGTGAACTTGTAAAGACTTATTATTATTCGACTTCCTGCGGCTATACAGCTGATGTGTGTGCGTGGGGAAGTGATGAGGATAATTATCCGCAATATGCTTCTGTAAGGGCAGGAACATCTGATTATAATGCTGATATTAAGTCGGAAAAGACATTTGAGCAGTTTATAACGGCTAAAGATAGCAGTGATTATGACAGTGAAGCAGATATGTACCGTTGGAAGACCGTCATAGGTATAAGTGAGCTTACGGCACATTTTAATTCACTTATAGGAAGTTATTTAAGAAAGAACGGCTCGGTATATATATTAGAAAATGGAGAGCCGTCCGATAAAGTGGTTAATGATATAGGAAATATTGCAAGCATTAAAGTGATAGAACGTGGCTGTGGCGGAGTTGTAGCCGCACTTATGGTAGAAGGCAGTAAGGAAACCTGTATTGTCAAAGGAGAAAATGCAGTAAGAAGCCTTATGGGTAATAATAAATGTGCAATAATAACTCAGAGCAGGGAGATATATAATGATATTCTTCCGAGTGCTTTCTGTATATTCAAACCGGTATATGATAATGGTACGCTTGTATCATACGAAATAACAGGCGGCGGCTACGGACACGGAATTGGAATGAGCCAGAATGCGGTTAAGAAAATGTCAGAAACTATGGATTATACAGATATTTTAAAATTCTTCTATGACGATATAGAGATTAAGAATATAAATGATTAGTGCTTGTAAAATGGATTAAAATAATCTGATATAGATATAAAAATAGGACTGTTGCAGTTATGCTCCCGTTGTATAACAGAAGGGCATTCAATGTGACAGTCCCATTTGATTACTATTTGTATTTATAAGTATGTCGATATCGTTGGTGTCTGTATATCCATTTATTTCAATAATAAATATAGCTTTATTGTTTAGCAGCATTGACGACTACTTTCTTAGCTTTTTTTGAATGCTTTGAAATACGCCAAGGTCTTAGTATATTCTTCTCGATAAGGGAATTGAACTCAGCACCGAGAAATAATATAAGAATACATATATACATCCATATAAGAAGAAGCATAAAAGTTGTAAGACTTCCATAAGTATATGAGTAGTGTGCCATATATGTAATGTATAATGAGTAAAGTTCAGAGAACAGATACCATCCAATACTTGCAAGAAAAGCACCTGGAATTTCTTCTAAAGGACGTTTTTTAATTGTAGGTATGAACGAATACATTACAGTGAAGAATATTGTAAGCAGAGTAGGAACAAGAAATAACCTGTTGCTGAATATTGCGTTAATAATTGTAATATCAATTGAAAATGCACTAAGATGTCGTTCAATAAATGCTGAAAGGTGTTCGCCAAATACAATTATAACAAGGCTTGTTGCAATTGATAATAGCAGTATTAAAGCATATATGCTTGAAAATAATCTTTGTATTAGCCAGCTTCTTTTAAGCTCGTAATTGTTAATACGGTTAAGGCAGGTCTTTATTGTCATAAAGCCTTTGCCAGCTGACCATATTAAGCCGATAGCAGTTACCGACAGAATTGTTATTGATGAAGAATTCTCAATATCAACTATTATGTTTAGTAACAGACCGTGGAATTCTGTAGGAATTATATTCTCAAAAAGATTCATAAGGTCGGTTGAAGTTACTGGGAAATAATGTATTATGCTTATTAGTGCAAGTACGAATGGCATAAAGCTTAAAAGCAGATAGTAGCAGGTCTGTGCTGCATATTCAGTAAGCCGGTCTTTGATGATTTTGTTGTAAGCTTCCTGACAGGTGAAAATCACACGGGCAATTTTCATGCTGTTTCTCCTCTCTAAAAATTTTAATAAAATATTTGAAAAAACCTCGGTATATACAGTGCTTTTGTAAGTTACAAGTTTGTGCTTGCCACAAACTTGATATTTGAAAAACTTCGGTATATACAGTGCTTTTGAAAGTCACAAGTTTGCGCTTGTCACAAACTTGATATTTGAAAAACTTCGGTATATATGGTGCTTTTGAAAGTCACAAGTTTGTGCTTGTCACAAACTTGATATTTGAAAAAACTTAGATGTAAGGTTTTTTCAAATTATTATATGTTATTTTCTCACAATTATCAATAAGTTAATAACTTGCATTACTATTATATTTTATGTACAATATATAAGTTAATGAATAAAATCAGGTTAAGTGTAACCTGTTAATGAAAGGTAGGCTTGCTTATAATGGGGATTAGTGTAAAGCTTCAGGCTTTTGAAGGTCCGTTAGATCTTTTACTGCATCTTATAGATAAGAATAAAGTTAATATATATGATATTCCAATAGCTGATATAACAGAGCAGTATATGGAATATGTCAATAAAATGCAGGAGGAAGACTTAAATGTAGTAAGCGAATTCCTTGTTATGGCGGCTACACTGCTTGATATAAAATGCCGTATGCTTCTTCCAAAGGAAGTTGATGAGGAAGGTAATGAGCAGGATCCAAGAGCAGAGCTTGTCGAAAAGCTGTTAGAATACAAGCTTTATAAGGCAATGGCAGAAGAGCTTAAAGATAAGCAGATGGATGCCACAAAGCTTTATTATAGAAAGCCTGATATTCCTAAAGAGGTCAGTGAATATGTGCCAGAGGTTGATATAAAAGATGTCATAGGAGATACCGATCTTTTAAAGCTTAATGCAATATTTGCAGACGTAATGAGAAGAAAAGATGAAAAGGTTGACCCAATAAGAAGCAAGTTCGGTAAGATAGAGAAAGAAGAAGTTACTATGTCAGAAAAGCTTGTTGATATTAAGGCGTTTATGATGGAACATAGGACATTCAGTTTCAGGGAACTTCTTATGAAGGGGGCTTCAAAGGTTGCGGTTATTGTTACATTTCTTGTTGTATTAGAGCTTATTAAGACAGGATTTGTTATTGTAGAGCAAGAGGGGACTTGCGAGGAAATATATATAACAGTGACGAAGGATCCGGAACTTATAGAAGGAATTACCGAAGAATAATTAATAATACAGCAATGCTTTATAAGTTTTAAAAGCATATATGTATATGACACAGTAAGTGTGTATTAATTCTGTTAATCAAAGCAGGATAAGAATGGAGTGCAGAATGAGTATAGAAAAGACAGAAGCGGCAATAGAAGCTATACTATTTACTATGGGTGAATCAGTAGAAGCAGAAAAGATTGCAGTGGCTATAGAACACGATGTCGATACAACAGTCAAGATTATCCATAATATGATGGATAAATATGAAAATGAAGACAGAGGTATCAAGATAATTGAATTAGAGGGAAGCTTTCAATTATGTACCAAAGAAGAATATTACGACAATCTTATTAGAATATGCAGTCAGCCAAGACGATATACATTGACAGATGCAGCACTTGAAACGCTCTCAATAATAGCGTACAAGCAGCCGGTTACCAAGATAGAGATAGAAAAGATAAGAGGTGTTAATTCAGACAGGTCAGTTAATAAGCTTGTTGAATTAGAACTTGTTAAAGAAGTTGGAAGACTTGATGCACCGGGAAGACCGATGCTTTTTGGAACGACTGAAGAATTCCTTAGAACATTTGGTGTAGGTTCTATTGATGAACTTCCGGTTATAAGTGAGGATATGGTTGAACAGTACAAGGAAGAGGCTGAATATGAAATAGCAAGCGAATTAAAAGAAGAAGCTATGAATGAGGAACAGCTTACATTGGACATATAATTAACCAGACATTTATGTATAGATAGTTAGAATATAATGAGTTCACCTGATACAAGTGGTTATCTTAAACAGTGGGCAGAAATGAGGTATATTATGGAAAGAGCAAATGCGTGGAATAAGTATGATTCTAAAAAGAAAGCAGAAGTATTTGATTTTGCGGAACAGTACAGACAGTTCATCTCAAAATGTAAGACAGAAAGAGAATGTGTAAAGGAAGGCGTTAGGCTTTTAAAGGAAGCTGGCTATGCGGACTTAAAAGACGTTATTGCTGATAACAGGACATTAAAAGCTGGCGATAAAGTGTATGCTGTCAATATGAATAAGGCACTTGTTGCGTTTAATATAGGTGAAGAACCTATAAGTGCAGGAATGAACATACTCGGAGCACACATAGACTCACCAAGACTTGATATAAAGCAGAACCCTCTCTATGAAGAAACAGGACTTGTTCTTCTTGATACACATTATTATGGTGGTATTAAGAAATACCAGTGGGTTGCAATTCCACTTGCCATTCACGGAGTTGTTGCATTAAAGAATGGAACAACAGTAGAGATTGTAATTGGTGAAGATATGTCTGATACAGTAGTTGGTGTATCTGACCTTCTTATACATCTTGCTTCGGAGCAGATGGAAAAGAAAGGCACAAAGGTTGTTGAGGGTGAAGCACTTGATATTCTTGTTGGAAGTATGCCACAGGAGAAGGAACAATGCGATAAGGAAGCCAAAGATGCTGTTAAGAAGAATATACTTGCAATATTAAAGGATAAGTATGGAATAGAGGAGGAAGATTTCCTGTCAGCAGAATTAGAAGCTGTTCCAGCAGGTCCTGCAAGAGATTATGGAATAGACAGAAGTATGATAATGGGCTATGGACACGATGACAGAGTGTGTGCATATCCATCACTTATAGCACTTATTAATTCAAGTGAAGTTAAGAGAACAGGTGTATGTATTCTTGTTGATAAAGAGGAAATTGGAAGTGTTGGTGCTACAGGAATGCAGTCAAGATTTTTTGAAAATATGGTTGCAGAAGTTATGGACAGATGTGGAAATTATTCTGAGCTGGGATTAAGAAGAGCACTTGCTAATTCTTATATGTTATCATCAGATGTAAGTGCGGCATATGATCCTAACTATGCGAGCGTATTTGAGAAGAAAAATGCAGCTTATTTTGGCAAAGGTATGGTATTTAATAAATACACAGGTGCAAGAGGCAAGAGCGGCTCTAATGATGCATCAGCAGAATTTGTAGGAAAGTTAAGAAAGGTTATGGATGATGCAGATGTATCATTCCAGACAGCTGAACTTGGCAAGGTAGACATCGGCGGTGGTGGAACAATAGCTTATATATTAGCTAATCTTGATATGAATGTAATTGACAGTGGCATTGCTGTACAGAATATGCACGCGCCATATGAAGTTATAAGCAAAGCAGATTTGTATGAAACATTAAAGGGTTATGAGGCATTTTTAAAAAATGCTTAATAATACAATAATGCAAAAGTGATTATATAATATTTGCAAAATATTAATATTTGGAAGGATGACATATATATGAAATGGAATAGATATTCAATTAAGACAACAACACAGGCTGTTGATTTAATAAGCAGTGCTCTTGATGATATAGGAATTGAGGGGATAGAGATACAGGACAATGTACAGCTTACACAAGAAGAAGCTAAGACAATGTTTGTTGATTTTATTCCTGAGCTGCCACCAGATGATGGAACAGCAGTTGTTAATTTTTATATTGATTCAGATGAGGACGATGGAACATTAGTTAAAAAGGCTGAGCAGGAAATTAAAGATTTAAGAATGTTTGTTGATATCGGTGAAGGAACAATAACAAGGTCTGAGACAGAAGATAAAGACTGGATTAATAACTGGAAGCAGTACTGGCATACATTTACAATCGGTAATCTGTATATTAAGCCAACATGGGAAGAGATTACAGAGGAGATGAAAGGACATCCTGTCCTTAGCATTGATCCGGGAACTGCATTTGGAACAGGTTCACACGAAACAACAAGAATGGTTATTAAGCAGCTTGAAAAGTACGTTAAAAAAGGTGACAGAATACTTGATGTGGGCTGTGGAAGCGGAATACTTTCAGTCGTTTCCCTTAAATATGGTGCGGAATATGCACTTGGTACAGATCTTGACCCTAATGCAATTATTGCCTCAGAAGAGAATTCGGTTCAGAATAATATAACTAAGGAGCAGTTTGAGGTTATTGAGGGTAATATAATTGATGATAAGAATATTAATGATAGATGTGGATATGAATGTTATGATATAGTGTGTGCTAATATTCTTGCTGATGTATTAGAGCCATTATCAGTTAATATCCACGAGCATATGAAGCATGGAGCATATTTTATAACTTCTGGAATTATTAATACTAAAGAAGATGAAGTTGTTAATGCTTTCAAGAAGAATTCAGAGCTTGAGATAGTTGAGATTAACCACGATGGCGAATGGGTTAATGTAACAGCCAGAAGAAAGTAATTAATAGATAACGCGAAAGGATTACATATGTATCATTTTTTTGCAGAGCACGAGAATATATTTGACGATTACATTGATATTAAAGGCGGGGACGTTAATCATATTAAGAATGTACTGCGTTTAAAAAAGGGTGATGAGATACTTATAAGCAGTGGTGATAATTATGATTATAATTGTATTATTGATACAATAAACGATGATTATGTACGAAGCCTTATAACATCAGTTAATGAGAAAGGCAATGAACTTTCATCAAAGGTATATTTATTTCAGGGACTTCCTAAAGCTGATAAAATGGAACTTATTATACAGAAGATGATTGAGCTTGGCGTGTATGAGATTGTTCCTGTAGCAATGAAAAGAAGTGTTGTAAAGCTTGATGATAAGAAAGCAAAGAGCAAGGTTGCAAGATGGAATACAATAGCTGAAAGTGCTGCCAAACAGAGTAAAAGAAGTATTATGCCAAAGGTTAGTGATGTTGTAAGCTTTAAGCAGGCAGTTGCTATGGCTTCGGAATTAGATGTATTATTACTTCCTTATGAGTGTGCAGAAGGAATTGAACATACAAGACAGGTTATTGCTTCTATCGGGAAAGGAAAGAGCATAGGTATCTTTATTGGACCAGAGGGTGGTTTTGATAAAGATGAACTTGAGCTTGCAACTAATGCAGGAGCTGATATAATAACACTTGGCAGACGTATATTAAGAACCGAGACAGCAGGTCTTATGCTGATGTCGGTGCTTATGTACAATATGGAGGAATAATAATGCAGGCATATCTTGATAATTCAGCAACGACAAAGTGTGCACCTGAGGTTGTAGATGTGTGCGTAAAAGTTATGAGTGAAGATTATGGCAATCCATCATCAAAGCATATGAAGGGCGTTGAAGCTGAAAATTATATAAAAGAAGCAAAAGAAACAATAGCTAAGACTTTAAAGTGCCAGGAAAAGGAAATACTTTTCACATCAGGCGGAACAGAGTCTAACAATATGGCAATAATAGGAACTGCTATGGCTAATAAGAGAAAAGGCAATCACGTTATTGTGTCATCGGTAGAACATTCATCTGTAAAAGAGCCTTTTAACTTTCTTAGTGAGAATGGTTTCAGGGTAACATATCTTAAAGTTGACAGAAATGGAATTGTGGACCTTAATGACCTTAAGGAAGCGTTAGATGATGAGACAATTCTTGTATCTGTAATGTATGTTAATAATGAGATTGGTGCAGTTGAACCTATTGAAGAAATCGGACATATTGTAAAAAGCTACAATCCTGATATAGTGTTTCATGTAGATGCAATTCAGGCATATGGCAAATACAAAATAGTACCTAAGAAGTATAACATAGATTTATTATCTGTAAGTGGACATAAGATACACGGTCCAAAGGGAAGCGGATTTTTATATATTAAGGATAAGACAAGAATTAAACCTATAATATATGGCGGTGGACAGCAGAAGGGTATGCGTTCTGGAACAGAAAATGTACCAGCAATCGCAGGACTTTCGGCAGCAGTCAAGCTTATATATAATGACCAGTTTGAGGATAAGATTAATAATATGTACGAGCTTAAAGACTATTTTATAGATGAACTTGAAAAGCTTGCTGATGTTGTTATTAATTCATATAAAGGCACAAAGTCAGCACCACAGATTGTAAGCGTAAGCTTCAGGGGTGTAAGGGCAGAGGTGCTGCTTCACGCACTTGAGGATAAGAATATATATGTATCCTCAGGTTCAGCCTGTTCTTCTAACAAGCCGGGCTTAAGCAATACACTTGTGGCAATTGGTCTTGATAATGACCTGCTTGACAGCACATTAAGATTCAGCTTCTGTTATAATACAACTAAGGAAGAACTTGACTATGCAGTCAGTGCATTAAAAGAACTTCTTCCTGTGCTAAGAAAGTATACAAGACATTAATAATATAATTAAAATTGAATGGAGATAAAAGATGTATAAAGCATTTTTGATTAAATATGGAGAGATAGGTGTAAAGGGTAAGAACAGATACCTTTTTGAAGATGCACTTGTAAGACAGATAAGATTTGCCCTTGAAAAGGTTGAGGGGGAATTCGTAGTATCTAAGGAAAATGGAAGAATATATGCTACAGCACAGACAGAATTTGACTATGATGAGGCTGTAGAAGCATTAAAGACTGTATTTGGAATAATTGGAATATGTCCAGTTGTGCAGATAGAAGATAATGGCTTTGATGACCTTGCTGAACACGTTATTAAGTATATTGATGAGGCATATCCTGATAAGAATGTTACATTTAAGGTAGATGCAAGAAGAGCAAGAAAGAACTACCCTATGAATTCTATGGAGATTAATATGGAGATGGGTGGAAGAATATTAGACGCATTTCCTGAGATGAAGGTAGATGTTCATAAGCCACAGGTGCTTTTACAGATTGAGATTAGAAAGCATATTAATATATATTCAATAGAAATTCCAGGACCAGGAGGAATGCCAATAGGAACTGCTGGTAAGGCAATGCTTTTATTATCAGGAGGAATTGACAGCCCTGTAGCTGGATATATGGTTGCCAAGAGAGGTGTGCAGATAGAAGCTACATATTTCCATGCACCACCATATACAAGTGAGAGAGCTAAGCAGAAGGTAGTAGACCTTGCAAGACTTGTGTCTAAATATGCAGGTCCAATAACTCTTAATGTAGTTAATTTTACAGATATACAGCTTGCTATATATGAGAAGTGTCCTCACGATGAGCTTACAATCATTATGAGAAGATATATGATGAAGATTGCAGAAGAACTTGGCAAGGAAAGCAAATGTATGGGACTTGTTACAGGTGAGAGTATCGGACAGGTCGCAAGCCAGACTATGCAGAGCCTTTACTGTACTAATGAAGTATGTACAATGCCAGTATACAGACCGGTTATTGGTTTTGATAAGCAGGAGATTATTGATATATCAGAAAAGATAGGAACATATGAGACATCAATCCAGCCATTTGAGGACTGCTGTACAATATTTGTAGCTAAACATCCAGTTACAAAGCCTAATCTTAATATAATCAAACAGCACGAGCATAACCTTGATGATGTTATTGATGAGCTTATGAAGACAGCCATAGAAACTACAGAAAAGATAGTTGTTAAATAAAATGATGTAAATAATAACAGGGTGCCATACGAATTAACGTGTGACATCCTGTTATAGAATAATCATATTAAATTATCTGGCTGATTATACAATATATGGCTTTAATACAGCAAGAATTGTATCAATATCATTCTCAGCGTGAATATTTAAGTCGATAGGCTTTGATAAATCAAGGCTGAAAATACCCATAATAGACTTTGCATCAATTACATATCTTCCAGATACAAGGTCAAAGTCAACATCAAACTTTGTAATATCATTTACAAAGGATTTAACTTTATCGATTGAGTTTAATGAAATCTGTACAGTTTTCATTGGAATACCTCCCATAATATAATAATTTGCTTACTGAGTTAATTATAATATTTATGGGATTTATGTCAAGAACAAAGGAGGCCGATTTGAAAAAAGTTGCGATACACAACCTTGGTTGCAAGGTTAATTCATACGAAGCAGAGTCAATGGAGCTTATGCTTAAAAATGCAGGCTATGAAATAGTTCCATTTGATGAAGCGATAATTGCAGATGTATATATAATAAATACCTGTTCGGTTACTAATATAGCAGACAGAAAGTCCCGTCAGATGTTGCACAAGGCTAAAAAGATGAATCCATCAGCAGTTGTAATAGCTGCCGGCTGTTATGTACAGGCAGATGAAGCAGGAGTTAAGAAAGATGAAGCTGTAGATATCGTGCTTGGCAACAATATGAAGATTAATATTGTTGATGTGCTTGAGCAGTATTTTAAGGATAATACAGCAGACGAATATGTGGTTGATATAAGCCACGATACAGAATATGAAGAATTAAAGATAGATAAAGTAAGTGAGCATACAAGGGCATACATTAAAATACAGGACGGATGTAACCAGTTCTGCTCATACTGCATTATTCCTTATACAAGAGGAAGAATAAGAAGCAGGGCGATTGAAGATGTTGTAGACGAAGTTAGAAGATTAGCTGACAATGGCTATAAGGAAGTTGTTCTTACCGGAATACATCTTTCTTCTTATGGCAGGGATACAGGTAAAGAGACATTGTTAGATGTTATAGAGGCGGTTAATTCAATTGACGGAATTGAAAGAATCAGACTTGGTTCATTAGAACCAAGAATTGTGACAGATGAATTTGTCAGCCGTATAAGCAGTATGAAAAAGCTTTGTCCACATTTTCACTTATCATTACAGAGCGGCTGTGATAAGACACTTAAGGCTATGAACAGAAAGTATGATACTGCTGAATACTTAAAGGGCTGTGAAATTCTTAGAAAATATTATGATAACCCAGCGATTACGACAGATGTTATTGTGGGCTTTCCTGGTGAGACAGAAGAAGACTTCAAGATTACGAAAACATTTGTTGAGAAGGTGCATTTTTATGAAATGCACATATTTAAGTATTCAAGAAGAAAAGGCACAGTTGCAGATACTATGCCTGATCAGGTAGATGATAAGATTAAGACAGCAAGAAGTAATGAACTTATTGAGCTTGCTAATGAAATGTCAGCACAGTACAGAAGTACATATGCAGATAGTGATTTGAGCGTGCTTATTGAAGAAAAGCAGAATATAGCTGGAAAAGAGTATTATACAGGCTATACACCTAATTATATAAGAGTTATGATTTCGGCAGAAGAATTTGATAAAGAAAATGTTTGCAGTAATTCAGGCAATGGTAATATAATTAATAATATATATACAGTGAAGGGCTGCGGTCTTGATAAAGAAAAGCTGCATATAATCGGAATGGAGAATTATAATGGCTGAATTAAAGTTAAGAAAGAATGAAAAAGGAATGATACTTGCAATTGATATGGGAAATACCAATATCGTTATTGGCTGTGTTGATGACAAGAAAGTATTATTTGAGGAAAGATTATCAACAGATTATTCAAAGACAGAATTGGAATACGCCATAGGTTTTAAGACGGTGCTTGAAATATATAATATTAACTCAGATGACATAAAAGGAGCAATTATATCATCAGTTGTCCCACAGCTTGTTAATATAATAAAAGCGGCAGTAGAAAAGACAGTTGGAATTACACCGCTTATGGTCGGACCTGGAATAAAGACAGGTCTTAACATTCTTATGGATCAGCCAAGACAGGTTGGAACAGATATGATAGTTGATGCAGTTGCTACACTTAATGGCTATGGTGCGCCAGCCATAATTATAGATATGGGAACAGCGACAACTATAAGTGTTGTAGATGAGAAAGAGAATTATATAGGTGGAGTTATACTTCCGGGAATACGTGTGTCAGTTGATTCGTTAGTATCAAGAACAGCACAGCTTCCAAGAATAAGCCTTGATACACCAAAGAGTGTTATGGGTAAGAATACTATTGATTGTATGAAGAGTGGAGTTATATATGGCAATGCTTCGTGCATAGATGGTATGCTTGACAGAATTATAGAAGCTAATGGTTTTGGAGTTAATGGAAAGCCAGAAGCGAAAGTTATAGCTACAGGTGGACTTGCAAAGGTTATAGTTCCTCACTGTAAGCATAATATACACATAGATGCGGAATTATTGCTTAAGGGTCTTAGAATTATATATGATAAGAATGTGGAGGGTAATTAAATGCTTAAAGGTAAAAATGTACTGCTTTGTGTTACAGGAAGCATAGCAGCTTATAAAATTGCAGAGCTTGCAAGCAGACTTGTTAAGCTTCATTGTAATGTTGATGTTATAATGACTAAAAATGCTACGAATTTTATCAATCCTATAACATTTGAAACACTTACAGGCAATAAGTGCATAGTAGATACATTTGACAGGAATTTTCAATTTAATGTTGAACACGTTTCACTGGCTAAGAAAGCAGACTGCGTTATGATAGCACCAGCCTCAGCTAATATAATAGGCAAGATAGCTAATGGGATAGCAGATGATATGCTTACAACAACTGTAATGGCTTGCAAATGCAAGGTTATGATATCGCCTGCTATGAATACTAATATGTATGATAATCCTATTGTGCAGGATAATATCGCCAGGTTAAGAAGATTTGGATATGAAGTTATTGAGCCAGATAGCGGTTATCTTGCGTGTGGTGACACTGGAAGCGGCAAAATGCCATCGCCGGAGAGCCTTTTATGGTACATTTTAAAGGAAACAGCATATGAAAAGGACATGAAGGGCATTAAGCTTTGTGTAACAGCAGGTCCTACAAGAGAAGCAATAGACCCTGTAAGATTTATCTCTAATAATTCTACAGGGAAAATGGGCTATGCAATAGCCAGAATGGCAATGCTTCGTGGAGCAGATGTTACACTTGTATCAGGAAAGGTTGATGTTCCACCAGTTCCATTTGTTAATATTATAAATGTTATATCAGCACAGGATATGTATGATGCTGTCACCGAAGAAGCAAAGAATTCAGATATTATAATTAAAGCCGCCGCAGTAGCGGACTATACACCTTTAAATGTAAGCGATAATAAGATAAAGAAAAAAGACGGCGATATGTCAATTGCCCTTAAACGCACAAAGGATATAATAGGAACGCTTGGAGAACATAAAAAAGAGGGACAGTTTATATGTGGATTTTCTATGGAAACAGAAAATGTAATTGCCAATTCCAAGGATAAGCTTATTAAGAAGAATATGGATATGATAGTTGCTAATAATGTAAAGGTAGCCGGGGCAGGCTTCGGAACAGACACTAATGTTGTAACTATAATTACCGGGGAAGATAATATTGAACTGCCTATGATGTCTAAAGAAGATGTTGCTTCAAAGATACTTGACTTTATAATGGCAAAGCGTAGGTAAGATATTGGCACGTTAATATATAATGTATGTAATAAAAGCACATATTATAATAATTGATTTATATAAGGTTTAGTTTAAGACAGAAATTCAGTGACTTAAAATTGCAATTTGTTAATTTGAAGTCACTGAATTTTATAGCGGAAATAGTGTGGATTTATGTTTGTATACAGATATATGCCATAAATTTACAAAAAAGTTTAGTGGTACAAATCCAGTAAATATAAGGCTTTACGAATGCTTATCATAGATTTGGCAAAAAAAATCAAAAAAAGTTGAAAAAAGATGTTGACATATGTGAGAGGTGGTGATATTATAATCAAGTCGCCGCGAGAGATGAGCGACACAAAAGCTTCTCAAGCACAGATGAATACTGGATTTGAGAACAATGAACTTTGATAACTGAACAGAAAGACAACCTTGAAAATTCTTTTTAGAATTTCGAGATGAGTACAGAATTCAATAGAATTAAGTATACATCTTTTGTGAACATCATTCAAGCAATTGAATGAATCCTTAAACACAGTATAAGGAAACTATTAAAGCTAGTTAGTTTAAGACTGACAAGGCAAACTTGATGTTTTGAAAAACATCTGAGAGTTACGAAGTAACTCTTAAGTGTTTTGCGAAGCAGAACATATTTTATGAGAGTTTGATCCTGGCTCAGGATGAACGCTGGCGGCGTGCTTAACACATGCAAGTCGAACGAAGCATTTGCGACAGATTTCTTCGGATTGAAGTTGCTTATGACTGAGTGGCGGACGGGTGAGTAACGCGTGGGTAACCTGCCTCATACAGGGGGATAGCAGCTGGAAACGGCTGGTAATACCGCATAAGCGCACAGTACCACATGGTACAGTGTGAAAAACTCCGGTGGTATGAGATGGACCCGCGTCTGATTAGCTGGTTGGCGGGGTAACGGCCCACCAAGGCGACGATCAGTAGCCGACCTGAGAGGGTGACCGGCCACATTGGGACTGAGACACGGCCCAGACTCCTACGGGAGGCAGCAGTGGGG
>ONZX01000279.1_pt1 | contig 35965 bp, 30 predicted proteins | sample 1671831 | NCBI WGS metagenome assembly ONZX01 (sample SAMN06348197, study PRJEB24527) | human gut metagenome | reverse complement strand
GAGCTCTTTGATATCCCCAAGGAACTCGTGAGTTCTCTCAAGGACCACTTCCCGCACGGCCTCAGGCGGTCTATCACCAGGGTCTTCTCCCTGTTCGACATCCCGTCGAGGCTCGCGGCTTTTAAAACGTCGTTCACCGCCCTGAGGACGGCGTTCTCCAGGACGAGGCGCTCTATCAGGGCGTCCTTGTCGTCCGGGTCGATGTCGGGGTACACCGGACCGTCCCCGACGACCTTCGGCAGATCCATCTTCGCGACCGCCCTCCCGACGGTTCCGCCCGCGGCCCCGGCCCTCGTCCAGCGCGCGACGGCGCTCTTGCTCGGCCCGTCGAGCTCCCGGGCTATCTCCCTGCACGAGAGCCCGGAGCGGCGTAGCTCCCCGGCCCTTTCCACTACGGCTCTACTGTATGTCATGCGGACTCCAAACCGGACCTGATGGTCCAACTTTTTGTCCGCAGCCCCAACCTACCAAAATTAACCTGTCCCTTTTTGACGGGTCGGAAGCTAGAGGCGGTAGGGGACGCCGCTGCGGATGATGGATTCGCGCACCAGGACATCCATAGCATCGAGGGTGATCTCGGGCATCTCTCGATACTTCTGCAGCACCGATAGCTCGGTGCAGGCCAGAATGACACGGTCGCAGCCGCTACGGGCGAACTCCCACATCACGCGGTCGAACTTATCCATATCGGGCTCACGTCCGGCTTTCACATCATCGTAGATAAGCGACATCACATCGTTCTGACGTTTCTCGCTGGGATAGACGACCTCAACACCCGCAGCCTCGCATTCGCGGCCGTAGACGCCCGCGCCCACGGTTCCGTCGGTGCCCATGATGCCAATCTTGCGCACCGGCTCGGCCGGCATGCTCAGGTTGGGGTCGAACTCGCACTCCCCCATCACCGCACCCGCAAGGGCATAGCGCACCGACTCACGCGGCATGTGGATAATCGGCACCTTCGTAAACGACTGAATCTGATCGTAGAAGTAGTGTGACGTGTTACAGGGAATCGCTATGTGCGCGCAGCCCAGCGACTCGAGTGCTTGGGCACACTCCTTCATGGTCGCCAGCAGCTCGGTATGCTCACCGGTCTTGATGGCCAGCGTGCGGTCGGGCATGGTCGACTTGGAAAGCACCACCATGTCGATATGCTCCTGGTCGCACGTAGCCGCCGTATGGCGTACTACCTGGTCGTAGTAATACGACGTGGCCTCGGCGCCCATGCCGCCGATAACTCCCAGCTTTTCCATCGCCGCCTCCTTGGTGACGCCCGCGCAATTGCGCGTATCATACCCGCGCCCGCCCGATACATACCGGACGGGCGCCACGCTCGTCTACTTGTAATACGTCTTGAACAGCTTATAGTGACGCAGTTTGGTGTGCCACATGCGCAACCAGCGGTTAAAGACAAAGTCTCCCTTCATAAACGAGGGATCGGCGCCCTTGCCCTCCTTGGCAAGACGATGCACCTTCGCGCGCAGCTCGGGAGCCTTGACGTACTTGTCGACGACGCCCATGGGAACGACCATCCACAGCGCCTCGTCCTTCGCCGTCACAAACTCCGGCTCAAACGGGCGGTTATAGACGTACTCATCCACCACGTACTTGGCAACGTTAAAGCCGCTGTTGGTTACGTAGTAGTTGCTGCGGCCCTGACGGGTGTTAAAGTCAAAGAACTTAAACGAGCCATCGCGCTCGTCATACTTGACGTCAAAGTTGGAATAGCCCACAAAGTGAAGGTCCTCGAGCAGCTTGCGCACGCCACTCATAAGCTCATCATTGGGCTCGGTGATGATGCAGGCGTGATTACCGACGCCATGGGGCTGATGCTCCTCGAGCAGCACGTGACCAAGGCACATCATGCGAACCTTGCCGTTGCGGTCAGAATAGCTGGTGAGCACGCGCATGTACTCGTCGTTGCCGGGCACGCGATCCTGCAAAATCAGGTCATCGGTGTAGCCACTGGCATAGGAATCGCGGATAACCTGCTCCAGCTCGGCGCGGTCGGCAATCTCATAAGCCTTCTTCTGACCCTCGAACTCATGCTGCCACCACATGATGCCGTCGGAAGGCTTCAGGATCATCGGGTAGGAAAAGTCGATCTGGTCGAGCACCTCGGCAGGCGCCTCTCCTTGCGTGTTGAGCATCTGCGCAGTAAAGGTAAACGTATGCGGATAGGGCACACCGTGCTTCTCGCACAGCTCGTAGAAGATCTCCTTCTTCTGGCACTGCTCAAGCATGCTATAGGGCGCGTAAGGCGCAACGATGTTATCCGCCAGCTCGTTGGCATCCTTGGCCTGGGCCACCAGGGCAACATAGTTATCGCCGCAGCCCATCAGGACAATCGTCTTGTCGGCATGTGCCCGAGCGATACCGTTGACGGTCTTAAGCATCACGGGCATGGTGTCGATATCCACATTAGGCGTGTAGTCGATAATCTGGCTGCGATACGCAGGGCCCGTCTGATACTTGCCAAAGACCAGGCTCTTGATCTGATACTCCTCGTAGAAGGCGCGCGCCACCGAATACGCGTTGATGTCGCCGCCGAGCAGCACGGGAATAAACTCGCGCTCTGTAAACTGCAATGCCATGGAAACTTCCTATCATGAACTGCCCACACGACGGGCGGTCTTTGTGCAACTGATTTATTCTAGCGTGCCGAGCCGCCGGCACCCAAAGCTCCACCGTATCTATGGCAATCGGCGTAATTATCCAGCATGAAGGCCAAGCTCACCGCGATGGGACCTTGTAGTTGCAAAACCCCACGTGAGGGCAACTTTTACAGCCAAAACCCTCACAAACAGGGTGCCGTAACGTTAAAGTTGAACTCTATGGTTTCTCAACAATTCACCATTCCCGCAGGTCAAGGCCAAAGCCTCAAGTTCAACTTGACCCTTTAGAACCTTTAAGGTTCAAGTTGAGGTCGAAAGCAGTAGTAGAATACACCTCGACCAATAACCTACGATTGATTGCAGAGGGACTGGATGCAGCATTCGAACCATCGCACCGCAGCGCTCATCGCGTCGAAGCCGGCTCGTATCATCACGAACGCCGCGCTCGCCGTCGCGCTGACGGCCACGCCGATGCTCTCCCCCGTCGCGGCCTATGCCGCCTCGCAGGCAACGCAGGATCAGCTTTCCGCCGCCCAGAAAAAAATCGAGAACGCTACGAGCGCCTACAACGACGCCCGTACCAAGCTCGAGGATCTGCAAAAGCAGATCGACTCCAATGAGGCGAACATCGATAAGATTGAGGCCGAGCTACCCGAGCAGCAGGCCAAGGCAAGCTCTGCCATGCGCGATCTGTATAAGTACCAGAAGGGCACCAGCCCCATCGTGAGCTTCCTGGTGAACACGCAAAGCCTGGGCGACTTTATCACCACTTGCAAGTACACCAACCAGATTACGAGCTCGAGCGTCGACGAGATCGAAGAGCTTAACAAGATGCAAACCGAGCTCGAGCAGAACAAAACCGAGCTCGATCAGGCCAAGTCTCAACTCGAGGGCGAGCAGAAAAATGCCGAGGATGCGCTGGCGCAGGCTCAGCAGCTCCGCAGCGAGGCGCAGGCAAAGGCCGAGCAGGAAAATGCCGCCGAGCTGGCAAAGCTCGAGGCCGACAAGGCCGCTGCCGCCGAGAAGCTCGCGGGTACCGGCGTGAGTGGCAATAACTCCAACAGTCAGGCCACCAACTCCAACACCACCATCGATACCACGGTGAACAAACCCAATACCGGCAACGCCGATTACGACTCGTTTATCAACGAGTGGACAAGCCGCATCGACAACTACCTCGCCGGTTCCCCCATGGCAGGCCAGGGCTATAACTTTGCCGTCGCCGCCTGGAATACCGGCGTCGATCCCCGTTGGTCCCCCGCCATCGCCTGCATCGAGAGCAGCAAGGGCCTCTATTGTGCCGGCTCCTATAACGCCTGGGGCTGGAGCGCCCGCGGCGGCGGCTGGCGGAGCTTTGGTAGCTGGAGCGAGGGCGTCTCTGCCCACGTTGCCTACCTGGGCGCCAACTATGGCTCCACGCTTACCCCGGCAGCGGCAAAAAAGTACTGCCCGCCCACGTGGCAGGACTGGTACAACAAGGTTGCTTCTCAGATGAACCGCATTTAGGCTCGCAAGCCTCAACTGCAAAGGGTCCCAAACGGGGCCCTTTTTCGTATATCTAGGAGACGACGCCCGTCGCGTTGCCGATAACGACAACAACGCACATAACGGCAAACATAAACCCGAGCGCTTTGAACCATAGTTCGACAAAGGCGCCTCCCCGATACCGATCGAGCACGGGAAAGCGACGCCGAAGCCTGCGGCGGTCGAGCATACCAAACGTAATAAGCAGCACCAAGCCATCGACCATAAAGAAATACTCAAGCGCCAAAAACCACGTTGGATAGTTGCGGTTTTCGCCTGTCGGCTGAAACACAGCAAAATGGCTTCCCATCAGGAACAGCAACGTCATCGCATAAACGCATCCATTCCATATGCGCCCCACAGGCTCGGGAATATGCGAGAGCAGGCTTGCGCACTTGGACGCCAAGGGCTCGGACGCCGAGGACGAGATGGTCGAATGCTGACTTGTAGAAGGTGAAAGCGCAGGGGTAACCGGTTGCTGCACCCGATGCGCTTGCGGCACCGCGGTCCGGGACACGGCGGCGGCAGGAGCCGTTGTAAGCGACGACGCAGGGGCGCACAAGCCGTACGCCGTGCGCGCAGCATTGCCCAACGCCTTTGCACTTGCAAAACGTTTGGCGGGATCGAGCGCCATCGCCATGCAAATCACATCCGTCAGCGGGACGGGAATGCCATGCGCCTCGCATTGCTCGCGCATGTCACGCCCGGGTTTGGGATCAGCCCCCGTTAGGCAAAAGAACAGCAGCGCGCCGAACGCATAAATATCGCTACGCACGCTCGTCTGCCCAAAACCGTACTGTTCGGGCGGCGCATAGGAACGCGTGCCAAACTTAACGGTATCGGCATCGGCACCGTCACGCCAGACACGTGCGATCCCCAAATCAATAATCACCAGCGAGGAGAAGGTCATGCCGGCATCGGGCGCATAGTTCGCACCCGACACGATGATATTCGAGGGCTTCAGATCGCGGTGAATCACCGGCGCAGCCATCTCCCCCGCCGACGCAAAGCCGGCATGGAGCTCGGCGGCCGCATCGCAAAGGGCGCCAAACAGCTCGCAAGCATAATCGGGCGTCGCGCCCAGGCGCCCCACGAGCGCTTCGAGCGTCTCGCCTTCGACATATTCCATCACCACATCGAGCTCCTCGCCCGCGCGGCGGCAGTCGACGATCCGGGGTAAGTGTTCAAAACGGCGTCCGGCCTGCTGAGCCGCAAACAGGCGCTCATAGGCCCCGCCAATTTGCGCCGAAGCATCGATGCGCTTACGGACAAAGGGGCCAAGCGAACCGCCGCCAGAACCCTCAAAGTACACAAGCTCGGTTGTCTCGACATCGGAGCGCTTGAGCACGCGCTCTACGCGATAACTATCATCACGCTCGAGCGACGCCAGGTGCCCGGCGAGCGCGGCGGTTAACTCATCATCGGAATATGTTGGGTTCTGAGTATCCATGGCGTCCATCATAGCGCAGGGCGCGGACACCCCATGGCATCCACGCCCTGTTCGTTCGCATAGTTGTTTCGGCAACAGCCAACTCAGCCATCGGCCGCTAACTCACCGTCTCCTCGCCAAAGCGATACAGTTCCTCGTTGACCTTTTGCAGGCTGCAGCCGCGATCGATACAAAAGATGACAATCGCATCGCGACGGTCCTTACAGTTGAGGACGCTTACCCCGGCAGCTGTCAGAGCGCGGTTGGTCTCCTTGAGCGTCAACGCCATCGCAAAGGCAATCTGCAGCACCTTATTACGGCTTGGGTGGCGCGCACCGGTAAAAATCTGATAACCAAAGGTCTCATTAAGGTCGGCCATGCGCACCACGCGTGAGCGCTCTAAGCCCTTTTCCTGCAGCAGCTGCTTAAGGTAGTCCGAAAGCGACGGGGCGGCAAAGTCGTGTTGGTTTGATATAGCCATCGATGTTTGGCGCGTCGAGGAGCTCATCGAGCAGCTCGTCGGTCAGCTTTTTATCGGGCATACGACCTCACCTCCCCCAGTGCATGCAACATGCTAGAAACCGCTTACGTCCGAACGCTCCCAGCTAGCAACCTGGTCGGGAGACACCGTACCCAGCGCCTCGAACTTCCAGGAGCCGCCCGCCTTCAGATGATTGGTGTTTGCAAGAGCCGTTCCAACCTGGTTGCCATCGGCATCATACAGAACATACTCAATCTGAATGTAGCTCTTTTCCTTGTCCGTATTATTGGTCAGCGTGCCCGTGATCTTATAGGCAAACTGATTGGAGGTGTCTTCAACCTCGTCAGCAATGGTATACGGTTCTTGCTGTTCTTTTTGCTCCTCAGCCTGCTGTGTCGCCTCGGCAGGTTTTGCCGAATCGCTCGCAGACGAATCGGTTGAATTGCCACCCATAGAGCCCGCGGCACCGACGATAACCAGCACCACGATGACGCCTAGAACAATCTTGCCGATCGGCTTCTTTCCCTCTTTTGCCATTATGCATCCTTCCCACGATCCGGCTACCGTGCCGGCACACAGCACATCGTAGGAGGCAGCGAACTCAAATTCATTAGCTGGGAGCTAATGTCGCAACATAGTTTGCCATCTGACACTCATTGAGTCCTTTTTTTCCTTCACCGAACTCATGCCTTTGTTGTTGACTATTAAACATTTAGACGTAAACTGCTTTGTTACCTTGTCAACATCTGAAAGGAACCTCATTGGGAAAAGACGTACTGGTGCAGCAACTCGTCGACTCATTCGACAGCTGGCCCGCCAAAAATTCCGGTTGCGGATCGTCCCGCATGACACAAGAGCTCTATCCTTTTGACAAGCTCTTCTCTCCCATCACAATTAACAAACTCACCGTCAAAAACCGCATTGTCATGGCACCGATGGGCAATATCGACATGTGCGAGGAAACTGGCCGCCCCAGTGACATGATGCTGCAGTACTTTTTCGCCCGCGCCAAAGGCGGCTGCGGCCTCATCACAACAGGACTCGTGCCGGTAAGCCACGGCATCGATACCACGGTTACCGAACTGGACAAGCTCACCTATTTCCCGCGCATCGATCGAAGCCGAACCGTTATGGCAGGCTGGCGCGACCTTGCCCAAGGTGTCCATGCCTTCGGATCGCGCATTTTTGTCCAGCTTACGGCTGGACTCGGCCGCGTGGGCAATCCGCAATGTCTCATCACGCAAAAGAAGTTTCCGGTCTCGGCGAGTTTCTTGCCTAACTACTACATCCCCGCCATTCCATGCATGCGCCTCTCGGACCAAAAGCTGCGCCGTATCGTAAACAATATCGGCCAAGCGGCGGCCGATGCCCATGCCATGGGCATCGATGGCGTCTATTTGCACGGGCACGAAGGCTATCTTATCGAGCAGCTCGGAAACCCCGCCTTTAACCATCGCAAGCTCGGACGTTATGCCGATTGGCGTCAATTTGGCCTCGATATGGTCAAAGAAATCCGTCGCCGCGTTGGGCCCGACTACCCCATCATGTACCGCATCGACCTTTCGCTTGCACTCGAGGAAACCTATGACGAGCAGGTCATGAATTCGACCTATCTGGGACGCATGCGCGGCGGCCGCACAGTCGAACAGACCCTGTGTTATATGGAAGAGCTCGTGGCGGCGGGAGTAGACATCTTCGACGTCGACCTGGGTTGCTATGACAACTGGTGGATGCCCCACCCGCCTGCAAGCATGCCCGCAGGCTGCTTCGTTCCCGTGGCGCGCGCCGTTCGGGAGCGCTTTGCCGCCGACAATATCCACTCCAATGCCGGCCTTCCCATACCCGTTGTCGCGGTGGGTAAGTTGGGCTACCCCGACATTGCCGAACGCGCCCTTCGCAATGGCGACGCCGATATGATCATGCTCGGACGCCCGCTGCTTGCGGATCCCGAGTGGCCCAACAAGGCGTACGCCGGTCGCGTGGCAGATATTCGACCCTGCATCGGATGCCAGGAAGGATGCCTCAACGAGTTTGTCGAAGGGGGCCACCCGCAGTGCGCCGTCAATCCACGCTGCAGCTTTGAATACCTCATGCCCCAGACACCCGCTCCCGCCATAGAACCCAAACGCATAGCGGTGATAGGAGCCGGACCCGCCGGGATGGTCTGCGCGTTAATCGCCGCGCGTCGTGGCCACGACGTAAAGCTCATCGACGCCGAAGATGAACTTGGAGGAAAACTCCTCTCCGCCAGCGCCGCCCGGATTAAGTTCGACCTCGATAACTACCGATCATATCTTGTTCGACAGGTGCGCGAGCAGGCAGAAAAACCCAACGGGAACCTGACAATCGAGCTTGGACGGGCGGCACGCGCCGAAGATCTTGCAAAAGCAGGCTTCGACGCAATCGTGTGCGCGACAGGCACTTCCAATGCGATACCGCCCATCCCCGGCCTTACGGAGCTTGCAGCATCGGGCCATGCCGTGCAGGCAACGCAGCTACTGCGCCAACCCGCGCTGCTTGGCAACGCCAAAACCGTCGCCATCATTGGCGGAGGGGCCGTGGGCTGCGAGGTTGCCCAGTGGCTCACCGTCGAACACGGCATACCACAGGTCAGCGTAATTGAAATGCTGCCTCACATGATGCAGGGCGCCTGCACGGCAAATCGTGGCCACCTACTCCATGCGCTCAGGGGACGCAATGTGCGGCTCCTCAATATGACACGCGTCGAGCACGCGGAGGTCGGCGGCAAACGCGAGTCTGGAGCCCCAGCGAGGTGCGCGCGTCTCCACCTGAGTCGCAACTGCCACAAAAACGTTCCCGACCCCTACATCTCGTGGTCACCGATCTTGCCCGAGAACGTCGAAAACCCGCTTGCACCCAAAATCGGCAACGACTGGAAGCCGCTCGAGCTAACCTGCGACCTGGTAATCATTGCCTGCGGCGGACATCCCGACGACGCACTGTTCTACAAGCTGCAGCAGACGCATGCCGCAGACGATCTGCATAACATCGGCGATGGGTTTGCACCCGGCCGTGTGCTCGAAGCGGTCCGCGCGGCATACCGACTCGGCACCAATATCTAACACGAAAGGATGGGCTCACAGATGAACCTGACCTCCCAACAACAAGCCCTGCTCAACGGCGCCAAGGGCCCCGCCATGGCCAAAGTGGTCAAGACCCTCGTTATGTACGGCGAGTGCTTTGGTGCCGAGCGTATGGTTCCCGTGACCGGCGCAAACGGTCATCTTGTCACAAGTTTTGGCCTCTCCATGCTCGGTCCAGTCTATGACCTTATGGATGAGCTGTTGGAAGACGGTGCCCTGTCCGGTCAGTCGTTCTCGGTCGACCCGAGGCCCCTCGACCCCGCCGTCCCGGCCAACCCGCTGCAAAAGCTGCTGTTCAAGATTATGTATTCCAAACAAGGCGATTATGAGGCACAGCTGCGCAGCATGGGTCTATTGGACAGCGATGCTTTCACCTGCACCTGCTACCAGCCCGAAGTTGGCAATCGACCTCGGCGTGGCGACATCCTAAGCTGGGCAGAAAGCAGCGCCGTGGTCTTTGCCAACTCTGTGTTGGGCGCCCGCTGCAATCGCAACTCCGGCATCATCGAGATGTTCGGCTCAATCGCCGGCTTTGTCCCGGAATTCGGCCTGCTCACCGACGAGGGCCGCAAGGCGACCTGGATCATCGAAGTCGACTGTAAACGCAAGCCCGAAGCGCAAGTACTTGGCAGCGCCATTGGCATGAAGGTGATGGAAGACGTCCCCTACATTAAAGGCCTCGACCGTTGGCTTGGCCGCGAACTCACGCCCGACACGCAGGACTACCTTAAGGACATGGGCGCCGCCAGCGCATCGAACGGCGCTGTCGGGCTCTACCACGTGGACGGCATCACGCCCGAAGCCGTCGAGCAAGGCGAACAGCTCATAGCACCAGACGCCCAAATCTATCGCATTGACGACGCCGAGCTGGAACGCATCCGCTCAAGCTACCCCATAATGTGGAAGAACCCGGGTGCGCGCCCCAAGCTGGCCTTCATCGGCTGCCCTCACCTCTCGTCTGCACAACTCGCCCACTGGGCAGACGCCATCTGCGATGGACTGTGCGCCTCCGGCAACTGCCGCGTGCAAGTACCCACCGTGCTGACCGCCGCCCCATCCGTGGCAGACGCCTTCCGCAAGACCGTGGCATACAGACGCCTCTCGACTACCGGCACCGTCGTCTCGAGCATCTGCCCGCTTATGTACACCAACAACCCGCTGTGCGGCAGCATGCCCATCATCACCAACTCCAACAAGTTGCGTACGTACTCGGCATCGCGCTACTACACCGACGACGAGGTGCTCGCCTACGTCACCACCGGAAAACCGATCAAATAGGAAGGCGACTCCTCATGGAAAAAATCTTTCACGGCCGCGTCGTTGTCCCCGGAACTGCCCACGCCAAGGCACTTGTCTCTCGCGGAGGGCTCAACACACTCGCATCGTTTCAGAAGGCACTGATGTTTGGTGACAAAAAGGCCACGTGTTCCGACCAAAACAATCCCGACTTGTACGGCAAACCTTTAGCAGGATGTGCCCTGTGCCTACCGCAAACCATCGGCTCCACCACAGGCGGCATGGTGCTCTTCTGCGCCACCAAAATGGGCCGCCAACCCGCATGCCTGCTGTTTTCCAAACCCATTGACAGCCTTGCCGCCGCTGGCGCGATCCTCTCGGGTGTGTGGACCGACACCCCCATGCCCACCATTGACAACCTAGGCGATGAGTTTCTCGATGCCGTGTCGACGGGCGACGCCATCACCGTGGCCGAAGACGGCACGGTCATCGTCGGCTAAGGCTATCCGACCCGCCGCCCGCAGATGAACAACGTGTTTCGCCGTTTCCCGCGCGCGGTGCGGACGATAATCTTGACGTATTCGATATACAACACGAAAGGAGTCCCACCATGGGAGCATCGGTATCGGTCGCACAGGGCGCGCCTCTTGATGCAGGCACCTACAAGGCAGACGAGGCAGCCGTCGAGCGCTTTTGCGAATTGCTGCGCATCCCCACCGTTTCACGTGAGAACATCGCCGAACGCGACGATGAGCCCTTCAACCAGTGGATTCCCACGCTTCAGCGGCTTTATCCGCATTTCTTTAAAGTCGCCGAGCTTACACGCGTCGACGATTTTGGCATGCTCCTGCGTTGGCCTGGTGCCGATTCCGCCTTGGACCCCATCGTCATGATGGCGCACCAGGACGTCGTGCCCGTCGAGGGGCAAGACTGGAAGCATGATCCCTTTGGAGCCGAGATCATCGACGGCGAAATCTGGGCCCGCGGCTCACTCGACACCAAGTGCATCGTCTCTGCTTTCCTCGAGGCAGCTGAGCATTTGATTGCCCAGGGCTTCGTTCCCCCGCGCGACGTCTGGTTCTTCTCGAGCGATGGCGAGGAAATCGCCGCACCCACCGCCACCCATGCGGTGCAGTGGCTTCGCGAGCACAACATCCATCCCTATATGGTGCTCGATGAGGGCGGCGCCGTGGCAACCGACGCCCCGCTCGGCGTCACCGAACCCGTTGCCATGGTAGGCGTATCCGAGAAGGGCCACGTCGACCTTACCGTCACGGCGCGCGCCGACGGCGGCCATGCCTCTACGCCCGCGGCAAACGATGCCTGCCGTCTTCTCTGCCGTGTATGCGAGACCATTTCTGCCAACCCCGGCAAGCCGCAACTCACGCCCGCCGTCGAGGCCACGCTGACCGAACTGGGTGCCCGCAGCAGCGCGACGTATCAGGCGATCTTTGGCAACCTGTGGCTCACGCGCCCCGCGGTTACCAAGATCATGGCCGCCAGCCCCGAGACCTCGGCCATGCTGCGCACAACCTATGCGCTCACGCAGCTCGAGGGTTCTAACGCACACAACGTGCTGCCTCCAGTCGCCCGCGCCAACTTTAACGTGCGCATCGCACCGTTCGAAACCATCGCCGATGCCGTTGAGCGCGCTCGCAAGCTCGCCGCTCAGCAGTGTCGCGCCTCGGGCGTAAGCCCCGACCACGTCACCGTCGAGATTAACGAGGCGATCCCCTACACCGAGCCCGCGCCCGTCTCGCCTTACGAAGACGATGCCGCCTTCAACTACATCCATCGCTGCGTGTCGGGCGTCTATCCCGAGGCCGGCTTTGCTCCCTACGTGCAGAACTCCTGCACCGACTCGCGCGAGTTCAACGAGATCTGCGATCGCGTCTACCGCTTCTGCGGCTTTATCTACTCGGGCGAGGCGCGCAAGCTCATCCATGCCGCCAACGAACGCATCGGCGTCGACGTCTACAAGCGCGGCATTGAATTCTATGTGGCGTTTCTCGCCAACCTTGAACAACTGTAGGACGGGAGGGCCGATAGCGCCCCTCCCCGCTTTTACCGACCAGGAGAACCAGCATGACCCAACCAAATCTTAAGCGGGCGGCCCGGCTCGACACCAAGGCCGTCGCCCTCGCCTCCCTACCCTTTATGGGCATGATCAGCTTTTGGCAGGTCTACGACGGCATCGTTCCTAAGATGCTCACGGGGACCTTTGGCCTATCCAACTCGCTCACCGGCGCGATCATGGCTATCGATAATGTCTTTGGCCTGTTCCTGCTTCCGCTCTTTGGCATTCTCTCGGACCGTTGCACAAGCAAACTCGGGCGCCGAACGCCCTTTATCTTGGGCGGCTCTGCGGTGGCAATGCTCTCCGTCCCGCTCATCGCGATCGCCAACAACATGGGCAGCCTACCCCTGCTCATCGGCGCGATTATCCTCACGCTTTTGGCAATATGCGCCTATCGCACCATGACGGTTGCCGTCGTGGCCGACATTACGCCCCGTCCCCTGCGAACCAAGGCGGACTCGATCGAAAAGATCGTCGGCTACGCGGGGACGGGTCTTATGCTCGTCGCCATCTCGGTCATGGTTCCCAAGGCCGACAAACCCGATTATCTTCCGCTCTTTATTTTGCAGGCCGCCTTTATTCTCGTCTCGGCCGTTGTCTACGGCATCTTTATCCGTGAGCCCGCCCTTGTCGAAAAGATGCGCAAGAAATCGCTGTCCATGGGCATCGACGAGGATCAGATTGACAAAGATGACTCTCCCGAGGCCGGCGGTAAAGATCGCATTGCAGACGCCGGCGTACGCCGCTCCATCATCATGCTGCTCGCTGCAACGTTTTTCTACTACATGAGCTATAACGCCATGACCACCAATATCAGCCGTTATGCCGATATGTTCTACGGCATGGAGGGCGGTTCATACGCCATCATCAATATCGTGACGATTGCAGGCGCGCTGCTAAGCTACGTACCCTTGGCGAATCTTTCGCTCAAAATCGGCCGTAAAAAGGTCGCCCTGGGCACCGCCGTCATCATGGTTTTATGCCCCGCGCTTCTTTGGCTGGCACCCGGTTTCTCGCCCGTGCTGTACGGCGTCTTTTTGTTGATGGGCGTTGCGCTGGGCGGCGTGGACCTGTGCGTATACACGATGATTCTGGAGTGCTGCAGTTCCCAAAGCGTGGGCCGCTACTCCGGTTACTACTACACCGTGAGCATGGCGGCTCAGGTGGCGACACCGATTCTCTCCGGTATCGTTATGGACGTGGCGCCGTCGATGCTCTTCGCCTATATCACGGCAATGGGCCTGCTTATGGCCGCGAGCATGGCCTCCGCCAAGCACGGCGACGCCATCTTAATCGACGAGGTCGCTCGCCGCGAGGCAGCCGAGTAGAAGTGCACGCCAATATTGAGCAATGGAGCCGGATGGGGGTATTTCCCATCCGGCTCCATTTTTTCATCCTCAAGAGGCTTGTCGAAGCCTACCCCACCGTGACGGATTCCCCGGTAAAGGTACTGACCATCAACAGGACAAAGAACACCAGGTAGCTGACACTCAGCGGGTACGCAATGATCAGGAAGACGACCCAGCCGACATTGGTTTTACCGCAGGCATGGCGTTGCTCGCGATTGCGGCAGAGCCAAATCGTCACGCCAATGGCCACGATCAGCAACACGAGTGCCGCTGCCGCCAACCCGGCAAGCGCAAACATAACGCCAATGCTCACAGCAATAACCGGAAGCAACAACAAGCCGCATCCACACCCACCGGGACTATAAACGGCAAATTGTCGGCGTCGCCCCATCGTCACTCCAACCTCAACATCTTTGAACACTACAATGCGATAGCCTGCTGGACAGGAACGATCTTATCCAGTTCCGGTTCGATGCGTCTCTTCTCCGCCTCGAGATCAAACGCTATCTGGGCGCGCAGCCAATAACCATCCGTCAGGCCAAAGTAGCGGCAAAGGCGAAGGTCGGTGTCGGCCGTCACACGACGCCTTCCCAAGATAATCTGCCCAATGCGTTGAGCCGGAATCCCGGTCTCCTTAGCAAGGCGATATTGAGAAATGCCCATAGGGACAAGAAATTCCTCTTTGAGAAGCTCACCAGGAGTCACCGGCGGCAGCAAATCGGACGCAGTCTCATCACTTGTGATAATCGACGATTTCAACATTCCAAGCCATCCCCTGTCTCCACTCAAAACAGACCCGATAGCGCTCATTGACACGGATACTATATTGACCGGCGCGATCGCCCTTCAACGCTTCAAGACGATTGCCTGGCGGAACGCGAAGATCATCAAGCGAAGCGCAGATCTGCAGTTGTCGAATCTTCCTCAAGGCAACCCGCTCAAAAGGAATGAACTTCCTAACCCGCGTACCCATTGCAAAGCGTTCAGTGTCTTCATCTTTATATGATGCAATCATAGTATCGCCTTACGTTAATAACGTCAAACGTTTCTATAGACTTACATCTCTATTATACCGTACATCTGTTCGTGTTTTCTAGAACAGGTATCCCTCGCCACTTAAGCAAGCAAAAGCAATCGTTTGTAGACATCGAGGCCCTTGAGTAGGATTTCCTCGTCAAAGAGCATGCTATCGGTATGCAGGGCGCTTGTTGCATAGGCGGGGCAGCCATCCGAATCACTCGGGTTGTCTTGGCCCTCTGGCACGCCCGTGCCCAGCAAGAAGAACACGCCCGGCAGATGCCGCTGATAGAACGCGAAATCCTCGGCGATTAGCAGCGGCTCGTCCACGAGCTGCAATTCGGGCAGAGCGGGCGCGATTCGGGCAAACAGCTCGGGGTCGTTATCGACCGGCGGATAGCCCTCGGCAAAGTCGAGATCGTACGTGCAGCCCGTTGCAGTGCATGCCTCGTCGAGTACACGGCGCACGCCTTCGCGCGCGCGGTCGAACATGCCGTCCGTAAACACACGCAGACTGCCGGCAACATGGGCCTCCCCCGCCACCGCATTGCAGACGGTACCGGCCTGCAGCAGGCCGAACTTACCAATGCAGGGTTCATCGGCACCCACCTCGTCCATCAATTCACGCTCGGCAACCAAGAACTTGGCAGCCGCCAGTGCCGCATCGTGCGACTCCTCAACCGGCACACCATAAGTCTTAGCAATATGGATACTCGTACCGTGAATATGGATATGTGTCTCGCTCGAGCGCGCCAGCAGCGGGCCGGAACAACTCGCCAACGTGTTCGCAGGCAGATCGGGCCACACATGAAAGCCAAAAATGCGGTCGACCCCGTAGCACTCGAACACACCGCTCTCGCATACTGTCTTGGCGCCACCGGTCGTCTCCTCGGCAGGCTGGAACACAAAGAGCACGTTGCGCTTGATGGCACCCGGCTGCTCACGAATCGTGCGGTCGACAAAGGTTGCTGCCGCAAGTGCCATGGCCATGTGTCCATCGTGTCCGCAAGCGTGCATCTTTCCGGGATGCGTCGAGGCAAAGGCCGCACCCGTCGCCTCCGCGATGGGCAGCGCGTCCATATCGGCGCGAATCGCCGTGGCATGCGCGGCGCCCGTGCCAGCGTCGAAGAAAGCACATACGCAGCTGGGGCAGGGATGGGTCAGCTCACAGGCAAGCGAGGCGAGCACACCCTCGATATAGGCTATGGTTTGAGGAAGATCGAAATCGAGCTCCGGAATGTGATGCAGGTCGCGACGATAGCGACGAAGTTCTTGGAGCTCGGTCATAAAGGATCCTTTCATGGGGGCATATCCATTCACACAATATTGTGATGCAGAATTGTGACGCCCTTGTTTCTAGCATATCCCTGCATTTTTTAAACGTTATATACGAATACTCTTGTTTGGTAAAGTGCAACGTGGTAGGGTCGTTACCACTTGATAGAGGCGCGGGCACGAAGAACCGCGGGCGAGCCGGCAGGCTTTGACCCCGTGGGGAGGCGAAACCCGCCGAACTGGGTTTTTGGGCACGAACAACCTGGTGGGCCTGCGGGAAACACCCGCAGGACTGTCTGCAGCAATGCGGGAGCGCTATCCGGACATTGGGTCCACGCTATGCGGATTCGATGCGCAGATGGCGCCGTCTGGATAGCGAGGTTTACGGGACATGGCATTGACCCCCAACGAAGCGTATGCGGCCAAGCAGCCGTTTGTGGACAAGGAGACGCTCGAGCATATCGTCGAGCAGTTCCCCACGCCGTTTCATCTATACGACGAGGCGGGCATCCGCCGCAACATGCAAGAGGTGCGCGACGCCTTCGCATGGAACCCGGGCTTTAAGGAATACTTTGCCGTCAAGGCCAATCCCAACCCGGCGCTCATCTCCATTCTCAATGAATACGGCTGCGGCTGCGATTGCTCGAGCTATACCGAGCTCATGATCGCCCGCTCGCTGGGTATCACGGGACACGACATCATGTTCTCGTCCAACGACACGCCGGCAGCGGACTTTGAGCTCGCCGACAAGCTGGGCGCCATCGTCAACTTTGACGACATCAGCCACATCGAGTTCTTTGAGCACGTTGCGGGGCCCATCCCCAAGACGGTCAGCTGCCGCTTTAATCCGGGCGGTCTGTTCCAGCTTTCCAACGGCATCATGGATAACCCCGGCGACTCCAAGTACGGCATGACCACCGAGCAACTCTTCGAGGCGTTCCGCATGCTCAAGGCCAAGGGCGCCGAGGACTTTGGTATCCACGCCTTCCTCGCTAGCAATACCGTCACCAACGACTACTACCCCAAGCTCGCGCGCATCCTCTTTGAGCTTGCCGTGCGCCTGGAGCGCGAGACCGGCGCACATGTCGCCTTCATCAATCTATCTGGCGGCGTCGGCATCCCCTACCTGCCCGAGCAGCAGGCCAACGACATTCACGCCATCGGCGAGGGAGTGCACGCGGCCTACGACGAGATCCTGATTCCCGCCGGCATGGGCGATGTGGTCATCTGCACCGAGATGGGCCGCTTTATGATGGGCCCCTACGGTTGCCTGGTCACCAAGGCCATCCACGAGAAGCAAATCTACAAGGACTATATCGGTGTCGACGCAAGCGCCGTCGACTTGATCCGCCCTGCCATGTATGGCGCCTACCACCACATTACGGTGATGGGTCAGCCGGGTGGCGCCGACAAGACCGCAGCGCCCGTCACGGACACCTACGACATCACGGGAAACCTATGCGAGAACAACGACAAGTTCGCCATCGATCGCGAGCTGCCGCATATCGATATGGGTGACTTGCTCGTGATCCACGATACAGGCGCCCACGGCTACTCCATGGGCTACAACTACAACGGACGCCTGCGCTCAGCTGAGGTCCTACTGCGCCCCGATGGCTCGGCCGACCTCATCCGCCGCGCCGAGCGCCCGGGCGACTATTTTGCCACGCTCGACGTGCTGCCGTGCGGACGAGAGCTGCTGGCCAAATCGCGCGCCGAAAGCGCTCGACGTCGCGCTCAGGACGAGCGCTTGGCCGTCGCCGCCCAATGGAATAAACGCATCCAGATCGCGGAAGCGAAGGAGAAAAACATGGATATCCGCAGCCTCGAGGGCTCAATCGTCGCCCTTGTCACGCCGTTTAAAAAGGACGGCAGCGTCAACTTTGACGCACTCGAGCGCCTTATCGATTTCCACCTGCAAAACGGCACCGACGCCATCCTCACCCTGGGCACCACCGGTGAGAGCGCCACGATGACCGATGACGAGGACAACTCCGTCGTCGCCGCCGTGGTCAAGCATGTTGCAGGACGTGTCCCCGTCATCGCCGGCTCGGGCTCCAACTCCACGCAGACCATGCTCACCAAGTCGCTCACCTACCAGGGCTTGGGAGCCGACGGCCTGCTGCTCATCGCCCCCTACTACAACAAGGCCAATGAAGAGGGCATCTATCAGCACTTTAAGACCGTCGCCGATGCCGTGGACATTCCCTGCATCCTGTACAACATCCCCGGCCGCTGCGGCTGCGGCATCAGCGAGCGCAACGTAGAGCGCTTGGCCGCGCACCCCAACATCATGGGCATTAAGGAAGCCTCGGGCAACGTCGCCTACGCGGCCAAGATCGCCCACCTGCTGTCCGACGACTTCCGCATGTACTCGGGCGAGGACGCCCTCACCGTACCGCTCATGAGCCTGGGTGCCTCGGGCACCATCAGCGTGTGGGCCGATGTTCAGCCGCAGCTCGTGCATGACATGTGTCGCGCCTACCTGGACGGTGACGTGGAGCGCGCCCGCGATATCCAAATTGCTGGTCAGCCGCTCATCAATGCACTCTTTAGCGAGGTCAACCCCATCCCCGTCAAGGAAGCGCTCGCCCAGATGGGTATGATCGAGGCAAACTACCGCATGCCGCTATGCCCCATGGCCAACGACACGCGCTCCGCACTTACCGATGCTCTGAAGGGAGCTGGTCTGCTTGATTAAGACCGTCATTATGGGAACGGGTCGCATGGGCTCGCTCATCCGCACTACCGCCGAGGGCGTTGTCGACGCCGCCGGGCAGCCCGTTTTTGACATCGTCGCCCAGATCGGCTTCGACTTGTCCGAGCTCGAGAGCGCACCGACGGCCGATGTAATCATCGACTTCTCGAACGTCGTGACCTTCGACGCCGTCGTCGCCTATGTCGAGCACACGGGTGCCGCACTCGTTTCCGGCACCACGGACTATACGCCCGAGCAGGTGGATCGCCTGCGCGAGCTGGGTCAGAACGCCCGCGTTATGCACTCGGGCAACTACTCTATCGGTATCGCCGCCCTGCGCCATCTGGTTGCCCAGGCCACGCGCGAGCTGCCCGGCTTTGACTGCGAGATTGTCGAGACGCACCACAGCCAAAAGGTCGACGCTCCCAGCGGCACCGCCAAGCTGCTACTCGACGCCGTGGTCGAGGCCGAGCCTGAGGCTGGCTACCACCCCGTCTATGGCCGCGAGGGCATGTGCGGCGCGCGCGACCCCAAGGAGATCGGCATGCACTCGCTGCGCGGCGGCACCGTCGCCGGCGTGCACGAGGTAAGCTTTTTCGGCCAGGACGAGGAGGTCACGCTCACGCACCGCGCCACGAGCCGTCAGATCTTCGTCAACGGCGCCCTGGCAGCCGCGCAGAAGCTCGTCACCCGCGAGCCTGGCTTCTATACGTTCGACCAGGTCATGTTTGCCTAACCAGGTATCAACCGGATCCACTCAAAGGAGAGACAGCAAATGAGTAATGCAGCCGAGATGGATGCACAGGAGATTATCAACTACATCGCAACCGCGCCCAAGAAAACGCCCGTCAAACTGTACGTGCGCGAAAAGCCGGGCATGAAGGTCCAGTGGGGCAATGCGCACGTCTACGGCGGTCGTCGTGGCAAGACCGTCTTTGGTGACTGGGATGAGCTCAAGGCACTCCTCGACGCCAACGCCGACTCCATCGACTACTACGACGTAGAGAACGACTGCCGCAACTCCGCCGTGCCCATGCTCGACCTCAAGGGTATCAACGCCCGCATCGAGCCGGGCGCGATCATCCGCGACCGTGTCGAGATTGGCGACCATGCCGTCATCATGATGGGCGCCATCATCAACATCGGCTCCGTCATTGGCGAAGGCTCCATGATCGACATGGGCGCCGTGCTGGGCGGCCGCGCCACCGTGGGCAAGAACTGCCACATCGGCGCCGGCACCGTGCTGGCAGGCGTCGTGGAGCCCGCCAGTGCCACGCCCGTCATCATCGAGGACGACGTTATGATCGGCGCCAATGCCGTGGTCCTGGAGGGCGTGCACGTAGGCAAAGGCGCTGTCGTTGCCGCCGGCGCCGTGTGCGTCGAGGACGTCCCCGCCGGTGCCGTCGTGGCCGGTGTCCCCGCCCGCGTCATCAAGATGCGCGACGAGAAGACCGACAGCAAGACCGGCCTGGAAGAGGGTCTGCGCCAGCTTTAATAGTTACGCGGTTTTGACAAACCGCGTTTTCGCTGACTTATGCTCAACCTGCGGGGCAATTCATCCCCAAACAAGAAGGCCGAAGCCCCTAGGAGCTTCGGCCTTTGCTTTCTCGCTGTAGGCGTAACGCAACTTATCGATTCTCGATGCTGCCGATATTCTTGAGCTCGATGGAGATAAGGCCGTTGGGCTCGTTGACGAACTCGATGTACTCGGAGTTCGAGCCCATCTCGGCCGGAAAGCTGATCTCGATGCCCGTATCGGTACGAATCTTGTGGTTGCGCACGGCCGCACGCTCGACCTGCTTGCGCTCCACGGGCACACGCTCGGGCACCTTCTCTTCGGTCAGCGCCGCGCGTACGCTCTCCTTGATGACCGGCTCGTCCTCAAAGACCTCATCGACGATATCCCAGGGCGGCAGCTCCTCGTCATCCTCAACCTTCTCGGCAACGGCAGCCTTAACCTTGGCGAGTGCCACGGCCGTATTGGCACCGTGCTCCTCGGCGACTTCCTCGACCACGCGCGTCACGGTGTCGATGACCTCCTTGCCCGACACGCCCGTATCGCACTGCAGCAGACCGTCGGGAATGAGCATGCGGTCTTCGCCGGCAATCTTGCGCTTCTTGTCCACATAGCCGATCTCCATGGTGCTCGCACGCACGATGGCATAGCTTGGCACCTTTTGGGAAGGATTCGGCAGGATAGCATAGTGGCGCGCGATGTCGTTGCGTACCTCGCCCTCCTCGCGGCCCACCTCGTGCATAAAGGCCTGCTTGGAGCCCAGCAGCATCACGGCAAACCAGCGGGCATCCTCATCGTCGTCAAAGTCGGCCACGAGCACATCGGTGGACTCGGCTTTTTCGGCCTTGGTAAGCTCGGAGGAAATGAACTCCGCAATCTGCTGCGACAGGTCTACGAACTCGCGCTCGCCAAAGAAATAGCCCTTGAGCTCGCCGCCAAACGCAGAGTTCTCGGCAAACGCGGCGCGTTTATTGTCGGCCGAGGTACGTGCGCGGCGCAGATGCGTGGTCACGAAGTTGCGCACGGTACGGCTCTCGATATCGAGCTCGCGCTGGCTCATAACGTTGACGGCAGAGTCAAAGTCCAGGATATGCAGAATCGCATGATTGATTTTCATATACGGCATTCCGTTCTAGATTGAATTGAGCACGAACCAGTATAGCGGTCGAGCCCGCCCCAGGCGCATCGAAGATTGGTGCATCGGGGACAGGTTGCTTTGCACCAATGGCTAGCGCAGGAGCTCGGACTGCCATACCTCGAGCTGTTCTGCCAGGCTCTTACCACTAGAAGGCACGCTGAACTCGGGACGTTTGGGCAGCAGCGCACACTTAAGAATTGCCACGATGGTCTGCGAGACAAAGCGTCGCGTATCCTTGTCAAACCCTTGCGCAGCCTGGAGCATCACGGGCAGGCTCTCGCGCAGATTCCCAGCGATATCCGCAAACCGCTCAGCACCCGTAGCCTCAAACACGGAGAACAACGCATCTACAAAACGCTCGCGCTCGCTAGGCGAAACTGCAAGCAGCATCTCGCGAATGGAGCCATCAACGTATCGAGCACCGGCGGACAGGCGCTCACAGTACACGAAGTCGCGACCATCAACCACCCAGCTAAAGGGATTGTGCTGCAGCAGGCTGAACTCGGTGCTCTCAACGATGGCATAGTCCTCCTGCGTCTCGAACATCATGCCAAAGATCGACGACCGAGGTAGCGTCTTGTCGATTCGACCGGAAAGATCGGCAAAGGCGTTGCCGTTCAGAAACTCCTCGACGAAACCCGGACCATCATGGGAATACACCCGTTCGATTCGCTCACGGGCGACATCGGAGCACATCGCCGCACCGTACACCGCAAGGTTTCCACCCTTGGAATGACCTCCGCACAAAAGCGGCCCGTCAATCGCGTCCGCCGCCTCGTCTACATAACGCGCCGCGGATTCCTGGGCCGGCACAGGACACCGGAACGCCATGTTAAAGTCCTCTTTCCAGCCCACAATCGTACTGTCGGTCCCCCGGAAGGAAAGATAGCTAAACCCCGCCGGAAACCGGAACGCCATGGCTGCAAACTGCTCTGTCGCCACCACATCGCTCACGGCACGATAACCGCAAACGTGCACGCCACGGTAGCGAGGGCTTGCTGCCACGGCCTCCAACAAGGCCCTGCTCCCCTCCGGATCCCACAGGTCGCCAATCATGTCCCGGTAGCACTCGGCACGCAGCAGCTCGCGTACGTCTAGGCCCTGCCAGTTCGTCAGCTCCGCCATATCACCCGGCAAACGCAAATAGGACAGCCACGCAAAGACCAGGCTATCCACCGCACAGAACGGCTGCTCCTCAAACGAATCAAACGTCGTCTGGGCATAGGTCAAAAAATTAGAGGAATCCGACATGGCCCTCCCATCAACTATGGTGCATTGGGGTCAGGTTACTTTGCATCAAAAAGGCGCCCGGGCCGCGTGGACCCGGACGCCTTCATTGTAGCTTTTCGCTCTAGCGAGCTTGATTTAGCAGGAGAAGTCGACGCTGTCGATGATGTCCTTGAGGGCCTTGGCGGAGGCGGTAAGCTCATGCTGCTCGTCATCGTTCAGCGGCACGGGGACGCGGCAGACAACGCCGTCGCGGCCAACGACGGTCGGCATGGAGATGGCAAGATCGGACAGGCCGTACTCGCCCACCATGAGCGAGGAAACGGGCAGAACGGTCTGCTCGTCACGCATGACGGCAGTGCAGATGCGCTTGACGGCCATGGCGACGCCATAGTAGGTGGCGTGCTTCTTCTCGATGATGGTGTAGGCGGAGTTCTTGACGTCCTCGGCGATGCGCTTCTCGGCAGCCTCATGCTCCAGATGACCGTGAAGCTCGCAGAAGGTGTTCAGCGGAACGCCGGCAACCTGAGCGCTGGACCAAGCGACAAACTCGGAATCGCCGTGCTCACCCATGACATAGGCCTGGACATCGCGCGGGTCGACCTCGACATGGGCACCAAGCATCTGCTGCAGACGGCCGGTGTCGAGCACGGTACCGGAACCGATGACGTGGCCCTCGGGCAGGCCGGACATCTTGATGGCGGCGTAGGTCAGAACATCGACCGGGTTGGAGACGATGAGCAGAATGCCGTCGAAGCCGGACTTCTTAATCTCGGGAATAATGGACTTAAAGATGCTGACGTTCTTGTTGACCAGGTCCAGGCGAGTCTCACCGGGCTTCTGGGCAGCGCCAGCGGTGACGACGATCATGGCGGCGTCGGCGACATCGGAATAATCGCCGGCGTAGATCTTCATCGGCTCGGCAAACGTCATGCCGTGCGCGATATCCAGGGCCTCACCCTCGGCGCGGTTCTTGTCCACGTCGATGAGGACCATCTCGGAGAACAGACCACTCTGCATCAGCGCGAACGCCGAAGACGAACCAACGAAACCGCAGCCGACAATAGCGACCTTCTTCTCGTTAACCATTAGAAACTCCCATCTCTCTCCACAAACAAGCCGCCCGGGAACGACCCGAGCGGCTTGCCGTAATCCCAATACATCCAATCGGGACTTTGATTATGCTCCTATTCGCAGCCAAAAATCGACCGTTTACCGAAATTGTTTGCAGAAATCGTAAAATAACTGCACGAAATCGGTTTCGAGCTATTGACGAGCCGAAATACCTTTCTAATACAGGCCCGCCTCGCGAATGGCCTCGACAGCCAAAGCAATCTGGTCGGGCGGCAAGACCAGCGCCATGCGCACGTGACCCTCGCCCGAAGGACCAAAGCTCGCGCCCGGCGTCACCACAACGCCGGCCTTCTCCATGAGCTCCTCGCAAAACGCCATGGAATCGGTGCGACCACCGGGAAGCTTGGCCCACACAAACATAGAGCCATGCGCGTTGGGACGCTCCCAGCCCAGGCCCTCAAGACCGTCGCACAGGGCATCGCGGCGCTCCTGGTACTTCAGACGCTGCGCCTCGACCTCATCGCGCGGACCGTTCAGGCAGGCGATAGCAGCCTTCTGGATCGGGAAGAACATACCAAAGTCGATCTGGCCGCGCAGCTTGGCAAAGGCAGAGACCACGTCCTCGCGGCCGACCAAAAAGCCGATACGCGCACCGGTAACGTTAAACGACTTGGAAAGCGAGAAGAACTCCACGCCCACCTCAAGCGCACCAGGATACTGCAAGAAGCTTCCGCCCGGCTCGCCGTCGAACACGATGTCGGAGTACGCGTTGTCATGGACGATGAGCAGGTCGTGCTCGCGGGCGAAAGCGATGATCTCCTCGTAGACCTCGGGCGTGCCCACCGAGCCGACCGGGTTGGCGGGCAACGACACGATCATATACTTGGCACGATCGGCCACCTCGGGATCGATGCCCGCCACATAGGGCAGGTAATTATGCTCGGCGACCAACGGATAGTACTCGAGCTTGGCATCGGCAATCTTGGCGCCCGCCTCAAAGACCGGGTAGCACGGATCGGGAACCAAAATGGTGTCACCCGGATCGAGCAGGGCCAGGCCCAAATGGCCCACGCCCTCCTGCGTGCCGTTGCACGACTGCACCATAGACGGCGTAATGCCCGAAACGCCAAAGCGGCGCTCATAGTAATCGCACACGGCTTGCTTGAGTTCGGGCAGGTCGCGCAGGGCATACTTCCACATCTCGGGATCTTGGGCTGCCTGCGTGAGCGCCTCGACCACGTGGTCGTACGGCTTAAAGTCGGGCGTGCCCACGCTCATGTTGTAAATGGTCTTGCCCTGAGCCTTCAGCGCAAGCAGTTTGTTGTTGAGCGAGGCGAAGACCTCCGCGCCAAAGCGGTCGAGACGCTGCGATGCCTGCATGGTGCCACCTTTCGATATGAAAAACGCGGCGCTCCGACAAGAGCGCCGCGCGATACGGGCCATCAGATTGCAAAAGTGTAACGCTTGCACCCGCTGTTTTGGTTCAATTTGGCAACCTTAGTCCATCGGATTGAGCGCGTCAATCTGGGCGAGCCACAGGCGCGAGCTGGCGTCACTCGGCATGCGCCAATCGCCGCGCGGGCTGAGCGTGACCGAGCCCACCTTGGGGCCATCGGGCAGGCAGCTGCGCTTAAACTGCTGGGCAAAGAAGCGACGGTAGAACGTGCGTAGCCACGTGTGAACGGTCTTGGCATCGTAGACGCCCTCGAAGCTCTTGAGCGCCATGCGGTAGATCTTGCCCGGCTCAAAGCCAAAACGCAGCAGGTAGTAGAGGAAGTAGTCGTGCAGCTCGTACGGGCCCACCAGGTCCTCAGTCTTCTGCGCAATCTCGCCGTCGCCCGTGGGCGGCAGGAGCTCGGGGGACACCGGCGTATCGAGGATATCGAGCAAGACCTCGGCAATACGCCCGCCAAAGACATCGGCCGCATAGCGCACCAGATGGCGCACAAGCGTCTTGGGCACGCTCGCGTTGACGGCGTACATGCTCATGTGGTCGCCGTTATAGGTAGCCCAGCCGAGCGCCAGCTCCGACAGGTCGCCCGTGCCGATGACAAAACCGCCAGCCTGGTTGGCCAGATCCATCAGAATCTGCGTACGCTCGCGGGCCTGGCTGTTCTCGTAGGTCACGTCCTGCACGGTCGGATCGTGCTCAATGTCCTTGAAGTGCTGCTCCACAGCCGCGTGGATCGAAACCTCGCGGAAGCTCACGCCCAGGTCGCGAGCGAGCGACTCGGCATTCGACTTAGTGCGATGCGTCGTGCCAAAGCCAGGCATGGAAACCGCCGTGATACCCGTGCGCGGCAGCCCCAGCGCATCGAAGGCACGCACGGTCACAAGCAGCGCCAGCGTGGAGTCCAGACCGCCTGAAAGACCGATGACAGCCGCCTTGGTACCCGTATGGGCAAGACGGGTCTTGAGGCCCGCGGTCTGCAGGTCGAGGATGGTCTCGCAACGCTCGGCCAGGTCACCATGGTCGGCCGGAACAAAGGGTGCGCGGGGGAAGACACGGTCGATGCCGAGTGCATCGCGCAGGACAGGCTCTTCGGCCAACACGCCCTCAAACGAAAACTCAACGGTCGTGGCCTCCGGCGCATCGTCCGCGCGCGTCCACGTCGTCGAGCGACGGCGCTCGGCAACCAGACGGTCAAGGTCAACGTCGACGATGGCCATATCGCAGGTAAGCAGTTTGGTCGCGGCGAGCTTCGAGCCGTTTTCGTAGACGAGGTTCTCGCCCGCAAAGACCATGTCGGTCGTGGACTCGCCCTCACTCGCATCCGCGTAGGCATAGGCACAGTACAGGCGCGCGCTTTGGTTAGAGATAAGGCTGCGGCGGTAATCTGCCTTACCGATGATTTCGTCAGAAGCCGACGGGTTGAGAATCACCGTCGCACCGGCAAGCGCCATCTCGGTCGAAGGGGGCGCCGGCACCCACAGGTCCTCACAGACCTCAACGCCCAGCACCAGGTCCTCGGCGCCCTCATCACAGCAGCGGTAGACAAGCCCCGAGCCAAGCGGCACCGGACCCTGACCGGCAAATTCAACCCACACGGGACCGGCAGGCGCCGGGGCAAACCAGCGGCGCTCGTAGAACTCGCCATAGTTGGGCAGATACTTCTTAGCCGTAAGGCCCAAAAGCTCGCCCGCACAGCACACGGCCGCGCAGTTGTAGATGTTTTCGGCCACCGCAACGGGAAGGCCGACGGTAAAGACAATCGGCAGCTCGCGGGTTTCATCGAGGATATGCACCAGAGCAGCCTCGCAGGCATGCAGCAATGTGCGGTTATGGAACAGATCGGCCGCGGTATAGCCGGTCAGGTTAAGCTCGGGCAGCGCCAGCGCGCGAACGCCGCGCTCGGTAGCCTCGCGAACAGCCGCCAGCGCAACCTCGGCATTGCCCTCGACATCGGCCACGCGAATCCGCGGCGACGCCGCCGCCACACGCAAAAAGCCATCGTTCTTAACTTGACCGTTTAGAAAATCGTTCATGCGAGCTCCAACACATCCGTTTAGCCGCAACGAGCGGCGGCGATAAAGTCCGCCTCCATTGTACTGTCAAGTTCAATCAGCGCTGGTGGGGCAGACTCATGATAAAAATTGAAAAGAGAAGTCAGAATGGCGTTTAGCAGTAGAACGAGATCTCGTCCACAAGGAAAAATGCCTTCCATTTAGAGCAAATCAATTCATGCTGAGCGGCGATAATTTCACAGAGGTCGTCAAGCGTGCTCCGGGGAATCTTCGCTTTGTTATTAGCGACAATGCAACCTCCCCTGCGAGTCAGCCAGATTTTGGCCGAGTTATCTGAAGGCGCTCCCTTGCAAACATGGACATGGATTGGCTCGCCCGCTTCGTTGGACCAAAAGAAGACCCTATAGCCGCCAATAAGAAAAAGGCTAGGCAACTTTAGCTCCTCCGTTTGCGGCGTAGCGATACAGTAGATGGGCGTTATTGCTCAGAAAAGTCTCAAATCCTCGCTTCTCCTCGTCGGTGAAACGCCCTTCCCACATAGTCCAATTGTAAGAAGGTAACTCACAACGAGCGGAGTCGAAGCCCTCTGCCGTCGGTCGTTCAAAATGCACGATAACCTTTTCGATATCGCCATCCGCAATCAGGTCAGAATGAATGACCTCGGTACCGTCTTCGAACGTCATATACGGGTACATCACGTAAACCACCTCGCAATCGTAAATCCAGTTTAGCATCAAGCTATTGCACCAAAGACAGCAAGCCCCCTTGATGAGTTGATGGTATCTGTTAAATGTCACGTACGATTCACATCTGGTGGGTACCCTGATGGCTACATAAAACGAAGCAGATTTACACCGGGAGGACCCCGTATGACAACCAAGTACACTGACGCGCCGCGCACGCGCGTCATGACACCGGCATCGCTCAACAACGGCGTGCACGAGAACCATTCCATCGGACAGACCATGGCCATTGCGCCCAAAAAGGGCCTTTTCGACGACATTTCCATTCCCCAGATCATCGCCGGCGCCGCAGCTGCCGCCACGAGCGTGGCGCTTGCTTCAAAGATCGGCATTGCCGGCTCGGTGATTGGTGCCGCCGTGAGCTCAGTCATCACTGTTGTGTCCTCGCAGGTCTATCGCCACTTTATCTCCGCCAGCGCCGAAGCAATCAAGGGCACGCATGCCGCTGTCGACTACCCTACCGGCGCCTACGAGCCCGTTGAGCCCAATGTCGAGGAGCACCTAGGTGGCGCCGTAACCACGCAGGAGATGCGCCAGGTTGCGGGACGCGCGACCACGGCGCGCGTCGCTCCCAACAGCCTGCGCGCCAAGGCGGCGGCTGAGCGCAGCCAGACGCAAAAGAAGGTCATCGTCTTCTCGATCGCTATCGCCATCGTCGCGGTCATCGCCTGCGCCGGCGCCATCCTTATCACCACTGCCGGTGAGGGTCTGGGCGAGCGTCCCGAGCCAATCCTGTCGTCGCGCACGACCGAGAGCGATGCAAATGGCAACACCCAGTCGCAAGATCAGCAGGCACAGACGGACGATACGCAAGACAGTTCTACCTCTGCCAATTCGTCCTCGAACACCCAAAACCAATCGCAGGGCGTCGATTCCTCTGCGAACAACAGCGGCACGCAATCCGGCACGACCGACTCAAGCCAAACGACTGACGGCTCTCAACCGAGCACGGGCGACCAGGCGAATGGCAATACACCGAGTACGGGATCTACCGACAACAGCAACACCAACAGCTCGAGCGGAACCGCGTCCGGCACGGCATCTGACAGTTCAAGCCAAGGCACGACATCGGGCAACTAGGCACTGCATCCCCAGATAGGCAACCTGTACAACGGGCGCGAATCGACAGCGGTTCGCGCCCGTTTGCCTTGGGCGCCGTCATGGCGAGCGCCATGCGATGGTAAGATGCTTTACATGTGTAAAGAGGAGATTTGCCATGAGCAAGACAATAGTTAGGCCCATGCTTTCGCTGGGCAACCACATCTATCTGTATCGCCTGCTGCGCGATGCGATTGGGTGTGGCAAGCAAACGTTTATGACGCAGGTCGAAGAGGCTCTCGCCGTTGGCGACATGACTGCTTATGACCTGGGCTTCGAGTCCACGCGCGAGTTGCTCGAGGAACTCGACGACTGCATTAAGCTGACTGTCTTTAAGGGCGGTCGCCTGTATGCCACGGTCATCGCCAACGAGGCATGGGATGCCGCACTTGCCAAGGGCGAGGACAAGCCCAAGGCTGCCAAGGGAGCCAAGCAGTCCTATAAAAAGAAAAAGCGCGGCGAGAAGGACCTCAAGGCTGTACGCCCCAAGCACGTTAAGCGTCCCGAACCAGAAGCCGCGGTTGAAGCTGTGCCGGAGCCCGAGCCCGAGACAGAGATCGAAGTCGCTATTGAGGTGGCAGCAGAAGCCGAAACCGAAATCGCCGCCATGACCGATCCCGAAGTCATGTCAGAACAGGAAGCCGCTGCGGAGCTCAACGAGGCTCCCAAGTCGACAACCGAAGAAGCCGCTGACCAATCCGAGACGCCTGCGTTCCAAAACAGCGATGTCTTTGGCGACGAGGCCGAGGACAATCAACCCGACGAGTCCGCCGATCAAGACGCTACCGAGTCGGCGCCGGAACCCGAGACGCCGCAGCCTGCCATCTCGCTTACGGTCGTCTATGACCCCGAGAACGCCAACGCTGGCATCACCACCATGGCATCCACGCCCATCGAGGCAAAGTCGAGCGTCGAGAATGAGAACGCGACGCAGGTTGAGGTTGAAACCGCAGTTGCAGACGCGCCCGTCACCGTGAAGCCCGCAGATTCCGAGATCAAGCCGAAAGTAACGCCGGATCCCGCACCCGTCATCGAATCCATGCCCGCCGCTGCTTGCGACCAAATTCCCGCACCTGCACCGGCTCCGGTCCCCGCTGCAGCACCGGCCCCCGCACCTGCAGTGCCCGCCATCCCCAAGGACTTCCCCGTCGATTTCGCAACCGAGGTCTTCTGCCCCGGCCCGCTTCTGCACCAGTTGTCGACCTATCTCCCCTACGGCGCCGACACGCTCGGCATCGTCGGCGAGTACTACTGGATCGCCCGCGAACGCGGCACCATCGAGGCCGCGCGAAACCGCGCAAGCTTCCCCCTGCGCTACACGCAGGCCGGCGAGCGCCACGAAGTCACCGTGCGCATCCGCCGCAACACCACCGGCGGTCTCGGAGCCACCTGGGCCATCGATAAAGTCGAACCTTCTACCAAGTAACAAAAAGGGACGATAACCCTCAAGGTTATCGTCCCTTTCTCATTAGGTCACCTGAGCTCGACTAATCGCGCGTCAGCTTGCGGTGAATACGATGCGGCTGGGCTGCGTCCTCGCCCAGGCGCTCGATGCGGTTGGCCTGATAGGCCTCGAAGTTGCCCTCGAACCAATACCAGTTGCCCGGATTCTCGTCGGTGCCTTCCCACGCCAGAATGTGCGTGGCGACGCGGTCCAGGAACATACGGTCGTGGCTAATGACCACCGAGCAGCCCGGGAACTCGAGCAGCGCCGCCTCAAGCGAGGACAGCGTCTCGACATCGAGGTCGTTCGTGGGCTCGTCGAGGAGCAGCAGGTTGCCGCCCTGCTTGAGCGTAAGCGCCAAGTTCAGACGGTTGCGCTCGCCACCGGAGAGCACGCCAGCGCGCTTCTGCTGGTCCTGGCCCTTAAAGCCAAAGCTCGCCACATAAGCACGGCTCGGAACCTCGGTCTCGCCGACCATCATGTGGTCCAGGCCGTCCGAGACGACCTCCCACAGGTTCTTATCGGGGTCGATGCCAGAACGGTTCTGATCGACGTAGGAGATCTTGACGGTCTCGCCGATCTCGAGCTCGCCCGAGGTGAGCGGCTCCAAGCCCACGATGGTCTTGAACAGTGTGGTCTTGCCCACACCGTTGGGGCCGATGACGCCCACGATGCCGTTGCGCGGCAGGGTGAACGATAGGTCGTCGATGAGCACACGGCCATCGAACTCCTTGTGCAGGTGATGGGCCTCGAGCACCTTGTTGCCCAGACGCGGTCCAACGGGAATGCGGATGTCGGTCCAGTCGAGCTTCTGGCTTGCGCGGGCCTCAGCCTCCATCTCCTCGTAGCGAGCCAGACGGGCCTTGTTCTTGGCCTGGCGGGCCTTGGGCGAGCTGCGCACCCACTCGAGCTCGGCCTCCATGCGCTTGGCGAGCTTGGCGTCGCGGTTGCCCTGCGCCTCGATACGCGCGGCCTTGGTCTCCAGATACGTGGAGTAGTTACCCTTGTAGGGATAAAGGTGACCGCGGTCGACCTCGCAGATCCACTCGGCAACGTTATCCAGGAAGTAGCGATCATGCGTGACGGCAAGCACCGCGCCCTGGTAGTTGTGCAGGAAATGCTCGAGCCACAGGATCGACTCAGCGTCCAGGTGGTTCGTGGGCTCGTCAAGCAGCAGCAGGTCGGGAGCCTCGAGCAGCAGCTTGCACAGGGCCACGCGACGGCGCTCGCCGCCGGAAAGCACGTTGACCGGCATGTCGGAATCGGGCAGCTGCAGAGCGTCCATGGCCTGGCCGAGCTTGGAATCGATATCCCAGCCGTCGGCGGCATCGATCTCGTCCTGGAGCTTGCCCATCTCGGCCATGAGGGCGTCCATGTCGCAATCCGGGTCGCACATCTCCTCGCCGATCTTGTTGAAGCGATCGACCTTGGCGATCATGTCGCCAAACGCCATGCGCACGTTCTCGATGACGGTCTTGTCGTCGTCGAGCGGCGGCTCCTGCTGCAGGATACCCACGGTATAGCCGGGGGTAAGCCTGGCATCGCCGTTGGAGACCTCCTCGATACCGGCCATAATCTTGAGCAGGGTCGACTTGCCCATGCCGTTGGGGCCCACGACGCCGATCTTGGCACCGGGGTAGAAGCTCAGGGTCACGTCGTCAAGGATTACCTTGTCGCCATGGGCCTTGCGAGCCTGATACACCTGGTAGATAAACTCTGCCATTTGCCTGTTTTATCCTTTCTACCTGCCGTTTCCCTATTCTTGTTTCGCTTTAGTAGAAACGAAATGAGGAAATCAGCTCTGAAACGTAACGAAAAAGGGGCATGGTTGCCCACACCCCCTAATACTACCTGGGAAAAGTCCCCCGGAACAAAATATGAACTGCGTACGCTAGTTTTCCGCAACCTTACCGAACAGCCCGCTGAGACTTGCGCCACAGCAGATACGAGTAGACGTAGGCAGCTCCGGCCGATCCAAACGCCAGCACCGCAATCACTGTGGCGACGACTTCACTCGATAGCACGCTGCCCGCCACACCCATCACAATCAGACCAACGCCCAGCACCATAAAGCAAGCACCGCCAAAGCGCTGCGTACGGCGCCAGTTCTCGGGATCGGCAAGCGCCCAGGGCGTCTTGATACCGAGCGTATAGTTCTGCTTTACGCGCGGCAAGTAGTTGCCTACGCCGATGAACAGCAAACCGACAGCACCGGAAATCAGCACGTTGACCGAACCGACCGCCGGCACAACGCCCCAGACCGTAAGCTCTCCCAGCCAGCTTATGGCGCACATGAACAAGGTGAAGGCGATTACGAAGCCCTGATAGAACTTGCCCGAGATTCGATATGCCTCACCTTTGGGATCGATGCGCGGCACCACGTAGAACATTGCGAGAAGCGCCAGAGGCAGCACGCCGAGCGCGGAGGCCATCCAGCTAGGACCCCAACCGTCGACGGCGCCGTTCGCGCCCCAGTGCGTGGGAATCTGCGCCGGCAAGCTCGGCATCACCCAGAGATGCGCAGCAACATTAATAGCGCAGACCACAACAAGCATGGCCCACGCGCGCGACGATACCCCCGTGGCGTGAATGCCCTTGTTTTCGTTATTCATCCTTATCACCTTCCGTGTTTGTAAAGCCCATAAACCAACCGATCAAGTCCTGCATGACGGTAGTGTTTAAGCTGTAAACGATGCTTTGGCCATGACGTTCGTCGGTCACCAACCCGGCGCTTTTGAGCGTCGACAAGTGATGGCTCAATGACGGCTTGCTAATGTCAAAATGCTCGGCAAGCTCTCCGGCCGTACAATTGCCCTCGCGCAGCAGTTCCAAAATGCGCCGCCGCGTAGGATCGGCCAGCGCTTTAAAACCCTCTCCCGGCATAGGACCCCCTCTCACCATCTCTTATGACGCGCACACTATACTCAATATTTAGATGTTTGTCTAACTATCTAATCTTATACTCAAAAAATAGCCGCCCCCGCGTAATGCGAAGACGGCCACTTTTCACGCTACAAACGTGTTTTGGAGTTGGCTAACCCGCGGCAACGGGCGCCATCTGCTTCAATCTTATGCGAATCCCGATCTCATTTCAACAAGCCCAAGGGCTCAAATGGAATCGCGAGAACACCTATAATGGCGATAGCTAAAACACGATTCGCTTCCCCATCGGAGGATGTCTATGACCGAAACCGCTGCCGCTCTCGTCGAGACACGCGACACCAAGCTCGAGATCATCATGGGCCGCGAGGCACTCGATAAGCTCGCCGATGCTACGGTGCTGGTGCTCGGCTGCGGAGGTGTGGGCTCCAATTGCTGCGAGGCACTTGCCCGCGGCGGCATCGGTCATTTCGTCATTCTGGATAAGGACATCATCGCGCCCAGCAATATCAATCGCCAGGCCATCGCCTTTCACAGCACCGTCGGCAAGCGCAAGGTTGACGTGATGGAGGCCATGATCTACGACATCAATCCCGCTGCCACCGTTATCAAACGCACCGAATACCTGCTGAGCGACACCATCGATGATTTCTTCGCGAGCGTTTTGGAGCAGACAGGTGGCAAGCTCGATTACGTCATCGACGCCATCGACACCATCTCGGCAAAGCTCACCATTGCCAAATATGCTCAGGACCACGACATTCGTTTGGTTAGCTCCATGGGCGGGGCCAACAAGCTCCATCCCGAGTGCCTCCGCTTTGCCGACATCTTCGATACGGTACGTGACCCCATGAGCCGCATCATGCGCAAAGAATGTAAGAAGCGCGGCATCAAGAGCCTACATGTACTGTTTAGCTGCGAGGAATCGGTTAAGACACAGCCCCGCGACCCTTCCAACATCCACGAGCGTACCGAACTGGGAACTGCGAGCTTTATGCCGCCCATCATGGGCCAGATGATTGCCGGCGAGGTTATCAGACAGATCAGCGGACGCGGCACCGAGCGCGTGCGCGCCGACGGCCAGCGCTTGGACTAGCAGGGATGCCGCGATGGAGCCGCAGCTGTTTGATGCACACTGTCATCTTGATTTGATGGCCTGCCCGGATACCGTTGCCGATGAGACGAGGGCACTGGGTCTGGGTCTATTTGACTGCGGCGTCGACCCACGCGACTTCGCGGCAGCAAAAACACGTGCCAGTCACCGCCCGAGCATCATCGCGGGCGTCGGCCTCCATCCCTGGTGGCTCGCCGGCGGCCGATGCAGCGCTACCGAAATCGATCTGCTTTGCGAAGTTGCTGCCCAAGAGCGCTACATCGGCGAGGTGGGATTCGACTTTTCCGCACGCTTTGCAGGAAGCGAGCCGCTACAAATACAGGCGCTTGACCGGCTCTGCGATGCGCTCGTGCAGCATCCTCTTGTCGGGCGTGTGATATCAATTCACGCCGTTCGTTCGGCAGGAACCGTACTGGACGTCCTCGAATCGCATGGACTACTCATCCCAAATCCCGACTCCCCCTTTATCATCTTCCACTGGTTTAGCGGCACTTCGGACGAACTCGTCCGCGCGCGTAATGCAGGCTGCTTTTTTTCCGTAAATGAGCGGATGCTCGCCACCAAGCGCGGTCGCGAATACGCACGACAGATTCCACTCGACCGTCTACTGCTCGAGACCGATGCGCCGGCCGAGCCAAACACAGAAACAAGCGCGCAGTCGCTCATCAAATCGCTCGCAAGGACCTCGATGCGCATTGCCTCACTCAAAAACTGTGACGCAAAGCGCATCGAGTCGGTAGTTTTAGCAAATGCGCACTCTGTTTTTGACCTTCGCTAACCCCTGTGGGCAAAAATGCCAAGGGACATGCGAATCGCACAACGCAGTCCCTATTTTGGAAGGCAGTACAATTCGGCAGCATTACACCAATTCGTGCATGAGATCACGGTTGCGTGCATACAATTCGTCAAAGATGTGACGGCGCGACGCATATAACTCGTGGGCAGCCATATCGGGTACGATTGTTTGTGCAACGCCAAGGACTTGGGCGAGCTCATCCCATGATGCATAGGCGCCACCTGCGAGAGCTGCCATGATGGCATCGCCGAAGCATGCGCCCACCGTAACCTTGGCAACCGAGACCTCGCGCCCGCATACGTCGGCGATAGCCTGCATCCAAACTGGATTCTTGGTTCCACCTCCGACAAGCATAATGCGCCCAATTGGCAGTCCATGCTCTCGCTCGATAATGTCGACATGGGATGCAACGGTATACGCGACGCCTTCCAAGGCGGCGCGAACCATATGGGCTCGCGTATGCCTTCCGGTCAAGCCAAAGAAGACGCCACGCGCCTCAGGATCGTTGAGCGGAGTACGCTCCCCCGCAAAGTACGGCAGACACAGGAGCCCATCGGCACCCGGCGCCACGTCGGCGGCATCATGCGCCATAACCGAATATGCATCGGGGCCACCGTGGCCCTCGGCCTCTACGGCGTCGCGATACAGCTCTTGGCGCAGCCACGATG